>PVMK01181888.1_pt1 | contig 30200 bp, 23 predicted proteins | sample 1853481 | NCBI WGS metagenome assembly PVMK01 (sample SAMN08533507, study PRJNA380276) | Marine sediment metagenome, whole genome shotgun sequencing project.
CGCAAAGATCCCCGCAATCCGTTGACCGGTGTCTTTGCAACGCACTCGCCGCTGCGGCCCAATCCGATTGCCCTTACGCGCTGTAAAATAGTTGCGATTACCGGCAATATCATCGAGATAGAAGAAATTGATGCCTATGACGGCTCCCCGGTGATTGACATTAAATGTTATGTACCGGCTTCGGTCGAGGATAAAGATGTCCGTCAACCGGACTGGATAAAGGTTCATCGAGAAGAGGCACAAAATTAGGTTTCAGGTGTCAGGTTTCAGGTGTCAGGATTTCGAGGTTCAGAGTTCAGAGGTTGAAAAGTTCCCGTCGTGTAGCGTTTGCAAACAGCAACCCTGAACGGTGAGCCCTGAACCTTTGAACCCTCTTTCCTGACACCTGACACCTGAAACCTTCTATGCTATCTAAAAAATGCCCCTAAGGAATTAACAAGCGATATAGACAATGCCAACCACCCTCTCCGGCCAGATCGAAAAAATTACGTTTACCAACGAAGAGAACGGCTTTACCATCGCCCGGGTCAAGGTGCCCGGTCGTCATGAACCGGTGACGGTGGTGGGGATCCCTGATGGCGCCCATGGCGGGTGAAATTCTTGAGATGCGCGGCGAGTGGTCGGATCATCCCAAATTCGGCCGGCAGTTTAAGGTGGTTGAGTATCGAACCAGGGTTCCGGCGACCGTCTACGGCATCCGCAAGTACCTGGGCTCGGGTATGATTAAGGGTCTTGGTCCGGTGATGGCCGGGCGCATCGTGGATAGATTCGGCCAAAAAACTTTGGATATCATCGATACCGACATTCAGCGGCTGCTCGAGGTGGCAGGTGTTGGTAAAAAACGCATCGACATGATTGCCAAAGCCTGGGATGCCCAGAGTGAAATCCGGGATGTGATGCTTTTTTTGCAAGGTCATGGGGTCAGTTCCGGTTATGCCGCCAAGATTTTCAAGCACTACGGCAGTCAATCCATCGCCGTGGTGAAACAAAATCCCTATCGATTGGCCAGCGATATTTTTGGAATTGGATTCCTGACCGCCGACCAGATTGCCGGAAAACTGGGCTTTGAAAAAGATTCCCGATTGAGAATAGAAGCCGGTATCCTTTACGTCCTGCACCAATTGTGCGACGAGGGACATGTCTACTTTCCTCATGAACCGCTGGTATTAAAGAGCTGTGATATTCTAGGCGTCAACCGGGAGCCCGTGGTCCGGGCCCTGGGAAACCTGGCCCTGGATCAGAAAATCGTCATCGAGGATATCAATGAGACGGCAGATACCTTCAAGCAGAATATAAAAGCGGTCTATCTGACCCGCTTTCATTTGTGTGAAACCGGTATTGCCCACCGATTGACAACGCTGGTTCATGCCAGCAAGTCAATCCGTGGCATTGACTCACACAAGGCCATTGACTGGGTGCAGCGCCGGCTGTCTATCACCCTGGCTGAAAACCAGATGAAGGCCGTGGCCTGGGCCATTGAAAATAAAGTCCTGGTAATCACCGGCGGCCCCGGTACCGGTAAAACCACAATTATCAACGCCGTCCTAAAAATATATGCCAGGCTCAAATCCGGAATTTTGCTGGCCGCACCTACCGGCCGGGCCGCCAAACGGATGAGCGAAGCCACGGGTTTTGAAGCCAAAACCATTCACCGACTGCTGGAATACAGCTTGCAGAAAGGCGGATTTCAGCGCCACCAAGACAAACCTCTCGAATGCGATGTGCTGATTATCGATGAAGCTTCGATGATCGATACCCCGCTGATGTATCACCTGTTAAAAGCGGTTCCGCCGATGGCTGCTTTTATTCTGGTCGGAGATGTCAATCAGCTGCCTTCAGTGGGGGCCGGAAATGTCCTCAATGATATTATCGCCTCGGCGGCCGTTCCGGTGGTGACGCTGGATAAAATTTTCCGGCAGGCGAAAACCAGTCAAATTGTCGTCAATGCCCATAAAATCAATCAGGGCCGGGTCCCATCAGTCAGTGCCAACCAGGCAACGGATCCCCAAAACGATTTTTATTTTATCGAACAGGAAGATCCTGAAAAGGTGCTGGAAATTATTCTGGAGCTGAGCAAAAATCGCATTCCCCAGCGCTTTGGTTTTGATCCGGTCGACGAGATCCAGGTATTAACGCCCATGCACCGGGGGGTCGTCGGAGCCGGCAACCTGAATCATCAATTGCAGGCGGTGCTCAATCCGGGTGAAGGCGGCATCACCCGCGGGGACCGCACCTACCGGGTCAACGATAAAGTCATGCAAATCAGAAATAACTACGACAAGGACGTTTTCAATGGTGATATCGGGCGGATTACGGCCATTGCCTGGGAAAGCCGGGAAGTCCTGATCAGCATTGACGGGCGGGAGGTGGTTTATGACTTCAGCGATCTGGATGAAATCGTGCCGGCTTATGCGGTATCCGTGCACAAATCCCAGGGCTCGGAATATCCGGCGGTGATTATCCCCATCGTCACCCAACACTATATCCTGCTGCAGCGCAATCTGATTTACACAGCCGTCACCCGCGGTAAAGAACTGGTGGTGATCGTCGGAAGTCGCAAAGCCATGACCATCGGGGTCAACAACAACAAAATCCGGCAACGCTATACACGGTTGTGTCACAGACTGAGTTCTATCTGAAGGTCTTCTACACTTTAGAGTCTTAGCCGCTCAACTTTTTTTAACCTGCTTGATTCGGGTTTATCGGGACTACGGTTTTGTTTGGGTCATTTGAATTTTGGTGATTCGAATTTGCCCTTCGACCTGGCTCAGGGTTGTGAGCCTGTCGAATCATTCCGTATTTCGACCAATTTTATAAGATCAGGCGAGTTTCGGATTTCCGGTTTATCCGGGTTATGGATGCCTTCAGCCCGTCCCTTTTAGACGGGCTGAAGGCGATCTATTTAGACACGGCATTTTTTCAGTCAGATGGGTCGGACTGAAATTAGGCTGCGGCCATCATGGCCTCTACGTCGGCCTGCACCTCGCCGATGGGTTTGATATTAAAATTTTCGACCAGTACCTTGACCACGGTCGGTGACAGAAATGCCGGCAGGGTTGGCCCCAGGCGAATACCCTTAACCCCCAGGTGCAGCAGGGCCAGCAGGACCGTCACGGCCTTTTGTTCATACCACCCGATGTCAAAGGAAATCGGCAGATCGTTGATATCGTCCAGTTCAAATACTTCTTTTAACTTCAGGGCAATGACCGCCAGCGAGTAAGAATCGTTGCACTGACCGGCATCCAGAATGCGCGGAATCCCGCCGATATCGCCCAGATCCAGTTTGTTGTAGCGATACTTGGCGCACCCGGCCGTTAAGATAACGGCATCTTTGGGAAGCGCTTCGGCTACCTCGGTAAAATAGTTTCTCGATTTTTGACGCCCGTCACAACCGGCCATGACCACAAAACGCTTGATGGCACCGGATTTTACGGCATCCACTATTTTGTCGGCCAGGGCCAGCACCTGGTTGTGGGCAAAGCCGGCAACAATTTTTCCGGTTTCAATTTCTTCAGGCGGGCTGCATTTTTTGGCCAGTTCGACGATTTCTGAAAAATCCTTGGAGCCACCCTGGGGCCGATCCGCAATGTGTTTCACCCCCGGGAAACCCGTCATTCCGGTTGTGAAGATCCGGTCTTGGTAGGTATTGTTCTTTTTCATGGGAATAATACAATTGGTGGTCATCAGAATCGGGCCGTTAAAAGATTCGAATTCTTTGTTCTGGTGCCACCAGGAGCCCCCGTAGTTGCCCACCAAATGGTCATATTTTTTAAAGGCCGGATAGGAATTTCCCGGAAGCATTTCGCCGTGGGTATACACATCCACGCCGCTACCTTCGGTCTGTTTGAGCAGCTCTTGCATGTCCTTCAGATCGTGGCCGCTGATCAAAATTCCCGGTTTGTCACCGACACCAAGGTTCACCTCGGTGATTTCAGGGTGGCCGTAGGTGGAGGTATTGGCCTCATCCAGGGTGGCCATGGTGGTTACCGCGACCTCACCGGCTTTGAGCACCAGGGCGATCATCTCATCCACCGACAGGTCTTTGGTGGTGGACGCCAGGGCTTCCATCAAAAAATCATAGATTTCATCTTTTTCAAACCCCAGAACGGCGGCATGGTCCGCATAGGCGGCGATTCCCTTCAGCCCGATGATTAAAAGCTCTCTCAAGGAACGCACATCTTCATTTTCGGTGGCCAGAACACCGACGGATTTGGCTTTTTCATCAAATTCAGCCATGTCATTGGAAAACCAAACGGCTGAATGGTGCACGGGTTCATCGAAATCCCGGCCGTTTTTTTCTTTATAGGCTGCCAGGAATTTCTCTTTTAAGGTTTCTTTGCGGTTTAAGGCCTCTTTGATCAGTGCCATAATGCGGTCATTGTCAAAGTTGGCATTGGTGATGGTGGCAAAAAGGGCCTGGGCCACAAACAACCCGTTTTCCTTAATTGCAATACCGAGTTCTTTGGACTTTTCGCCGTAAACGGCGATTCCTCTTAGTGCATAGACCAACAGGTCCTGAAGATTGGCGGTATCTTCCGATTTTCCGCAAACGCCTTTAACCGTGCAGCCGGTATTTTTGGCTGTTTCCTGACATTGAAAACAAAACATGATAGTTCTCCTTTTTTTAGGTTATTTTTATGAGATAGCAGCAATTTGGTTTTTTGATCGATGGCCGGCTTTTCCTTGCCCCACACCAGATTCCAAAAGTTAACAATAATAACTGCCAGCGCGTTGTCAATCTTTAAGGATGCTCGGTAAAAAATTGCCGGTTAATTTTCTGACATCGACAACCTTAAATTGGTCTTTTGTATTTTCCCATCCTTTTGTCATATGCAACCTCCATGTGAGAAATGGTTCGCTTCTCAATTTTGATTTATTTTTTACCTTGTTTGGATATTGATTTCCTTGATATAAATTAAGATTCTGAAAAAATATTGAAAAAAGAAGGGCAACAATTACTCAAAAAAGGAAAAAAGATGAAAAAAATGCAGGATATTCTTGCTGCCATTCCCAGTTTCCAGGGTCTTTCCGAAAACCAGCTCAACGAAATAAAAAAAATCGTTGTGAATAGGCATTACACTAAAGGTGAGCTTATTTTTTCAGAAGGGGATCATGGCGACGGCTTTTATGTGGTTGCCGGCGGGATGATTAAAATTTTTAAGATGTCCATTGAAGGCAAAGAACACATCATGCGCATCGTGGGACCGGGTGAATCTTTCGGACAGGTCAGTGTGTACGCCGGACGCACGTTTCCGGCCGGCGCCCAGGCCATTGCCAAAAGTCATCTGCTGTTTTTGCCCCGAAGCACCTTTGTGGGTCTGATCACCCATAATCCGTCCCTGGCATTGAGTATGCTCGCCAGTCTTTCCATGCGCCTGCGGGAATTTACGGTCCATGTTGAGAGGCTGGCCTTGAAAGAGGTTCCCGGGCGTCTGGCCGCCTACCTGATCCACCTGGTCGATGAACAGGCCAATGAACCGGAGCTGGTTTCTTTGAATATTTCAAAAGTGCAGCTTGCAAGCCTGCTGGGTACGACGCCGGAAACATTGTCGCGAATCCTGTCCCAGATGGCCGACAGCGGACTGATTGAAGTGAAGAAACGCGATATCAGGATACGGGATCACTCCGGGCTTGAGGAGCTGGCGGATTATGGGAAATAGAACCCTAATTAAGCGAAAAACTCCCAATTGGTTTTTAACTCAATTGGGGTTTAAGCTTCCCTGGACTTGACTTTCATCATCCAAATTGGGGCCTCGAACATGGCAACCCACTGGATGATAACAGTTATCCAGGCCAGGCTATCGGCTGTTTGGACCGCTATAAAATTGTGGCCCAGCAAGAAACCGATGAGCAGTTTGCTGCCGAGATAGCCTGCCAGAAAGTACCAGCCGATTTTAAGCCGTCGCTGCAGAATCTGTCCGGACCCCGGGCACAGCCATCCCATACCCAGTAGTGCCGCGCCGTAAGCTGCCGAAGGTGCGGACCATCTTGTATCAGCTGCTAAAGGACCCTGTCTTAAAGCGGCCAGGGTCGCAGCCAGGGCAAAATATCTAACACAGCTCTGCAAGAGTTTACCGAAGCTATAGTTCATTCTGGCAATCAGCCCGTGGACAATGTCAATGACCGCATAAGGGTTATTGGCCGACAGTTGGCCGTTTTTGGCTATCTCTGAAAGGCTCTGGTACAATTGCGTGTATGCCGGGACACTGAGAAGTATTGCTATCAGGTAGGCGGCAAAAAGGATGTACCCGAAGCGGCGGTCAGCAGCGTAAACCTGACCGGATCCCGGACAAAACCACGACAGGGTAACTGCCCACATCACACTTGCCTGGTGCTGCGCGGCTGTCCTTTGACGGTGAAACCAGGCCACATCGACGGCGGAAATCATGGCCCATAACCAGAGAAAATAAATCCCAAAAAAGGAAACCCCAAGAGAGATAAAAGGCAAATCCGGCAGCGCAATGGGATCCATGCCATTCAGGTTGTCAAACATCCGGCCCACAATTGCCTGCAGAACGATGAACAGCGTCAGCGTAAACCATCCAGCGCAGATTAAAAACAATGATGCGGTCATAAAACCCCGCCGGCGGGACCCGGCATAGATTTCACCCCATCCGGGGGCGCAGGCGCCGTATACAAAAGCGCGGTGGGTGCTGACGGGTTTTTTGTCGGCAGGCGCCGGGGGGTTATCGATTCGGTCCTTTGATGGGCTCATATAAATCTTTCATATTCGGTTTTGCTAAAAATCATTATAACATTTTACCTAGGCTTCAGGTGGTTAAAAAAAGATAAACTGATATCGACAGCCAAGCAATAGTTATCCTGTTGGGGACATCGTTGGCGTTATTTGGTTATTCGAGGAAAGAGTTAACGAAGACGTGCAGAAATATTGAGTGGGGCTAAGCATAAAATCTAAGAAAATATCCAACCGCACCCAGGACAGGGCAGATCTGGAATTGTCCAATCAGGCGAATGAGGCTATCCCAAATCCCCTTATTTTTTTCTTTTTTTGGACTTGGAAATTTTTTCTTTTATGCGGTTATAATATTCGATCGTCTTATTTTTGAGTGTGATCACCAGCGGCGGGTCAATATATTTATTACCCTTTGTTTTTTCGATATCGGTCGCTCCTGCCGGCGGTGCTCTATCGGTGAAGTGCCGGGTTCCCTGTGCATCCGTCCATGCGTACTGGGCGATGCTCGGTTCGGCTGCCTGCTTTTGGGTTTTTGTATGCCAGTCATAATACAGAAAACCACAACTTCCTAAAATTAAAATAATAATCACCACAAATGCCTTTTTCATGATTATTCCTTATTCATCAAACCGGACTTCAACATCAGATGTAAGCCCCTTAATTTTGATGGTACCGGAATAGTCTGGATGCGGAAGGCGGAAAAACACCTGATAAAAAATCGATGCTCCAATTGCCAGAATGCACAATCCGATCAAAACGTATTTCAGTACTTTCATAACCGCCTCCGGTTTGACTCACTTGTTTTCCTGATTTCTGACATACAAACCGGGTGCTTGGCACCCGGTTGCAAATTCAACCTGTAAAGCCCTGACGTGCTTTTGCCGTTCTCCGCTTTTCTATTCACTAAATAGACCGATCTGAGAATCGTTGTCAAAGCATAAGGTTATTTGCTGATCGACCCTTCTTGACACAAATGTGGCATTTGCCTATACTCACCTCAAAAGAATTAGGTTTGTAACCGTTCATAGGTTCAGGGTTCAGGGTTGAAATTCGGTTGGCATCTTTTTCAGTCCTTATGCCTCACTTATGTCCTAAGCCCTGTGCCTTGAGCCATATATTTCTTTCCACCTTCGACCGACCAGAAATATAACCCTGAACGGTGAACCCTGAACCCCGGAACCTTTCACTATAGGAAGCATTATGGAATTTTCATCTCTTGAAGCGATTTCACCGGTTGACGGCCGCTATCGCCGCGCAACCCGCAAGCTGGCCGATTATTTTTCTGAAGGCGCCCTGATAAAATATCGACTGCTCGTCGAAGTGGAATATTTTATCGCCCTGTGCGAACTGCCGTTACCCCAGCTGAAAAGCTTTAATCAAAAACTGTTCAAATCCCTGAGGGCTATCTATAAGAATTTTTCAGGGGAAGACGGTTACCGGGTAAAGGAAATCGAAAAAATTACCAATCATGATGTCAAAGCGGTGGAGTATTTTTTAAAAGAAAAATTCGATGAATTGGATCTGCAGGCTTTTAAAGAATTTATCCATTTCGGGTTGACTTCCCAGGACATTAACAATACCGCTTTGCCCCTTTCGTTGAAGCAGGCCTGTGAGGACGTCTTAACCCCCCTTGTCAATGACGTCATCGAGCTGCTTCGGTCCAAAGCCGGCCAATGGAAAGATGTTGCCCTGCTGGCGCGCACCCACGGTCAGCCGGCATCTCCGACCAATTTGGGTAAGGAAATATATGTGTTCGTTGAACGCTTAATCGTTCAAACCGAAATGCTGAGTACGGTTCCTTATTCGGCCAAATTCGGGGGAGCCACCGGTAATTTTAATGCTCACCACGTGGCCTACCCGGATGTTGACTGGCACACCTTTGCCGATCATCTTGTCAACCGGGTGCTCGGTCTGTCACGCTCAAAGGTGACCACCCAAATCGAACACTATGACAATCTGGCGGCTTTTTGCGATAACCTGAAGCGGATCAATACCATCCTGATCGATCTGGACCGTGATATGTGGTCATACATCTCGATGGACTACTTCAAGCAGAAAATAAAACCAGGCGAGGTGGGCTCCTCTACCATGCCCCACAAAGTGAACCCGATCGATTTTGAAAACTCCGAGGGTAACCTGGGCGTCGCCAACGCCATCTTTGAACATCTGGCAGCCAAGTTGCCGATTTCAAGACTGCAGCGGGACCTTACCGATTCTACCGTAACGCGTAACATCGGGGTGGCCGTGGCTCATACCGTCATCGGCTTGAAATCGCTCATACGAGGGCTCAATAAACTGATTTTGAATGCGGATGTTATCCGGGCCGACCTGCAAAAAAACTGGGCCGTGGTGGCCGAGGCCATCCAGACTATTTTGCGCCGTGAAAACTACCCGGAGCCATACGAAGCCTTGAAAGGTTTAACGCGCACCCATGCCCGCCTGGATCAAAAAATAATTACTGAATTTATCGAATCCCTGGATGTCTCCCGGGACGTAAAGGATGAATTGCTGAAAATTACGCCGGAAAATTATACCGGAATCTGTGAGTTTTGAAAGGAGATCATTATAACGATGGAAAACTTTACCGTACTGATTGAATCCAGACCGTTTTGTGCCTTTGACGACACTCCGATGAATCAACTTAAGGATTCGGGGATGAACCTTATTGATATGCGCGGCTCCGGTGTAGAAGATCCCAAATTCGTGGCGGCCTTGAAGCAGGCGGACGCCATACTCTGCGGCAATGACCTGGTGGTAAACGATGAGGTGCTGGACATGGCGCCGGGGGTAAAGGCCATCGCCAAAATGGGTGCCGGGCTGGATACCGTGGATATCGATGCCGCCACCCGTCATGATGCCATCGTTTTTCACACCCCGGGTGCCAACAACCAGGCCGTAGCCGACCACACCTTTGCCCTGATGTTGAATGTGGCGCGAAAAATTATCTATTGCGATCAGAGCCTGCGGGAAAAACGCTGGGAGCACACCAAAATAATGGGGCTTGAAATCTGGCAGAAAACCCTCGGGTTAATCGGACTGGGTGCCATTGGCCGCTGTGTGGCCTTACGGGCCAAAGGCTTTGAAATGAAAGTTGTGGCCTATGATCCTTTCTGGCCGGAGGCGTTTGCTACCGAGCAGGGTATCGAGAGGGTGGAGATCGAGGAGTTGCTCAGGATTTCCGATATCATCAGCATTCACGTACCGCTGATTCCCGCAACCAAATGGATGATTAATGCCAAAACTTTGGGCCTCATGAAGCCGTCAGCGATTCTGATCAACGCTGCCCGCGGCGGCATTGTCAATGAAGCGGATCTTTACGATGCTTTAAAAAACAACGTTATCGCCGGCGCCGGCCTTGATGTATTTGAAAATGAACCCCCGAGTGACTCACCGTTGCTGGAGTTGGACAACGTCGTGTTAACCCCCCATACCGCCGCTTTCACTTTTGAGGGTATGAATAACATGAGCGTGGGGGTGGTGGAGCAGTTGATCGAGTATTATCAGGGGGGTAAGCCGGCCCACATTGTGAATCCGGAGGTGTTTGACAAGCAAAAGGCTTGAGAGCGGTTTTTCCGGGTTAGAGATGAGCAGGTAGAAATTGTTTCAACTTTTTTTGGATTTCATTGATCTCTTATTTTGTAAACGCGCTTGTTCGACCTTAATTACATCTCTGCGGATTGCCACCAGGGCAGACAAACGTTGCTCCGGCGTTTGGCTTTGCCAAAAATCCAGATCCCAATTTTCCGCATCTTTAAAGTCAGTGGCCCGATGCCCGACGATTCGTTTTCGGCGAGCGGCAGACCTTTCTTTGATTCCCATTTTCTAAATTCCTGCTGTTTCTCGGTTCCGATAGTGTTAGGTTTTAGCTATCATGTTGTTGCTTATGTGTCAATAATTTAATTATTACAGTATGTTGAATTGTATGATTTGGAAGTTGGCATTTCAGATTACACATCCTTCAAGCAGTGCGGAAGAGACTCTGTTAACCAGCGCCCAGATCGCGTCGGCTGCCAGAACATTTTCAATGGATCGGTCCAGCAGAATTGTTACCCGGGGTTTGAATTCTTCGTCGCCCTTCCAGAGCAGGTAGTACAGGGGAACTCTGGAAAAGGCAGCAATCTGTAAGCGGTGTCAGCCATTTCCCGGGGTTCACCTTCCAGATATTCTGCGACCTGGTTGAAGCCATTTAAATCTGTGCCATAGCGTCTGACGAGCGGTTCTGTTTTAAGCGCATGGGGTCCCTGGAAAAAATGGGCCTCTTTCAGATCCTTAACACCGACGATATCCCGATCCATGGGATATAGACCGTCAACGTTTATCAGGTACAAAACGGTTACCAGTTCAAGAAGCGGATCCTCTGTTTTTGACCAACGATCATTCTCCATCCGCTTCAGACACCGCTCCTTCAGGTCAACCATTATATCTTGATTTAAAAAATGAAACCTCAGGTGTCCGGATGAGTCGTTTTCAAAAAGGGTGAAGTTGCAGAGGGTATCGATATTTTTTTTCAACAATTCATCCCAGTAGGCGGCATCCACCGTGATCCGGGATCCGTCCGGGGCAAAAGCCGGCGGTCTTTCTTTCAAACGTCGTTGCTGCATGTCTAAAAATCCTTGGCTGAAAGGGTAGGGGCTTGCACGAAAGTTGTCACAGGGAAATTGATTGCAAACAGTTAAAGGAGTGTTGGAGTACTGGAGTAGTGGAGTATTGGGAAAATAATAAAATCCCCGACCTGCCGTTACCATCACTCCATTACTCCATCACTCCAGCACTCCATTTTTACAATTTCTGACATTTGGAACATATATGTGTACTCCTCTGACCCACAATAATGCGCTCGATGGTTGTTTTACAGCGCGGGCAGGGAAGGTCTGTGCGGCGAAAAACCTTCAATTGGTCTTTGTTGCGGCCGCGGCGGCTGGCCACCGAATAAAAATTGGCTGCACCGGTGCCCAGCGAAGTGCCGAGATTTTTCAAACCCCTTTTCAGCACCCGCGGGATAGCTCGACCCAGCGCTTTGATTTCCAGTCCCGACAGGGTGGATGCTATCCGACTCGGATGCAGTTTTGCCTCCCACAGGGCTTCATCGACGTAAATATTGCCGAGGCCGGCGATAAACGTCTGGTCCAGCAGTAAGGGCTTTAATATTCGTCCACGCTTTTTTAGAAGCTGGCCCAGGGATTTGGCTGTAAATCCGGACGCCAGCGGTTCGGGGCCCAGCCGGTCCAGAATCCGCGCCGGATCTTTGACCAGGTTAAGACGACCAAATTTGCGCGGGTCATGAAATCTTAATTGTCTGCCGTCATCGAAACTGAGAATAACATGCTCATGTTTGATACGGCGGGCAGCTGTTGAAACCAGATGGAGACGTCCGGACATCCGCAGATGCAACAGCAGAGTATATCCATCATCAATTTCAAAAACCAGGTACTTTCCCCGGCGCCGGATGGCTGTAAAATGGCGTCCTTTTATCCGTCGGCAGAATGACCTTGGCGTTGGCTCTGCAATGCTGGGCGGCCAATATACCCTGGCGCCGCTTATGGGTATGCCGATCAAATCGGCAGCGTTTAAATCATTTACGATGGTCTGAACTTCAGGCAGTTCGGGCATGGTTCTCCAGATGACAGATGTCAGATGTCAGATGTCAGATGTCAGAAGACAGATGTCAGATGTCAGATGTCAGAGGACAGAGGACAGATGTCAGATGTCAGAGGACAGAGGACAGATGTCAGATTACAGATGTCAGAAAACAGATGATAGATAACAGATTTCAGAAGGCAGATAACGGATGCCGAATAACGAATGCGTTTTTCAGCTGTTTTTGTAATTATTTAAGTTGTTTAAAATCTGAATTCTTCATCGATAATATACATCAACAAATAGACGGTCCCCCAGTTTCTTTTCTATATTTTCTGTCCTCCGACCTCTGATTTCTGACTTCTGACCTCTGATCTCTGATCTCTGATCTCTGATCTCTGACCTCTGTCAGTCATCTGTCCTCTGTTATCTGATTTAAGATTGACATTATGGCGCTATCTTCCTATAAAATGTTCTTTATTATGCCATGTACATAATTTCGTCAAATATTTTTCTGAGACAACCTCAAGCATAAGGAGTTGGTATGGATTTTAGTCTATCAACGGATCATGAGATTTTAAGGGATTCGGTACGCAGTTTTGCTGAAAAGGAGATTAAGCCGGTTGCCGGAGAGCTGGACGAAAAGGAGGAGTTTTCATACGAAACCATGCAAAAAATGGCAGAGCTCGGTCTATTCGGCATTTTTGTTTCCGACCAATACGGTGGACAAGCCATGGATTACCTGTCTTATATCATCGCGGTGGAAGAAATCGCTCGGGTCGATGGGTCCCATGCGGCCACCGTCGCAGCCGAAAATTCGTTAGGCATCGGGCCGCTTTATTATTTCGGCAATGAAGCCCAAAAGAAAAAGTATTTGCCAAAGCTTTGCAGCGGGGAGGCACTCTGGGGTTTTGGTTTGACCGAAGCCAACGCCGGCTCGGATGCAGCCAACAGTGCAACAACTGCGGTGTTAGATGGTAATGAGTGGGTGATTAATGGGAGTAAGATTTTTATTACCAATGCCTCAACTGATATCACAACGGGGTCGACCGTCCTGGCCCGAACCGGCGTCCGTGATGATGGTCGGCCCGAGCTTTCCTGTATAATCGTCGAAGCAGGAACGCCGGGGTATACCGCCAAGGTGATGCACGCTAAAATGATGTGGCGGGCTTCCAATACCAGTGAGCTGTATTTTGAGGATTGCCGGGTACCCAAGGAAAACCTCCTCGGCCCAAGGGGAAGTGGATTTCATCAGATGATGCAAACCCTGGACGGCGGCAGACTGTCCATCGGGGCCATGGGCCTTGGCGGAGCCCAGGGATGCCTTGACATGGCACTAAAATACAGCAACGAGCGTGAACAGTTCGGCCGACCCATTGCCACCTTTCAGGCCAGTGCGTTTAAACTGGCCGACATGGCCATGGAAATCGAATGCGCCCGTCTGCTCCTTTACAAAGCCTGCTGGCTGCGGGACAATGACATGCCGTTTTCCAAGGAAGCCGCCATGGGCAAACTTTATTGCTCGGAAGTGATGTATCGCTGTGCCAACCATGCCGTCCAGCTCCACGGGGGTTACGGACTGATGAAAGAATACAATGTGGAGCGTTTTTACAGGGACCAGAAATTGCTGGATATCGGCGAAGGGACATCCGAAATTCAACGGATTGTTATTGCCAGGCATATAGGTGCCAAGTGCCTGTAAATAATTGGGCAAGGCCCAATTATTTGTTATTAGTTATATGTTAATGGTTACCTGAGGCCGGCGCGGTGGCCGCCCTACTGTCTACTGTGGATGGCAATGAAAAACCATTAAATTATTTTTTGTGATAGTAAGTACGTTGCACACGGTTTAAGAATCAGTCTACAATTTTAAATTTTCGGTACCATCAATTTAAAAAAATTTAGAGGGGATAAAATGGAAGCAAAAGATCGCAAGGGATTCTTGGATATCGATTTTTTCGCGGATTTGACCGGTGACATTCCGGCGGAACCCAAAAAGGGAATGGAAGGCATCGGTGAACGCATCCGAAAATTAAGGGAAGAAAAGGGTTTGTCGCTGGCAGAGCTTTCCAGTCTGACCGGGTATGAAGTTGCGTTTTTATCGAGTCTGGAGAAAAATGAAGCCCAACCCCAGCTAGGCACGGTGATTAAATTATCCAAAGCTCTGGACAGTGCCTTCGGCCGACTGGTCTCAGGTGTTGGCGACAAACTGTACTCGATTACCCGTAAAGATGAACGTCGAACCGTATCCCGCTCCACTTCTCAAAAAGGCAAAAAGCAGGTTTATATCTATAAAAGCCTTGCTCCCGATGTTAAGGGCCGTCACATGGAGGCCGTGATTGTCCAGCTTGAGGAAGTCCCCGAAAAAGAGATATCCGTGCACGAGGGCGAAGAATTCATTTTCGTGCTGGACGGTGTGGTGGTGTTGGAAATCGCAGAGGATTCTTTCGAACTGGAGCCGGGCGACACGGCTTACTATCTATCCACTACCCCGCATCACATTGCGGCCAAGAGCGGCAAAGCCACCATTTTAGCTGTTTTGTATGAGGGTTAATCCACCATGGGATTGTGATTTTAGATTGATTTTGGAGTGTTGGAGTATTGGAGTAATGGTTGAAAAGCCGGCTATCTTTTTACAATACTCCAATACTCCATCACTCCAGTACTCCACGATCGATAGACCCTATGACTTTAGGTAGCCCTCTGTTTCCCTTATTATTGGTTATAGTTCCGTTTGTTTATGCAGCGATATCAAATTCGCAAACCAGGGGGGTATGGTCGGAAAATTTAACCCGGGGGATTTGAAAATCGGTAATATTTATTTCCGGACTGTGAAAGATGTAATCGAGTTGCCGGCGCGGGGCCCGGCTGGGGTGAGAAGGCTGCCCGTTGCTGTTGGCGCTTTTTAACCCGGTGGCGGCCAGAAACAATTGAAGTTCCCGGTTGCCCCGTAAAACATTGAAATCGCCGGCCACAATGACGGGTTTTTCGACCATTTTTACCATGTTGTGCAGATCCTGCAGCTGGTATTGACGATGGCGGAATTTAATTGACAGATGCACCAGGAACACGGAAAAATCGGCCAGTTCCAGCTCAATCACCAGACGCTTGACACCTTCCCGGAAGTAATGAAATTTTTGGGAAACAATTTCCTGGTTGGTCAAAATGGCATTACCCTGTTTTTTCAGCAACGGCAACTTATGTGCCACGGAGGTTGTGGGGTATTTTGACCGGTAGACATGATCGTGCTGCAATTCCCAGGCGATGGCTTCGGCCTGGTTGTTTTTTTTGGAACGAAATGACCCGCCGTCCACTTCGATCAATCCAATAATATCGGGATTGACCGATCCGATGAAATCCATAATTTTTTTCATATTGCCGTTGGTGTTCTTGAAATAGCCGCTATAGGGCACCGGAAAATGAAAGTGTCTGCCAATACCTGCCGCATACCGTATATTGTAAAGAAGAAATCTCATAGAAGCGTCCCATTCACTCACTGTAATCACTGAACTGAATTTTATTATTATAACTCATTAATAACAAATGTAAAGCTTTGAACCGGGAACCGCAGAATGTCGAATGTCGAACCGCAGCCTGCGACGAGCTCAGCCGTGTCGAATGTCGAAGGGTGGATTCGCTTTGCTCAGTCTTTTTTATAAAATAGTGGTTGAACGAAAACCCAGCTAAATCGATTTGTTGGGTTTCGCCGTTTAGATCATGGCGCGCAAGATGCTTGATTTTCGTAGGTTGGGTTGAGGTACGAAACCCAACATAGCCGAACAGGCTCTACCCAACCTACCAAAATCGCGACTTTCCGTGCAGGCACAAAATAGACAGAATTCATTACTTCGACATTCGACATTCATTATTCATTATTCGATATTCGACCTGCCCGCAATGCCTATTAACGGGAGTGAGTCAACTTGAATAATCTGATACATCACTCAATATTTCCCCCCATCCAACGCACTATGCATGGCAGGCGGGTATTCGCTTTTTCAGAGTTTCTTTTTCGATTTGACTGGCTTTTCGGTGGCCAGCGGCGGCACTGAACCCCTGAACCTCTGAACCCTGAACCCAGAACCCTGAACCTGGTTAATCCTTATGCCAGATGAATTACCATCAAACCGGCATTCAGGCGTTTGACGAGCAGATTGATTCCGTCCGCATTATTCGGTTGGTCGATCAACGCCTTGAAATCTTTCACTGATCCAATATCTTTGTGACTGATTTCGATGATGAGGTCTCCTTGCTGTACCCCGGCCGTATCCGCCTGACTGTTGGCTACAACACCCACCACGATGACGCCTGATGTTTCTTCAATGTTGAAACGTCGAGCTATCTCCGGGGTTAAATCGGTTCCCTTAAAGCCGTATCCGCCCTGTTTTTCCTTTTGACGACTTTCGGAAGCGGACGCCATGGTCATCGGCCTTTTGCCGATTCGGACTTCCAGGGTCTTTGATTTGCCGTTTCGCAATATCGTCACCTTGGCTGTATCTCCGACACCCAGCTTGGCGGCCAGTTTGGTCAGATCGCGGCTGGTGGTCACCTTTTCACTGTTTATTTGCGTAATGATATCTTTGGGTTGAATTCCGGCCTGATCTGCTGGATCCCCGGGCACAACGCCGGCAACAAGCACCCCGGTTTTGCCGCTAACCCCATAATATTCGGCCAGCTGGCCTTTGAGATCCTGAATAGTTATCCCCAACCAGCCCCGGGTGACTTGACCGCTGGTTTTTAGCTGGGTGAGGATGCCCTTGGCAAGATCGATGGGAATGGCAAAACCGATTCCCTGACCGCCGGCGATGATCATGGTGTTGATACCGACGACTTGACCCTGCATATTGATCAGGGGGCCACCGCTGTTGCCGGGGTTAATGGAGGCATCGGTTTGGATAAAATCGTCATAGGGACCGGAACCGATGACCCTGCCCTTGGCGCTGACGATACCGGCGGTCACGGTATACTGCAGCCCAAAAGGGCTGCCTATGGCCGTCACCCATTCACCAACTTTCAAATTGTCGGAGCTTCCCAGGGGAACTGAGGGAAGATCATGTTTGGCCTCGATCTTGATCAAAGCGATATCGGTCACCGGATCGCGCCCGATCACCTCGGCGTTGTATTCGGTTTCATCTTTGAGGATGACTTTGATCGAGTCGGCACCATCCACCACGTGATTGTTGGTGACAATGTAACCGGCCTTATCGATGATGAAACCGGAACCGAGCCCCGGTTGTTTAAATTCCGGTCGACGCTGCGGACTGAAACGGTGGCCGAAGAAATCCCGGAACTGTTCGTTATCACCAAACGGATTTCGGTTGAAAGGACCCAAGGCGGGGCCCTCGCTTTTAACGGTTTTGACCACCCGAATGTGAACCACTGCCGGGCTGACGGTTTCAGCCAGGGTGCTGAAATTTTGGGGTACCATTCGAACCGGCGCATTTTTGGCTGCTGTTGCCATTGGAAGCCCGGAGCCCAGTAAAAGTCCGATCATTACCATAATGACCAGGTATCGTGTAAATTTGAATGTCTGTTTCATTTTTTTCCTCCCTGTCTTTTAGTTGGCTTATATTGGCTTTATCCTGAACAGAACTTAAACCATAAAGTTAACGGCCAGATGACGGCCAGATGACCAAAATGTTATCTAGCGGCAGGGAAGCCGGTAGGTGCGATCCGTATTGGCGTTAGGAGAATCGGTTCACAAATAATATCAGGATGTTACAGGAATACAACCGAAGTTGCGGGCAGGATAATATAAAATCGAAAAAGCAACTGAAGATGCCGAATCAGCTGTTACCAGGTTTGACCAAATCGCCAACCGCCCCAATCCATTTCCCCCGGTTGACTTCTACTGGCGTCGAGGCGGTCTTCAGCGTCTATCTTATTCTGAAGGGCGAGGTTTTGATAACGCTGATAGGCTTCTTCGCTGCCTGCATACACACACTGACAATGCTCTGCATCCACATAAACGTACAGCAATTTTCCTTTTGATCGGTGGGCGACGATTTGGCGCTGGGGAAGCTCTTTGATTTGATTAAGCTTTTCGGGAGTGTCCGCCAGGCGCATCTTAAAGCCGGAGGCCGCCAACAGTCTTTCCGTATCGATTGCTTTCTGATTGGGTGACTTTAGGCATCCGGCGGACGCCAAGGCAAGCATCAGGCCGATGACTAATATATGTTTGAATTTAATGTTGTGTTCTTGCATTGTTCCAATATCCTCAATTCTATCGTTTAATCCGGATTGCAGGTTGTTAAGACTCGTTCCCTTCATTTGCTTTGAGCACCTTGGTTATCATACGATACTCCTGATCGGTTCCGTCATAATCATAGGTTGCTTCTACGCCCGTCATGGGAATTAGTTCCAGCCGGCCGTTGAAAAAGGCCCCCAGGATATTCGCGGTTTCTTTGACACTCAAATCTTTTCTCAAAAAATACTTTGAATATACATTCGGATAGCCCAGGCTGCGGGTAATCTGGAAGAGTTTTATTTGCACCGTCGGGTTCAGACATTTGCGAAGGTTGTAGGCCGTGTTGGCCGTATTAATATCAAACATATGCGGATTGGCAAAGATCAATGCGGAAAGCCGAAAACCCTGTCGGCCGTATCTGTCTTTTTTGGCGCTGAGCTTAGACGAAGAGTCATTGATCAGGCGCAAAGGCGGTCTGCCAAGCATATCCTTTCCTTCCTCAACAAGTATGGCCGGGATAATGATAGCCGCCTGACCCTTGAACTGCTGCCCCACCTCCAGGAAACGATTAATAAATTCGTTGGTCGTCAAGGGCGAGTCCGAGGCCACAAATAATGCATGTTTCTTTTCCCGGCAGGCCTTGCTGGCCGCATAACCTTTGATCAAATTCCCTGCGATGGAGGTGTCTTTAACTTTTCGGCGGACAATATTGAAGCGGCGAATAACATCATCCGGTATTTTTGAGCTCTGGTTCACGATGCAGCAGGGCTTTTTAAATTGTTGAATAAATTCGCCCAGCCTTTGCTCGAGCAGCATCTGGTGGCCGACGATCACGATTTCATCAATGAATTCGTTTGCAAAAAGTTTTTCAAGGGTATATTGGATCAGGGGCTTGCGGACTTGCCTGCCGTTTTTAACAGACGAAAATTCTCGCAATGGCTTGTAGCCCGTCTCTATAAATTTCTCTCCGTAATGTTCCGCTACGATACGGCTGTAACGTTTTACTTCCCGCTTGTTGTTATAACCGGCCATTACAATTGCGCTAACCATTTTTCCCCCATCTTTGCTTTATCAGGTGCATTTATCACCTGAATTTTGCATGCAAATAGCCCTCAGTGAAGTTCGAGATCCAGTTACCAAAATGGACTTGGAGCGCTAATTGTTGCTCTAAAATTCAGGTATCAACCAATTCAAGATTAGTATCCAATGACCGAAAATACAAACACAAATTGGAATTTGGTGTTGGTGCTTTAATTTTTGGCCACAAAATACACAAAAAACATTATGAATCGTGAAGCAGGCCTCAATCTGTTAGTCCACGCCGCTACTGAAGCAATACAACAATGGGTCCGAGACATCAAGAAAATGCGTATGGGCATTCTCATCGCTATTAGAATTCGATGACAACCTCATTTGATATTTCCCAATGGGATTTCAACTCAATTGGGATACCATTACTTGCAAATGAGCACATTCGGACCTAACTTAGTCCCTAACCCAAGGAGGCTTATTCCATGCGAATGTTTAAAATTCTTATCCTAACCTTAATATCACTTATTTTTGCCGGTGATGTTTATGCTGCTGCGGATACGGCTTACGATATTAACATCGATGTCAAAAAGTTTCAGCTTGATAACGGTATGTTGTTTTTGGTGGTCGAACGGCCGGCAACGCCCCAGGTGGCTATCCGCCTGGCGATTCGTGCAGGTTCGGCGCTTGAAGAGACCGGCAAAACCGGCATTGCCCATTTGCTGGAGCACATGATGTTTAAAGGCACCAAGAATTTTGGCTCCCTTGACTACAAAAAGGATCAGGAGCTGCAGACCCGGATCGAAGCGGCCTACCAGGTGGTTTTAAAAGAACAAAGCAAACGCCGGCCCAACACGGAACTCATCAACAAAAAAATTGCCGAAATGGACACGCTGCGCCGGGAAGTACAAAAAATCTATGTGCCCCAGGCCTTTTCTTCTCAGCTGGGCAGAAACGGTGCGGTTGGTCTCAATGCATTTACAACCAAGGATCAAACCCAATACCTGGCCTCCGTTCCGTCCGATATGCTGGAGCAGTGGTTTTCGATTGCCAGTGAACAGCTGTTTGAGCCTGCCTGGCGCGAATTCTACGTCGAAAAGGAGGTCGTTCAGCGCGAATGGGCGTTTCGTTATATCAATGACCCCGGGGGTGCGGCCTGGCTGGATCTTAGCACAACGGCCTATTCCGCACACCCTTACCGCAATCCGGTCATCGGCTGGAAAGCGGATATGGAAAAATACAGCACCCGGGATGCAATTGCCTTTCATAAGACTTACTATAATCCGACCAATGCGGTTTGTGTTCTGGTCGGTGATATAACCCTGGAAGAGGCCCGGCGGCTGGCTAAAATTTATTTCGAACGGTATCCGGCCGGGGAGCGGGCCCCGGAAACGGTCACGCGGGAACCTGTGCAACAGGGTCCACGGGAAAGTATCCGGTATTTGAAAGGTGCCCGTACCCCACTTGTCAGAATCGGTTTCCATGGTGCCCGCATGGATACAAAAGGTTTTTATGCATTAGATGCCATGACCATGATATTAAGTCATGGCCGCAGTTCGCGCCTGAATCAGGAAATTATCAATAAGGGCCTGGCTCAGGCAGCCTGGTCATACAATCCCTGATAATCGATACGCCGGCATGATCATTTTGGGGGGATCGCCCAACGAACCACAAATTGTTAAAAAGGAAGGGGCCGGCGATGAAGAAAAACGGCGAGCCTATCTAAACGCTTGCGTCGAGCTGGAAAAGTTGCTCCTGGCTCAGGTGGAGAAAATGAAAACCGAGCTGGTTTCGGATAGCGAGTTGCAAAGAATCAAAAAACTTAATCAGCGTGATTTTATTGATCGGATGCGCAGCAATGAAGGTCTGGCCGGGACCCTGGCCACCCTTGAGGTTCAGGTCGGCTGGCGATATTTGATGAATTATCTGGAAAAACTCGATACCGTCACCGCGGAAGATATTATGGCGGCAGCCAATAAGTATATCCGTCCTGAAAACAAGACCAGCGCGTACGTCATTCCCGGCGGTAAACCAGAGCATCCCCCTGAAAGTTACACTGAAGTGCGTTCGATCACCGGTGGCGCTGCCGCTAAAGCGAACCTCGTGCATGACGACCATAATATTTCGAATTATCCGACTGCGGTCGGCTGGAAGCACCCCCTCTCTTTTCATCGCCAACCCGAAAAAATTATATACTCCCAGGCGGACACTATGGAGATTGCCGGGGCCAAATTATTTTACCTGCCGGACAGGGAATTGCCGCTGGTGGATTTATCCCTGCTGGTCAAAGCGGGATCCGTGGATGTTGATGATTCCAAAGCCGGTTTGACTGCTTTGCTCAATGACAGCATTATTCGAGGCGGCACCGAAGCCTATTTGCCCGCGCAACTGGCTCTGGTGCTGGATGAAAATGCCATTCGGGTCAGTGTCACCGTTCGCGAGGAGGAAGCGGTTATCCATCTTTCCGTGCTCAAAGATGACTGGCAGGCCGGTCTAAACATATTACAGGAAATATTAACGCGGCCCAGGTTTGCCCCCCGCATTTTTGACATTGTCAAATCCCAGGAATTAACTGCCCTTAAACGTCAGGGGGGTAAGGCCCGGGCCGTGGCGGCACGGGAACGGGAAATCTGGCATTTTAAAGGCCATCCTTATGGGCGCGATCCACTGATGGCATTGCAGACCATACCCGACATTTCCAGAGACGATCTGAAGCAATTTATAGCGGATTACTTTGTTCCCTCCAACATGGTGGCCGCTGTTTCCGGGGATATCGATAAAGCGGTGGTCATATCGGGATTAACTCAATTGTTCGAGGCCTTGCCGCAAACCAAGGCGCCCACACGAAGACTGGCTGATCCTGAAAAAACACCACCGGTGGCAGCCTTGATCCACAAACCGGGTCAGGTGCAATCCCAGATCACATTGAGTCTGTCAAGCGTCAAGCGCACCCATCCGGATTATTGGAAGATAAACCTGTTGATGCAAATTTTCGGCGGCAACGATTCTTTGATGTATAAACGCTTGAGGGATGATCTCGGTTTGGTGTATTCGGCAGGGTTTTACGAGACCTATAAATGGTCGGCGGGGGTTTTGTTCGGTTACATCGGCTGTAAAGGGGATCAATCCGTGCCCGCAATCGCGGAAACCATCAAGATCATGAGGTCTCTGGGGGAAAATATTCCTCAAAACGAACTTGACCAGAAAAGACTGGATGCCTTAAACAGTTTTGTCTTTAATGTGGACACCCCGGCGGATCTGGTACAGGTTTATGCCCGTTATTACATGCGTAACGAACCTCTGGATACCCTGGAAAAAATACAGGACGCTTTCTTCAGCGCTGAAAATAAAGACCTGCGACGGCTGGCCGCCGAATATCTCGATTCGACTAAAATCCAGATTTTCCTGGTCGGGGACAAAAATATCAAAGTCAAAAGCAACCGGGGTAATGAATCGACCCTGGAAGACATCTATATGGATCTGGCCGACTCACTGGGGTTGCCTTATGTTGAGCTTGAATTGCGGTAAATAAACGTTCAAAGGTTCAGGGTTCAAAGGTTCAGGGTTCAGCCCCGCCGCTGGCCGCCGAAGCGGCCAGTTTGATCGAATCTGATTCTTTTCGTCCTCGTGAATCATAATTTAATGCAGACGAGGGGCGAGTACGGGTACGAGGACGACGACGAAGGCGGTAACTGCCGCGCTGAACCTCTGAACCCTTGAACCCCTGAACCCTGAACCTCTGAACCCTGAACCTGCCAAAACTTGAATTCCTGCGTTCGGTATGGTATGGTGTTATCTACCCGTTTGTTTCACCAAATCCTGATACTTCTGCTCTGGACGCCTGCCCTTTGTTCCTTACAAGCGGTGTGTTCGTTTGATGGAGAGTCCAAAGAATGGAAGAATACATATGGATTTCCAAGCTTACCCACCACCCCGTTTTCACCGATCGGGCCCATCCTGTTTTGCTCCGCCTCGCGGATCACTATAACGTCACCGTAACGATTGCCGGACCTGAAGACATTGCCACCCAGCCTTATGTGAAAGCGGTTTATGAAGCGATTCAGCGCAAAGTTGCCGGAATGATGATAATCGGCTGGGGGGATGAAGAGATAATTCCTGCCATTGATGCGGCCGTGAACAGCGGAATCCCGGTTGTCTGTGTCGACAGCGATATCCCCGGCAGCAGACGTCATGCTTATATCGGAACCGACTGGTGGCGCATGGGATCATCAATGGCTGACAGAATTGCAGCCCTGATGACCGATCAGGGCAAAGTGTTAATGCTGGGAATGGTTGAACTTGATAATATGAAGGCGGGATTCAGGGGATTTCAAGAGCAAATTTCCCTTTATCCGAAAATCGATGTATTCGGCCCTGTTGATGATCTGGATGCCGGATTTGGCAAGGCGGAATCCATTGTTTCCACCTATCTCCGGGAACATCCGGATCTTAACGGAATCGTCGGGTTTGACGGTAACAGCGGCCCTGGTGCGGCCCAGGCTCTGGAAAAGATGGGGTTGGCTGATAAAATAAAGCTGATTTGTGTGGATGCCGACACCCCGCAGGTTCAATACCTGAAAACCGGAGCGATTGATGCGGCGTTCTGCCAGAAACGGGAAACCTTTACCTACCTGGCTTTTCAGCTGATTTATGACTATAATCACGGCTCCAAAGTTACCGGTTATACCCCGGGGGCCATTAACATACCCGGCAATATCAACACCGGGATTTATCATCGTCACCCAAGATAATATCGACTCTTTTGATTCCGAATACAGCCTGGATCAGGCCATAGGTCACCACGAACTTTCCCAGCAACTGTCGCTGATATCCTCAATGATAGAAAATGTGGAAGAACTTGCCGTGGCCGCCGATGAAACCGGACGGATTGTATATGCCAATGCGGCCTGTCTGAGGTTTTGCGGGTATACGAAAGACGAGATGGTGGGGTTAAACATTAAAAATCTATTTGATTTGACAACTTTGCAGCATTCTCAAATCGACCAATGTCTCCAGGAAGAGACGGCAAAAAATTTCGAGTCAACGGCCATCCGTAAAGATGGATCTTTGTTTGCGGTGCATATCAGTATATCACCCTTAAGATCAGAGGCTGCCCCTCGAGGGTGCACCCTTATCGCTTCAAATATCAGCGAACGTAAACGGTCGCAAAAAGCGCTAATCGATTCCCATATCCGCTTTCTTATGGTTTTGGACAGCATTGATGCCGATATATATGTGTCGGATCTGGCAACCTACGAAATACTTCTAGCCAATCGACACATGCGCAAAAGCTTCGGTGAGGATCTGGTGGGCAAAACCTGTTATCAGGTGTTCCGGAATGAATCCGCCCCCTGCGCTCAGTGTACCAACGATAAATTGCTTGATTCGGACGGCAATCCTACAGGCGTTTGTGTTTGGGAAGGGAAAAATGCGATTACCGGAAAATGGTACATTAACTACGATCGGGCGGTAAGGTGGGTAGACGGTCGTTTCGTCAGATTACAAATCGCCACGGATATTTCACGCATTAAGGATTTAGAAAAAGAGAGCTTTCGAGTTCAGGCTCAGTTGCAGCAGGCTCAGAAAATGGAAGCCATCGGTACACTGGCCGGGGGCATCGCCCATGATTTTAACAATATCCTTTCGGCGGTTATCGGCTACACCGAGATCGTCCTGTGCGATGTTCCTGAAGACACTTCTCAACACAGAAATCTGCGGGAGGTGCTCAAAGCCGGCAACCGCGCCCGAGATCTGGTCAAACAAATCCTAACCTTCAGCCGCCAAACCGAACAGGAATTAAAACCGGTCCAGATCAATCAGGTTGTCGGAGAAGCGCTTAAACTATTGCGGGCATCTTTGCCGACAACCGTTACCATAGTGCAGAATATTCAGAGTGATTCAACCGTACTGGCAGACCCGACCCAAATCCATCAAGTGATCATGAATCTGTGTACCAATGCCGCGCATGCCTTGCGCTCTAAAGGCGGACATTTGGAGATAGAACTATCCGATCTAGCGCTCGGAGGAAATTTCACGGATCAGCATTCCTATCTGTCACCCGGGGTGTATATTAAATTGAGGATCAGCGATACCGGGCACGGCATGGAGAAGGCGATTCTGGATCGCATTTTTGATCCCTTTTTTACCACCAAAGAACCCGGTGAAGGCACCGGCATGGGGCTTGCTGTGGTAATGGGTATCATAAAAAGCCACGGAGGGATCATTACCGTAGACAGCGAAATCGGCAAGGGGTCGACTTTTAATGTTTTTCTGCCTGTTATCCAACAGGATGTCGAACAGGAAGTCAGAACCAAAGCGCCCATACCGACCGGCAATGAGCGAATCCTATTTATCGATGATGAAAAAACGCTGGTGGATTTAGGCCGGCAGATCCTGCAGCGCTTGGGATATGAGGTTACCATACGTACCAGCAGTGTCGAGGCGTTAGAACTATTTATGGAACAACCGCACAAATTTGATCTGGTAATCACCGACATGACCATGCCGAACATGACCGGGGATGAACTGGCCGGCAAGTTGATGAATATTCGTGCCGATATTCCGGTGATTCTTTGTACCGGATACAGTGAACGGATTTCCAAAGAAAGGGCTAATGACCTCGGAATCAAAGAGTTTATCCTCAAACCCATTGTTATGCGGGAATTGGCGAAAACGGTGCGAAACGTGCTGGATAAAAACGGGACCTGATTGAGTTTTTACTCAATCAGGTCCCGTTTTTATCTAAAGGGTCGATCTTTCCACCATGGATAAAATTGGGGCATGTCAATGCTCGGCCTGTCTGTAAAGTTCGGCGACCTTTTTTCTAAAAATGATGTGATGCCTTCACGGGCATCGGACGACCTTCCTGTTGACAGGATTTCCTTCTTTACATATAATTTCTAAATAACCTATTATTTTTTAGATAGGTTCTCGTAAGAGGCCTCTTGCAGGAGGGAAATAGTGAGACTACTAACGCGTTCTGATTTTGACGGTTCAGTTTGTGCGGCGCTGCTTTTGGAATTGGGCCTGGTGGACGGAATTCTGTACATACATCCCAAGGATCTGCAGGATAATAAAATCGAGGTAACCGGAGATGACATCCTCGCCAACGTACCCTTTGTAGAAGGTTGCGGTCTGTGGTTTGATCACCATTCCAGTGAACACGAACGGGTTCAATTAGAGGGCAAATTCAGAGGCGCCAGTGAACCCTCGCCCAGTGCGGCTCAGGTCATATATGAGTACTATAAAAATGATGAGACCTATGCAGGTAAGCTGAAAAAATTTGAATATCTGATAAAGATCGTTGGTGTCGCAGATTCGGCCCAGTTCAGCAAAGATGATATACTGACTCCCACCGGCTGGATTTTGCTGGCCTTTATTGCGGATCCCCGAACCGGCCTGGGGTATAAGCGATCCTTTCGCATCAGCAATTTTGAGTTGATGAAAAAACTGCCCGAATACTTGCGTTCCAAAACCTTAGAAGAAATTCTGGCCCTGCCTGATTTTCAGGAACGTGTTCAGGTATATCATGAGGAAACATCAAAATATAAAGCCCTCCTTGCCCGGAGTACACGGATCGAGGGTGATGCCATCCTCATCGACTTTCGGGGGATCGCTGAAAATCCGGTGGGCAACCGATTTATGGAATATGTACTCTATCCCGAACAGAACATATCCGTCCGCATTGTCGACGGAAGAAACAAGCAGTTTGCAATGATTTCCGTCGGCCACAGCATCCTTGATCGAACCTCTCGGGTGGATGTGGGTTCTCTGGTCTTGAAATACGGCGGCGGCGGCCACAAACAGGTCGGCACCTGTCAGGTAGAATATGATGACGTTGACAGAATCGTTGGAGAGATGCTTCAGGTTATAAACACGCATAAGAATAATTGAACGTACAAAATTAAAAAAAGACTGAACGTCGAACATCGAACGTCCAACACTGAACATCGAATAATGATGTCGCTTCGCTCCGCGAATTAATTTCATTATGATCGTATCCACCAGCCGGCCATATTTCGCTCCTTGCCCCGAATTTTTCTCCCGCGTGTGCCTTTCTGATGTTTTCGTTATCCTCGACAATGTTCAGTTCCCCAGAGGGACGACCTGGATTACTCGCAACCGGTTCAAAAACGACCAGGGTACGCTGTGGATGACGGTACCGGTGTGGAAAAAAGGTTTGGGATTGCAAAAGCTCAACGACGTGCGCATCTGTCATGACAGTCCGCTGCAAATAAAAAACCTGAAAAGTTTAAAACAGGCTTATGCCAATGCCCCTTATTTCTCCGAACACGTCCAATTTCTGCATACTATTTTTTCGACCGGATTTGATCGACTCATCGATTTCAACATGGCAATCCTCCGGCACCTCATGCTGAACATCGGCGCGGACACTGAAGTCAGACTGCTGTCCGAGCTCGGTATGAAAGCAAAAGAAAAAACCCTGCTCATTGAAATTTGCCGGTATTTTAATGCGTCTTCCTATTTGGCCCAAAGTGCCGCCCTAAAATATCTTGACCCCAATTTATTTAAATCAGCCGGAATTGCGCTTTCCTGCCTTAAATCCAAACCCTGCGTTTATCCGCAATTGTGGGGTGATTTCATCCCCGACCTGTCGGCCTTTGATCTGTTGTTCAATTGTGGCCCCAAGGCCCGGGAGATAGTGCAACTTTCAATATTCAATGACCGAAACTCTCGCTGAAGCTGTATCCCAGCACTTCGGATACTCAGGTCCGCCGTTGATCATGCCATTAGGCCCAACTGTAAGCAGTCTCTTTGTTTGTCCAGCGACGGGCTCAGTCGTTTCGAATTTTGAATTTGGGTCATTGGAATTTGTTTGAGATTTGTTTTTTGGTGCTTGGAATTTTCTCGGCCTTAACTCCTCCCCTGCAACCCGCAACCCGTACCCCGCAACCCGGACCTAACTTTTAAATTTGGTCTTAATATACTCCTCAAGATCGTCAAGCAGCTGTTGCTGATCATGGTTCAAATCACCGGCCTGTTTCAGGCGGTTAATCTCAATTAAGGCGCTTTTTGGCGTTGTTCGTTTTTCTCCCCGATAGTCTGTAATTGCGTCCTCTTGGTTTAATGGATTTATTCGTTTAAGGTACGAATGGTAGTCTGTGTTCAATTCGCTGAGGGTCGTCTCAGGATAATTCCTGCAGAGGACCCGTCCTGCCAACGTCCTGGCATCCGGGCTTGAAAATTGGGATACCATTTTTGCTTTGTCATCCAGAGAAGCTTGCTGAAACATCCGGCCCAGTTTTTCGTCGGCCCGTGAAAAAAATCCGATTTGATACAGAGAGGCATCGGGATCCAAATTGGGTATAAACGGATAGCGGTACTCTCTGTAATAAGATACAATCTGCTGAAAAATATCCGAATTTTCCTTCAGCCACTTGAGGTTTTCTTCAAAGACAGCGTTGCGCTCCTTGCCGATAAGTTTCCAGTACCGCTCTTGAGGCGGCAGCAAAATAACGGGCTCTCCCATTCGTTTGCGGATAATCCGGGACGTTTCAGCAATGGTGTCGGCAGTGGTCTGGCGAAGCTGGGGCAGATCCATTCGCAGCCATAAGGTCTGATTGGAATAAGGAATTGAAGTCCCGATGGATACCACCGGTACCTGATAATTTTGTCCGGGGCCGTACTCGCCGCTGACTGCCAGCGCTTTCTGATGCTCGCCCGCGCCTCTTTGAAAAGCGATGGGCAGCTCCTGCATCCGGTATGCATCCGTTTCCTTGTCGAAATACCCCTCTAAATACTGCCACATTTTCTTTTTTTTATAGAAACGACGGGCAAGTTCCACTGTCGCTGCGACATCCACCATGGCCTCATGGGATTGACCGGATACCATGCGGTTGGCGGAATTTAGATGTTCCAGTTTTAAAGATGGTTTACCGTCAATTTCCGGCCAGGTAATTACCTCTTTTTTATACAGCCGGTAAAGGACGGCCATGGGAAACAGGTCCATGCGGCGACAACCGTTCTTAAACTGGTGGGTATATGGCGGCAGCAGGTTTCTGCGAAAAGAAAATCTCAGGAATTCATCGTCAAAGCCCAGGGTGTTATAACCGAGGCTGACGGTACCGGCTTGATTCATCAACTGGTGGATCTGTTCGGTCGCTTCAAATTCACACAAGCCTTTGGAAAGATCGGAGACAGGAATGCGATTGGTTAAAATCGCTCCGGGGGACGGGAATACATCCGGTCTTAACTTAACCGTGATGGTGTGGCGCTCAATCGCATTCAGACCCGGGTCAGTGCGAATGGCGGCAAACGAAAGTACCTGATCAAAAGCCTTGTTTAACCCGGTCGTTTCGATATCATAAAAAAGGTAACTGCTGGTCATAAGACACCCCTTTTAATCCTGTTTAGATTGGTTCAAATTTCTTTTTCCCCCCCAAGTTCAGAAATCTGTTCCGATTTGTCAAGGCAAAAAGGTGAATACGGGGTGTTTAGGGCTCTGGGCGCAAGGCGGAAGGCATTGGTGTTGGAGGTTTGAGGTTAGAGGCAAAAGATAATAGGCATCAGGCGAAAAGCTAACGGTAAAGGGTGTCAGGAATTCGGAAGTCGGAATGCGGAAGTCGGAAAGAAGGAATTATTTGAATTCGGAATGCGGAATGCGGAAATGTCTGAAGTTACTAAGCATAAAACCGGCTTAATACCGTCGGTTTTTTCTTAAAGTCCTGAAACTATAGTTTTTTGATTGTGGGA
>PVMK01128604.1_pt1 | contig 30194 bp, 23 predicted proteins | sample 1853481 | NCBI WGS metagenome assembly PVMK01 (sample SAMN08533507, study PRJNA380276) | Marine sediment metagenome, whole genome shotgun sequencing project.
CCGATGATTGCTCCTGGATAAAATGCGTGCCGGGCACCGTGACCTCGACCTGGTTTCGCCATTGGCGGCAGTATTCGCGATTTTCGCCGGTCAACGTGATACCGGGTTCGGCATTGATGAACAGTTTCGGAATGTCATTCGTGCTCATCCAGTCGGTGGCGGCCTTCAGCGTCACATATAAATCCGCCGGCTCACCGTCGACGACAATCTGCCGTGGCCAATCGAGGGTCGGCCGCCGTGACTCGCCCGGCGTCAGGTAGGGTTTGCGATAGACGTCCTTGTCGGCCTCGGTCAGTTTGTCCTTGAGCCCGCCGAACATCAGGCTCTCGACAAAAAAATTGTTCTCGAGGACCTGCTGTTCCATTTTTTCGGTCTTGAACATATCGGTGAATCGGCGTCCGCCCTCGGTCGAGGTGCCCGGTGCTGACGGCCGAACCGAGGTTTCCATGTAGGCAATGCCCTTGATGCGGTCACGGTGCCGGTTGGCCCAGTGAAAACCGAGCGGGCCGCCCCAGTCGTGCACGACCAGCGTTATGTTATCGCCGAGATCGAGTTCGTCGAATAATCCATCGAGATAGCGGCTGTGCTCCGCAAAACTGTAGCGGCCCGGACCGCTGTCCGGTAGTTTCCCAGAATCGCCCATGCCGACCATGTCGGGGGCGATCAGCCGGCCGAACGATTCGGCGCGCGGCATGATGTTGCGCCACAGGTACGACGACGTCGGATTGCCGTGCATGAACACGATCGAATCACCTTCGCCGACCTCGACGTAGGCCATCGGGATGTCGTTGATCGGCAGATAGTTTTTCCGTGTGAATCTGACCGCCGTGTCCGCGAGGCCGCGTCCCCCAATGCTCGTCATGGCGAGGCCTGCGGCGGACTGGAGCAGCGTGCGGCGGCTGAGTTTTTGATTATTAGCCATAAGAGTCATCCTCGGAAAAAGCTGCCGGTGTTCACTTATTGACCCGTCCAGCCGAAAAAGGTGCCCGGAAAAACGTCCGGATTTAATATCCATCACCTGATTTTTCACCCGAGGTATGCCCGATGCAAATCGAAACACTGGAACCGCTCCTGAGCCGCCGTGAACTGGTCTGGGGCGCGGGTATGATTGCGGCGCTTGGTATGTCGCAGGCGCAGGCCGGCGGTCATACTGGACCGGCGCGCAAGATTCTGACCCCCGAGGAGCAGCAGGCGCTCGAAGAATCCAACGAGGCCCTCGTGACGAACTTCATCCGCGACTACGCGCAGCGCGATGTTGAACTGCTCGCGAGTTACATGGCGGACGATATTATTTACCAGGTGTCCGAGACCCAGGGCGAAGTGGTCGGTGTCGAGGAATACAAGAAGCGCAACGGGTCGATGTTCGAGGGCCTCGAAAAAATCGACTGGCAAATCCTGCGCTCGTTCGCGATCGGTCAGCTCGTGATCAACGACCGCATCGACGAATTCTTTCCGAAGCCGGGCAGCCGGGTGCCGCGCATGCGTTTCCGGGTGTCGGGTTATTTTCTCGTCGTCGACAACAAGATCAAGGTTTGGCGAGACTTCGGCTACCCGGGGGCCAAACAACTCGTCGAACCGGCGCCGAAGGCCTGATTGATTGGTGTCTGACACCACAATAGCTTGTAGGGGTGCGGGCGGTCGACTATAGTCACATCCTGACTAGTCACCTTTGGAATAATGTGATCAAGAAGCTGCTTTTGCTGGGCCTGCTTCGTGGCCAGAAGCTGCACGGGTACGGGCTTATGGAGTACCTGAACTCCCACGAGAGCGGGGGCTCCGCGATCGGCAAGTCGAACGCTTACCGCCTGCTGCGGGTACTCGAAACGGACGGCCTGATCCGCAGCCGGACCGAGCGCGACGGCAACCGGCCGGAGCGGCATGTCTATGAAGTGACCGACGAGGGCGAGGTGTTATTCCAGCAGCTGTTGCTGGAAAGCCTGGCCGAAGACGCGACCGCTGATCAGCCCGGCATCGCGGTATTGAATTACCTCGACACACTCGAGCCATCCGCGGCGGCAGCACAATTACAGATACGCCGTGACCGTGTCGTCGAGCGTCATCGTGGGCTGGCGAATCTATCGGACGATGTGCGGGATCTGCACCCGGCGCTTGATTTGAGTTTGCGCCAGGCCGAAGTTGAAATTCAGTGGCTCGATGCGAAGCTCGTGGAATTACGTGAGCAGGCCGCAGCCTGATCGAAAACAAACACTATATACAAGGGAATATGAAAGCGCTTTTTTCTCGCCATAAGAAATGGTTGCTGCCGGTCGCTGTTCTCGTCGTGGCGTATGGCATCGCGACCGTGATCCGTAACGCCGGACCCGAGATCGAAGTCGTGACACCCGAGCCGCAGCCGCTGGTCGTGCGCACGGTGACAGCGCAACCCCAACAGGTGCGCCTGAACCTCAGCAGCCAGGGTCAGGTTTCGGCTGAGCACATGATCGACCTCGTCAGCGAATTGCAGGGCAGCATCACCCGGGTCGCGCCGGCGTTCGTGACCGGCGGTTACTTCAAGGCCGGCGATGTGTTGCTCCAGATTGATCCGATTGATTACGAACTCGCGCGCGTGCGCGCCGAAGCCCGTGTCGCGGAAGAAATGGAAGAACTGGAAGTCGAAAAATCGGAAGCCGAACTCGCGGCCGAGGGATTGTTTCCGTTGCGTGAGGCGCGTGTCGCTTCTGGGGAGGCGCGGGTGCAGTCGGCGCGCGCCGAGTTGGCCCAGGCCGAGGCGGATCTGAAGCGCACCCGGATCAGGGCGCCGTATGACGGGCGCGTGTTGTTTACGCAAGTGGGCCTTGGTCAGTACGTCGGTAAAGGCCAGGTACTGGGACGAATATATTCGACCGATATTGCCGAGATTCGGCTGCCGCTGACCGACCAGCAACTGCGTTACCTGGATTTGCCGTTCGGCGCGCGCCCGAACGATCCGTTGCCGGAGACGCCGGTGATATTGCGTGCCGAAGTCGGTGGCCGTTCGGCCGAATGGCAGGGCACACTGCATCGCATGGAGGGCGCCGTCGATCCCGATAACCGGGTCTGGTACGCGGTCGTGCGTGTGGACGACCCGTATGGGCTGCAAGCTCCCGAGCAGATTACGCCACTTGCGGTCGGGTTGTTTGTCGAAGCTGAGATCGAAGGGCGCACGGTCGACGCTGTCTTTCGCCTGCCGCGCTCGGCATTGCGTAACGAAGACGACGTGCTGATTGCCGACAACGAGAACCGGTTGCGCCGACGCAAGGTCGAAGTGTTGCGCACGGATTTCTCGTCCGTGTATATCACTGACGGCCTCGAGGCGGGTGACCAGGTCTGCGTGTCGCCGGTCGAGGCATTCGTCGACGGCTTGCTCGTCGAAGTCGTTGCCGAACTGGCGTCCGCCGAACACCTCGCGGTGAAATAAATCATGTTGCGCTGGTTTACAGACAACAAGGTCGCGTCGAATCTGCTGATGATCGCGATCGTGATGGGTGGCGTGTTGTCGCTGCCGTTGCTCGATCGTGAGGTCATGCCCGGCATTCCGCTCGACATGATTCAGATCGATGTCGATTATCCGGGCGCGAGTCCTGCGGAAATCGAGGAACGTATCTGTATCCGCATCGAGGAAGCCATTCATGACCTCGAGGGCATCAAATCGATCGGTTCAGAGGCCGTCGACGGGCGCGGCGGCGTTGCGGTCGAAGTCGCCAAGGGTTTCGATACCCAGAAGATGCTCGGCGATATCAAGGCGCGCGTGGATGCGCTCGATAACCTGCCGGAACAGGCCGAGGAGCCGCAGATCCGCGAGGCGCCGTGGAGCGAGGAGGTCATCGAGCTTGTCGTCAGCGCCGATACCGATGAAGCCGCGTTGCGCGAGATCGCGTACCGCGTGCGCGATGAGGTCGCGCGTCTTCAGGGTGTGGATGAAGTCAACGTCGAGGGCCTGCGCCAGCCCGAGATGGCGATCGAGATTTCGGAATACACGCTGCGCAAGTACAACCTGACGTTCGATGATGTCGTCAACGCAATCCGGCGTTCGTCGATCAACCTGCCGGGCGGCGCGATCCGTGCCGCGGGCGGCGATATCACGCTGCGCACATTCGAGCAGGCCTACGTCGCCGACGATTTCGCGCGCATCGTATTGTTGCGGAACCCGGACGGCACCCGCGTTTTGCTCGGCGACGTGGCGGATATTCGCGATGGCTTCGAAGAAACCGATGAACTGAGCCGTTTTAACGGACAGCGGGCTGCGGCAATCATTGTTCGCGTGCGCAACAACCCGGACGTCGTCTCGGTCAATGAGGCGGTGCGTGATTATGCCGAGCAGGCGCGGACAACGATGCCGCCTGGGGTGCAGCTGGACATTTGGCTGGACCGCTCGGAAGTATTCCGCAGTCGTACCGACATGCTGATCAACAGCGGTGCGATCGGCCTCGTGCTCGTGTTTATCCTGCTGACGTTATTTTTGCGCCCGGCCATCGCGGCCTGGGTCTGTATTGGTATCGGGGTGTCATTTCTCGGCGCGATCTTTGTTATTCCGTCGACGCCAATTTCGATCAATATGATGACGCTGTTCGCGTTCGTGCTCGTGCTCGGTATCGTCGTCGACGATGCGATCATCATCGGCGAGAGCATTCACGTCGCGGTCGAGTCGGGCTTGCGCGGTTCCGAGGCGGCCTACCAGGGCGCCCGGCGCGTGGCCAAGCCGGTGATTTTCGCCGCGGTCACGACGATGATCGCCTTTTCGCCGACGCTGTTCATGGAAGGCGCCGCCGCGAAGATGACGTTGCCCCTTTCGCTGGTCGTCATCCTGTCGTTGGCCTTTTCACTCGTCGACGCGTTCTTCATCTTGCCGGCGCATTTGTCGCACCTGAAACCGCTCGGTGTTAACGACCAGATAAGCATGTTGGCCCGTTTGCGTCGTGGCATCGCGAATAGCCTGAGCAATTTCAGTCAGAATCGCTACCGGCCCTTCCTCATCAAGGCCGTGCGCTCGCGCTACCTGACGCTGGCCGTGTTCGTCGGGTTCTGGCTCGTGATCACGAGTTTTGTCCAGGGCGGCTGGGTGAAGCAGACGTTTTATCCGCTGATTCCGGGTGACGATATCATCGTCAACGTGAAGCTGTCGGACGGCGTGTCGTTCTCCACGACTGAGCAGGTCGTGGCGCAGGTCGAACGCGCGGCCGACGTCGTGCGTGCGCACTATATCGAGGATCGTGGCGAGGACATCATTCTCAACGTGCGCACGTTCGCCCGCGAAAACAACATCCTGGTCACGATGGAACTGATGTCGGCCGAGGTGCGCGACGAGCCGATCGAGTTCGTGTCGGACCGGTGGCGCGAGGCGATCGGCTTTATTCCGGACATCAAGACCTACACGTTCGATTTTCACCTGATCGACCGCGAGCCTCCGATCAAACTTGGCTTGACCGCGGATGACCCGGAGGTGCTCAATGCCGCGACGGCGAAGGTCGAGCAGAAGCTGGCCACTTATGACGGGTTGTTCGGCATCAACAACAGCCAGCGGTCGGCGCGTACGGAAATCCTCGTGACGGCCAAGCCGGCGGCCGAAAACTATGATGTCGACCGCGAGCAACTGGCGAAGCAGGTGCGGCAAGGCTTCTTCGGTGAAGAGGTGCAACGAATTCCGCGTGGGCGCGATGAGGTCAAGGTCATGGTGCGTTACCCGGCCGAATCACGCAGTTCGCTAGAGCAGATCAACCGGATGCGCATTCGCGTGGGCGACGATGTCGAGGTGCCGATCGGCAACGTGGCCGATCTGGAGTACACGCAGGGCATGAGCGCGATCCGGCGGCTCGACCGGCGGCGCATCGTCGAAGTCACGGCGGAGGCCGATTACAAGCGTGCGGATCCGTATGCGATTGTCACGGATATTCGCGAGAACTACGTGCCCGGTTTGAAAGAGGAATTTCCGGGGCTTGATTTTCTCGTCAAGGGCGAACAGGACGCGGCCAGCGAGTTTTTGATTGAACTCGTGCGCCTGACGTTGATGGCATTCCTGTGTATCTATGGCCTGATCGCGATCGCTTTTCGTTCATATATCCAGCCGGCCATCGTCATGAGTGCGGTTCCGTTCGGATTGCTCGGTGCGATCGTCGGTCACCTGTTGTTCGGCATCACGATGTCGATGTTTTCGTTCATGGGTGTCGTGGCGGCGGCTGGTGTTGTCATCAACGACAACCTCGTGCTGATCGACGGTATCAATAAGGTGCGCGAGAAGCAGCCGGATATCACGGCGGCGGTCATCGAAGCCGCCGTGGGCCGATTCCGGCCGATCCTGCTCACCTCGTTCACGACCTTTGCGGGGCTGTTGCCGATCATGTCTGAACGCAGCTCGCAGTCTGAATACCTGAAGCCGATGACTCTATCACTCGGCTTCGGCGTCTTCTTCGCGTCATTCGTGACGCTGATTATGGTGCCGTGTCTGTACCTCGTCGTCGAGGATGCGCGCGCGCGATTAAAACGCCGCCGCAGTGCCGAGGTCGCCGAAGCTGCCTGATTGGTGTCTGACACCGTCATTTCTCCGATTCGAGGTTATCATTGGCCGATGTCGCTCGGGCCAAATAGTGTAAATCGTGTCGCTTGTCGTGCGGCGATTTTAATCGCTATGGTTACAGCATTGGCTCTCGGATTGGGCGCCAGGCCTGTCGCGGCTCAGGAAGTCGTCGTGTTCGACGACCTCGATCATGTCATCGGATGGCTGGAAGACCAGGACTGGTGGGGCGAGGAAAAGCACGGTGAACAGCTGATCGCGCCCAATGCGATCATGACCGGTATCTCGCAACGTTGGCGCGCAATCGCCAATGGTCTGCCGGTGCCGGTCAAGAAGGAAATCTTCTACCGCTTCATGCTGCCGCTGGTCATGCATGCAAATAATATGGTGCTGGACCGGCGTGCACGGCTGGAGCGCATGGCCGGTACACTGGCGGGAGGCGGCAAGCTGCAATCCACTGACCTGGAATGGCTGCGTCAGGTCGTAGTGATGCTCCGCATTTCGAATCAGGACGCGGCCGCACGTCTGGATAATGCCTCCGGCGAACTTGAGGACCTGATCGTGCAGTCGCTGTACCGGCTCGACGTGATTCCGGCCGGCCTCGTCCTCGGCCAGGCTGCTTACGAGAGCGGTTACGGTACGTCACGGTTCGCCGCCGAAGGCAATGCCTTGTTCGGACAATGGTCTTTCGGCGGTGAAGGCATGGTGCCGGAGCAGCAACGCGCGAGCCTCGGCGATCACCGAATCGCGAGCTTCCACTGGCCGTTCGACAGTGTGCGAGCCTACTACATCAATATTAGTTCGCACCCGGCTTACGAGGATTTTCGACGCTTGCGCGCTGACCTGAAGGCGGCCGGCAAACCCCTGACTTCGCAGGCGATGGCCGATGGCCTGATTCGCTACTCCGAACGCGGTCAGGAATATGTAGATACCTTGAAGGGCATTATTCGCGTCAACAAACTGGACATCGCCGACGATGCCGTGTTTCGCGACGAGCCGATGAGTTTCATGGTGCCGGCGGAAAGCGCGGCAGAGGCCGCGAAATTGCGGCAGGAGATCGAGGTCCTGCGCGACTCCGGCGAACTCGCGAAAATCATCGCGCGCATGCAGCTCGAGTAACTGGTGTCAGACACCAATTATTATTTTTGAGGGCGCGACATTCCGACCTGCAGAATTGGTTTGCCGAATTTCTCCGTAACGGTATCGATTGCTTCGAGAATCTTTTTATCGTGTGCGCGCCGTTCCACAGGCTCGAACAGGTCGGCCTGCGAAGTGTCCCGCTTCGCCCAACCGCTGAGTCCCAAACCGATGAGCCGCACGGGCTTATCCGGCAGATCACCGTGGTTAAAAAGTGACCACGCCGTTTCCAGCATGACCCGCTCGTCGTCAGTCGGCTCGGGCAGCGTGTTCTGCCGCGTGTAGGTCTCGAATCCCTCGAAGCGGATTTTGAGCGTCACGACCATGCCGGCGAGCGATTCCCGGCGTGCCGTGCGGGCAACACCCGCGGCCAGCTTCCGTAGCTTGTCGTGCAGGAGGTCATGATCGCGAGTGTCGGACCCGAACGTGGTTTCTTTCGAGATGCTCTTGCGTTCGCGATCCGTCACGACTTCGCTCGATGCGATACCGTGGGCCTGGCGGTGAAAACTTTCCGCCGCCTTGGGGCCGAGGTGCTGTTTGAGCTTCGTCAGCGGTGTCGCGCGCAGCTCGGCGACGGTGTGGATCGCAAGCCGGTTGAAGATTTTCTGGGTCTGTGGTCCGAGTCCGCGCAGGTTGCGCACCGGCATCGGCGCCAGGAAGTCCAGCGCCTCATCCGCCGGAATTACCTTCAGTCCATCGGGCTTGCCGGCTTCCGAACCGAGTTTGGCGATCAACCGGTTCGGGCCGATACCCACCGAAGCCGTGAGTCCGGTGCCGGCTCGCACACGCTGCCGAATTTCACGCCCGATGGTTTCCGGTGGGCCGACGATCTTTTCGAGCCCACTGATATCCAGATAGGCCTCGTCGACGGATGCTTTCTCGACGGCCGGCGTAATTTCGCCGAGGATCTCGATCACCTGCCGCGAGGCCTGCCGGTATTTCTCCATGTTCGGTCGCAGGTAGACCGCATCGGGACAGCGCCGGTAAGCCTCGGCAATTGGCATCGCGGAGTGGATGCCGAACGTTCGCGCTTCATAAGACGCCGCCGCCACGACACCACGATTCCCGGGTATCGCGCCGACGACGACCGGCCGCTGCCGATACTCCGGGTGATCGCGCTGTTCACAACTCGTGAAGAACGCATCGAGATCGACGTGTGCGATCCAGCGATCCCGCTGCGTCACTATTGAGTTGCCATGGCGGCGCCGGTTCCCAATTTCCTCACGTTTTTTGCGAGCACAATTGCGGCGCTCAGCGCGACAACGCCGATGATCGCGATGACCATGACCGTACCGTTGGCCAGTTCCGCATGCACGAACGGGCCGCGAAACCAGAGTCCCACGGCGACCAGCAAGTTGGTCACGGTGTGCAGTATCAGGGGCGGCCATAGTGATTGACTCAGCCAGCGCAGGTAAGTCCACCCGGCCAGCGTGACGAACAGGCCGAGCCAGTTCAGCGTGAGCTCGGGTCCCCAGCGATGGGCGAGTACATTGACGACTCCGATGAGGAATACCGTCGGCCAGATGCCGAGCACGGTTTGTATGCGGGTTTGCATTACGCCGCGGAAAGTCGCTTCGGCCAGGATCGCCGCGAGGACCGACATGAAAATCGCGTAAGTCAGTGTGAACAGGGGACTGACTTCGACTTCCAGCAGCTCAGTCGCCCGGACCATGCCGGTGAATTTGCCCTGCACGACCGCGACCGCGAGGCCGAGCACGGTCAGCGCGGTTCCGATGACATAGACTCGTGTCCAGGGCACGTCCGCGGGATGGGCTAGCCCAATATCCCAACGGCGTTGCGCCCAATATATCGCGCCAAACAGAATTGCCGCGGCGGGAAACGGGAACCAGACGATCTCCGGCGACGAGTTTGCGTTGAACATCACGAGACCCATGCTTGCGCCCATGACAACGCCGAAAAACACGAACCCGAGTCCCAGGCTGCCGAGAATCGTCCACACCTGTTTGCTGTTCATGATCAGCCACCTCCGGCCGGTCATGATAAGCGATAAAGCGGGATCTGCTCCAATCTATGACCGGCGCCATTCATTCTACGGTGATGCGCGACCCGACCTCGCGCGCGTGGCGTTTGATGATTCCGAAGTCTCATCTTCGGGCCTCAATGGTGGTGCGGAACTCTGCCGGGCGCCGGCTGTCCACCGTATATCATGTTTGTTGCAACGCACGGCCGGCCACCGGGCGCCGAATTCTCTTCGCGACATACGACGCATATGCACCGCGTGCCCGCATGATTTCCGTCATCATCCCCGCGTTGAACGAGGCACGCGCATTGCCCGCGACGCTGCGCCACCTGCTGGCGCAGCCGGGCGAATTTGAAGTCATTCTCGTCGATGGTGGCAGCGATGATGACACGGTTTCTCTCGCCCAGGCCTGGGAACAGGTCAAGGTGTTGTCGTCCGACCCCGGACGTGCAGCGCAGATGAATGCGGGCGCCGCCGCCGCCAACGGCGACCTGCTGTTGTTCCTGCACGCGGACACGATATTGCCGGACGGGGCGATTGCTCACCTGAATGCACTCGAGTCCGATGCGACAGTCGAGTGGGGCGGTTTTCATCAACAGTTTTCCGGTAATACATGGGCGTTGCGTATGATTTCCCGGCTGCACAACTGGCGCTGTAGCCTGACCGGTATTTTTTACGGCGACCAGGGGATGTTCGTGCGCAGCCGCCTGTTCAACAAAGTAGGCGGTTTCCCCAGCGAACTGGTCATGGAGGACGTAATATTTTCCGAGACTTTGCTTCAACGCGCGAAGCCGGTGTTCTTGCCGGCCCGAGTCGTTACTGACTCACGGAAATTTGAGCAGATGGGCCCGCTGCGCAGCTTCTCGCGTTGCCTGTTGATCCTGGTGTGTTATCAGTTGCGGTTACCGATTCGCGGTCGCGGTTTTTTTGCGGCGATCCGCTAAATCAGAGGGAGTGAAAAAAGGGGGATGATGAAAAGACGATCTGACCCTATTTTTATCGCGCTCCTGACGGGCCTGACCTTCGTGCTGGTATCACCGTGCGCTCAGGCAAAATTGTTCGTGCCGGATTCCGAGCTCTGGGCGATCTGGAACGTCGCCGACGAATCGACAACTGCGACCATTGACCACGGCGATTGGCAACAGTTACTCGACGCCTATCTCGTGACCGAGGGTACCGGTGGTATCAATCGCTTTGACTATGCGAATATTACCGATGGTGATCGCGCTCGGCTGGAAAGCTATATCAAACAGTTGGCGGCGACCGATCCGCGAGCGTACCCGAGTGCCGAGCAGCGGGCGTACTGGATCAATCTCTATAACGCCCTGACCGTGGAGGTGGTGTTGCGGTACTATCCGGTCAAGTCGATTCGCGATATCGAGCGCGGCCTGCTGGGGTCGGGGCCGTGGAAGAAACAATTGGTCGAGGTGGCGGGCCAGCCGCTCACGCTGAATGACATCGAGCACCGCATCCTGCGGCCGATCTGGCGCGATCCGCGCACGCACTATGCCGTGAATTGTGCGAGCCTCGGATGCCCGAACCTTGCCGCGCGCGTTTACACGGCCGCCACTGTCGACAGCCTGCTCGACGAAGCTGCGAGGGCCTATATCAATCATCGGCGCGGCGTTGCGTTCAAGAACGGCCGTCTGACCCTGTCGAGTATTTACAATTGGTTCGATGTCGATTTTGGTGAATCAGATGCGGCTGTGCTGGAGCATCTCGCGAGATATGCCGAGCCCGAACTCGCCGGGCGGCTGGCCGGCTACGATGGCCGCATCAGATATGACTATGACTGGAGTCTGAATAAACCATGAGTCTTGTCGCCAGCATGATATTGCCACCAGGATGTTATGAAATTCAGGCCTGACCCCGAATACTTAGAAGCGATCCCGAATGATTACGGCGTCATCAGTTCTGCCAGGGTTCGGTAACGGCCGTTACTCATGACACCGGACACGTTCAGCATGTCGGTCACGTCGGTCAGCGGGTCGCCATCGACGATGACGAGGTCGGCAAGCAGGCCGGGTTGAACCCGGCCGATTTCGTTCTCTGCACCGAGTGCAATCGCCGCGTTTGCCGTCGCGGTTCGCAGCGCCTCTGCCGGCGTCAGTCCGGCGTCCACATAATTCGCCAGTTCTATGACCAGCGCGAGTCCGTACGGAAAGATCGGTGAATCGGTGCCGGCCACGATGGCTACGCCGTTGTCGTGCAGGCGTTTGACCGTCGATTGTGCATTGGCGAGCCCGGTGCGAACGAGATCGATATTCTTGCCGACCATGCGCGTGAATCCCGCCAGGCCCTGCCGGTAGGCGGCCGAATTGAATGCGACGTACTGCGGGTTTTCCGAAATTTCCGGATGGGAAAGTGTGTAGTCGAAGAAACCACCCGCAACGGCAATCGTTGGCGTCACGGCGGCGCCGCTCTGCACGATAATCTGTTCGACGTCTGCATAGGTGTTGAGTAATTCCGACTGCTTCGGCGAGTAGGCGAGGCGGCTCGAACCGCGCAGGTGTTCGATGCGATCGCCGCCGAACGCCAGGTTGCGAAACGCGGCATGCGCGGTGATCGGCAGGCCGAGCGCATGGGCGAGTTCGACGGTTTTAGCCTGGCGTGTTGCGGGCATGCGCGTATACGTTTTGATCAGGCCATAGCGCAGCCGATCGGCGCGGTCCATCTCCCACTCCAGACGGCGGTCGCTGTTAATGTGTGCACCGAAATGAAAGTGGCGGCGGCTGCCGTCGAGTTGTGGCCCGGCGAACACGAGTCTCGGTCCGGCACGCCGGCCACTCGACCAGGCTTCCATGATTTCACGCGACTCATACGGCAGGCCGCCCGGTTCGACTACGGTCGTGACGCCGAAGCCGAGCAATGTCCGGCCAATCCATTCGCCCTTGTGTGGCTCGAAGTGCACGTGGTGATCGACAAGACCCGGGAGTACCACCTTGTCGGAGGCATCGATGACATCGAAATCGGCGGCGCGCTCGCGGTGCGGCTCGACTGCGACGATCCGCGCACCATCGATCACGATATCCACATTATCTATATAGGCGTCGGCGACGCCATCAAATAACCGCCCTGCATGCACGACGCGCGCGCCCGGATCGACGGCCGGCGTCCAGGAGAGCACCGGGTTGCTCGACCGCCGCCTTCCTGTGTCGAGTTCGATCGTTTCGAGTCCGCGGTTCGACAGGAAGGTCAGCCGCTGCGAGTCCGAACTCCAGGCCGGTGACTCGACGAGTTCATCGAGCACGAGTTCGGGGGATCCCGCCAGACTGCCGTCGGGGTTTACCGGCACACGCCAGAGGGCGCCATCGATAACGAGTGCGATGGACTCGCCGTCCGGCGATGCGACGGGACCGAAATCCGGCACGTGCCCGTCGGGCAGGAGTTCGACAACCACCGTGTCCTCGGCGACGTTGATACGCACGAGTCGATTCACCCCGTCGTTGAAGCGCTTCGATGGGATCGACAGTTCCGCGACAGTAATGTGCCTGCCGTCCGCACTCCAGCTCATGCGGCCGGGCCAGATCTTCGGTGCACTGCGCAGGCGCCGGGTTTCGCCGGTCGCGAGATCGAGCACGCGCACGGTGAAGTCCTGCGTACCGCGTGGTCCGACCTGCTGGTAGGCAAGTCTGGTTCCATCGGCGGAAAACGTGGGGTAACGCATTCCGGCGGAAAGCTCGGTGACACGCGAGTCGATTCCATCGTCGAGGTCGCGTATCCAGATCTGCATGCCAGCCTCACGATCGGATATGTACGCGAGCCGGCGGCCATCGGGCGAGACGGCCGGGTCGCGTTCGACGAAGACATCGTCGGTCATCTGCACGAGTGCGCCGTCGACGCCGACCGACCACAGGTCACCCAGCGCAGTGAAAACGATGCGGCCATCCGGTAATTCCACCGGGTCGACGATGCCGAACGCCGGTTGTTCATCCTGGGTGAACGCCAACGGCGTGCGTGCTGTGAATTCTGTGGTTTGCAATGGCAGTTCGGCGCGAAACGGAATTGTTGTGTGAGTTCCCGTGGATAACGTAACGCGCTGAATCAAACCGTCCGCCGTATAGAGCAGGGTATCGTCATCGAGCCACGCCGGAGCCGCACTGAAAATGTCGGCGCCGGCAGGCGATAGAATTTGCATATCGCCGGTCGCAATGTTGCGGACGACGAGCTGATTCATTGCAACGCCCGGAAAGGCATTGCGCGTGATCGCCTGTACGTACGCGATTCGTTGACCGTCGGGGCTGATTCTTGGCGGATGCAGGCGACCGGCCGGTGCGTTGGCGATCTTGACCGGTGCGTCGCCGGCATTAGCGCGATGCTGATACAGAGCAGGCGTGCCGGATCGTTCCGAAATGAACACGATGCCATCGACCGCTGCCGTCGGTGCGTAATCGTCCGCCGGGTCGCTGGTAATTGCACCGCCGTTGGACTGTCCAGGCCGATCGACCAGATATCGTAGTTGCCCGCGCGATCCGACGAAAACAAAATCGATTCGCCATCGGCGGACCACTCGGGGTCGCGGTGGTCATCGATGCTACCGTTGTGCGTGTCGGTCGTCAGCAGGCGTCGATCACGGCCGTCAGTTTTCATGACGCCGATGTCCCAGGCGCCGCGCTTCGAACGTCTGGAACGCGACCCATTGCCCATCGGGGCTGATGCGCGGCCGCCTGATATCGGCAGCCGGCGCGGTCAGCGCCTCGGCGTCGCCGCCGTCCAACGGCAGACGCCAGAGCACGCCCTGCAAGTCCATGATCAATGCGGCGCTGCCGGCGCGACCGTCAACGCCAGAACTGGGTCCGGTCGATACCACGACACCCGGCGGTGGCGTGTCTGTACACGCGGCGCACACGGTCATTACCGTGGCGCACACAAAGGGCCATTGGCCCACAGATCGTTGCTTCATGCTGGCATCATAACCGCTCGATATTTATTGGTGTCAGACACCAATTTTCGGTCCAATTCCCATCGAAAGTCTGAAATAATCCAGTCCCATGATTGAGCAACTCTCCGCCATCCATCCGCTGCTGCCTGCCGTCGCCGGCAGTTTGGCCTTATTGTTCCTGGCCGTTATTGGCGACCTCGTGGCCAAGCGCCTGTTGCTGGTAGGGGTGCGCGCGGTCGTCAGGCGCACGCGGTACAAGGGTGACGACGCGTTGCTCGATCACAATGTGTTTGGACGTCTCGCGCAGATCGTGCCCGCGATCATTATTTATTTCGGTATCGGGCTGGTGCCGGATTATCCGGAGGGGATCGAGAAGGTCGTCCGCAACGTTGCAAGCGCTTACATGGTCGTCATGCTGATGTTGACACTGACCGCGACGATATCGGCGGCCAACCAGATCTACGAGACATTCCCCGTTGCACGCCGCCGCCCGCTCAAGGGGTTTGTCCAGCTTGCGCAGATCGCCGTCTACATACTCGGCGCAATCATCGTGGTCGGGATATTGCTCGATCGCTCGCCCGTGATCCTGCTGAGCGGCCTCGGCGCGATGACGGCGGTCCTGCTGCTGATTTTCAAGGACACATTGCTGTCGCTCGTCGCCAGTATCCAATTGTCGGGTCAGGACATGGTCCGGGTCGGCGACTGGCTCGAGATGCCGCAGTTTGGCGCGGACGGTGATGTGATCGACGTCGCGCTCTACACGGTGACGGTACAGAACTGGGACAAGACGATCACGACGATCCCGACTCACCGCCTGATCACCGATTCGTTCAAGAACTGGCGTGGCATGAGCGAGTCGGGCGGCCGTCGGATCAAACGTTCGGTCAACGTCGATATTAATTCGATCCGCGTGCTGACGGATCAGGAAGTCGAGCGCTTTAAGGGTTTTGCGTTGTTGAAGGATTACGTCGAGACCAAGGAGTCCGACCTGAACGCTTACAATCGAAATCTCGGCGATCCGGGCGAGGCCGGTGTGAACCTGCGGCGGCTCACGAATGTCGGCACCTTTCGCGCTTACATCCGTAACTACCTGCAACATCATCCGAAGATACATCAGGACATGACATTGATCGTCCGCCAATTGCAGCCCGGTACGGAAGGGCCTGCCGATCGAGATCTACACATTCACGAACGATACGGACTGGGTGGCGTATGAAGGCATCCAGGCTGACATCTTCGATCACATCTACGCGATCGCGCCCGAGTTCGGCCTGCGCCTGTACCAGAAACCCGCGGGTGCGGACCTCGCTGGTCTGCGGGTGTAACGCCGCCGGTGTCCACTGATTCACCGCAGTCTTCTGCTGTCAGCACGGTAGCGCCGCCAATAAATAAAAAACGGAATACGGATACTCACTCGGTATAAGCCAATGGATTCGCAATCTTTAGCTGATGCCCGGGCTATCGTTATGGAGGCCGACAGTATAGTTGCATTCTCCGGCGCCGGCCTCAGTGCTGAGTCGGGTATCGCTACGTTCAGAGATACGGAAACCGATGCACTCTGGTCCCGGTTCGACCCGATGGAACTCGCGTCGCCGGAAGGTTTTGCGGCGAATCCGGAGCGGGTTATCGACTGGTATGCGTGGCGCCGGACTAAATTGGCCGATGCGCAGCCCAACCCCGCACATCTGGCCCTCGCGGGTCAGGCAGACCTTATTCATGTTACCCAGAACGTCGATGATTTGTCCGAGCGTGCGGGCGCCAGCGAACAAAATATTTTGCACCTTCACGGCACGATCACGAAAGATCATTGCCACGCTGCGTGCGGTTACGAAGAAAAAATAGACCTGAAGAATCCGCCGGGGTTTCGCCGGTGCCCGAACTGTGACGGCCTCATGCGTCCATCAGTTGTCTGGTTTGGTGAGGGGTTGCCGCAGGATGTCTGGGTGCGTGCCGTCGAAGTTTGCCGGCGTGCCGACTGCCTGATCGTCGTTGGCACGAGCGCGACTGTTTACCCGGCCGCGGCGCTGATTGATGCCGTGCATGAGAATCGTGGCCGCATCATCGTCATCAATACGAATCCGAGCGAAGCCAGCAAAATGGCGACCGTCGAATTGATCGGACCGGCGGGAGAAATTGTCCCCGCAATTGTCTAGCAGGGGGTCAGACCCCAAATATTAGAAGTGATTTAAGGCGCGGTTGCTCGATCCGGTAGGGCCGCCGCCTGTTTCGGTCCGCAAATCGCGTCAGAAATATGGGGTCTGACCCTATGCCAGCCGCAGCGAATTTTCGCCGAGAAATCGGGATCGTCGATGCTGAAAAGCGTCGGGTCGATCCGCGCAAGCCGCCGTGCCCATTCGAAAGGTATATCCGCCGGTGTAATGCCGAACGCATAAGTCAGCCGGTCGGTGTGCCCCGGTAACAGGACCCGGAAATCGGTAACCGAGATCTCGGCAAAATCTGCAGCGTACTTCAGCAAATTTGTCAGGCAGTTGTCGAGCACCGTGTTGTAGAACTCCGGTTCATCCTGCAGTGCGTTCGCATCATTGAGCAGGGCAAGAAAATACTCTGCCGATGCTTCGGGTGTCTCGTCGACAGGGTAAAGCAAAACGGTCTCGCCGCGCTGGTGTGAGCGCACGCCGATGATGTCTTGCTCCGTGGCCGCGATATAGATTTTGGGATAAAGACGAAACAGGCCCGCGATCGGATTGTAAATCTGGCCCGGACGGAGTCGCGCCTCGATGGACAGGGCAAGGTGCTCACCATCACGGAATTCGATACTGATAAAAGAGTGCGCGAGTCCGAACGGACCGAAGTGTGATAGCCCGAACCACGTGTGCTCAATGTCATCGAGTTGCCAGGTCTTCGAAAGGTACTCCCGGCTGGTGATTTTCTGCCCGTCTTCATAACGGAAGTTCCGGATGTTGTGCACGGTCAGGCTACGGCCCGACAGTTCCGCGAAAGCCGATCGCTCGTGATCTTCACGCCATGGACCCTCGTTGCTCGGTGTTTGTATCGCCAGGTATAAGGCGAGGCAAACGGGAACAAGCAGGAGCGGGGTCCAGCGACGTTTGTACCAGGGCTTTACTGCTGCACCATCGGGTCGAGCCATAGGGCCGATCATTTCATTGAACCGGCACCCGCCGCAACGCAAATTGGCGTCAGACACCAATCTGAGGTTTTGGCCGCAGGCGTAGCGCGAGTGCGATCAATACGAAGGTCATTGCGCCCATGACGGTATAGGTGGCCTGGTAACCGGGCGCGCCGCCGCCCTTCGATGCGGTGATACCGCCAACCAACGCCGCGCCGAGCAGTTGTCCGATGTTGAGGGACACGTTCAGTAATCCCTGGGCCGCGCCACGATCTTCCGGACGCGCCTCGGTCAGTACGACGACACGTATCGGTGCACCGAGCGCCGACGCAAATCCGAGGCCAGCGACGCAGCTGGCCGTGATAAATACGGCAACCGTCACGTCGACCAGGCCGAATATCATGTAGCCGGCCGCAATAAAGGTCAGACCGCACAGAATCAGCGTGCGCGTACCGACCCGGTTAATCGATGCACCGACAAGGGGTGATGCGATCGTCGTGCACAGCACACCTGGCAGTAACAACCAGGCGGCATTGGCTGCCGTGATCCCCATCGCCGAGACCGCCAGCGCCGGAAAGAACGCGCCGGCCGATTGCATGGCGCCAATACCGAGCGCAATGCTGACGGCCATGGTGATTTGCCGGTTCTCAAAAAAAGCGGGCTTGATGATCGGATCGGCAGCGCTTTTTTCCAACCGCCAGAACCAGGGTGTGAGGAGCAGGAAGCAGAGCAGAAAAGGCCAAACTTGCAATGTCGTCAGACTGACCAGCAAATTTGTCGTATCGGCGTTGGTTACTGCGATCGCGAGCGATGTGAGGCCGACCGACAGGGTCACGGCGCCACCGAGGTCGAACGGTTTGTGATCCTTGCCGACCGTACCTTCCGGCAGTAAACGCCAGGCACCGATGATCAGGGCCATGGCGATCGGGATGTTGATCAGGAACAGCCATTGCCACGCGAACTGCAACAGGATGCCGCCGAGGATCGGTCCAATCAGGAAAGCGATGCCGAACACCGCGCCGAGCAGCCCGAGCACACTGCCGCGTTTCTCCGCGGAAACACATCGCCGATGACCGCGACCGCAACCGGAAAAATTCCGGCGCCGCCGAATCCCTGGATGACCCGGCCGATGAACAGCCATTTTGTGTCGGGTCCGATGACGAGCAACAGTGAGCCGACGGCAAACAGAAAGATGCTGGTGATATAGATGGGCCGCGGACCCAAGCGGTCCGACATCTTGGCCAGCAGCGGCGTGCCGACGAGTTGCCCCAGCACATAGAGGTTAAACAGCCACGCGAGTCCGCGGGTGGTCATGCCGAACTCGGCCTGAATGGCGGGCAGCGCCGGGCCGATAATTGCGAGGTCGAGCGCACCCATCAGCACGCCTGCCAGCAGCAATGCCATCAGCGCTTTTTTATTGGTGCTTTCCATTATTCAACTACGTGTTTCCGGGAGACCGGCATGAAAACGAAGCTGCGAATTATGCCTGCAAGCCGCGCCGTGCTTGGTTGGGACAGGCGCACAATCCACGTGCCGGTCCCGCCAGTCATTTTTCGCCGCGATCCCCCGGTTGGATGTCGGGGGTGTCGGTGTTCACGTGTTGACCTGTTTCCCCGAACAACCTGTAGCCCTGTGCCGCCACTCTGATTCAGGCACGAAACAAGTCAACGAGTGAACACCGGCACGCGGGTTTAATCGCTATAATCTGCCAATCGAAAAATAAATCTGACACCTTATTTTGCGATTTTTTTTCCGCAACTCTTTTATATGGCATAGTTGTCGAATAGCCATCGAGGTACGTGCGAATGACGAAAAGGGCCAGCGAGCAGTTGACCGGCGTGACCTGGGTCGTGGTCGCGGATGCGAGCCGCGCGGATATTTATTCCCGGCAGAAGCGCTTTAGTCCGCTCGAACTGGTGCAGAGCCTGACCGAACCCGAAGCGCGTCTGAAAGAGCGCGATCTCGCTTCCGACGCGCCGGGCCGGTCATTCGACATCCGGGGCAAGGGCCGTCATGCCATGGAACCGAACCACACGGGTAAAGAACACTTGCGCGAGAGCTTCGTTAAGCGGATCGCGGATGAACTCGAGTCGGCTCGCAATGCCGACCGCTTTCAGCAACTCGTGATCGTTGCCGCGCCCGCGGTACTCGGAGCACTGCGCGCGCAGCTCAGCGGTGCGATACAGAAGCATGTTGTCGCCGAGTTCGATAAGCACATGACGGGCCAGGACGCAGCGGCTATTGCCGGGCTGATCGACGGTCCACCTTGATCAGGAAATCCTCTACCGATGCATGTGCAATTTCTGGGTGCAGCCGGACGTGTGACCGGATCGTATCATCTCGTTCAGGCTGGTGATTTCCGCGTCCTGCTCGACTGCGGATTGGTGCAGGGCAGCCGCAAAGACGAGGATATCAACCGCGAGCCGTTTCCGTTCGACATCAGCCGTATCGATGCGGTCGTGCTGAGTCATGCGCATATCGATCACTCGGGTCGTATTCCGCAACTGGTCAAGCAGGGATACACGGGTCCGATATTTTTGCACACTGCGACGCGCGCACTTTGCGAAATCATGCTGCGTGATTCCGCGAGTATCCATGAGCAGGAAGCCGGTCGCGCCAATCGCCGCCGCGAAAAAGACGGCCAGGAACCGGTCGAGCCACTGTATGTGACAGCCGACGCCAAACTGGCTTGCGAGCAGTTCCGCTCGGTCCGTTATCACCACAAGTTCGACGTCACGCCGACGATTCGTGCGCGCTTCCGGGATGCCGGCCATATTCTCGGATCGTGCATTGTCGAGTTATGGCTCACCGAAGGCAGTGAAACGCGCAAGCTCGTTTTCAGTGGCGATCTTGGCCACGCGGACGCGCCGATCCTGCGCGACCCCGACGTGATCAAGACCGCGGATCTCGTATTGATGGAGTCGACTTACGGCGACCGCAATCACCGTTCGTGGGGCGAGACTCGTACGGAGGTCGAGGAAATCGCGAGCATCACGCGCAGCGCGAAGGGCAATATTTTGATCCCGGCGTTCGCGGTCGGGCGCAGCCAGCTGCTGCTCTACTGGATGGCCCGTAACTACTGGGAGGCCGCGCTGGAAAATTGGCAGATTTTTCTCGACAGTCCGCTCGCGATCCGCGCCACGAGGGTGTATTCGAGCTTCGTCAACCTGCTCGACCAGGAAGCTCGCGAACTCTGGGGTGACACCGAAATCAGGAACAGCCTGCCGAACCTTAACTTCACGCTCACGGCCGACGAGTCGCGTGAGATAAACGCCATTCGTTCCGGCGCGATCATCATTGCCGGCAGCGGCATGTGCACCGGAGGGCGTATCCGCCACCACCTGCGATACAACATCACACGCAAGGAGTGTCACGTGATTATCGTTGGTTACCAGGCCCAGGGTACGCCCGGGCGCGCACTCGTGGATGGCGCGTCAAAGTTGCGACTGTTCGGCAAGGACCTCGACGTGCGAGCGAAAGTGCATACGATCGGGGGCCTGTCGGCACATGCCGGCCAGCGTTCGCTGATCAACTGGTACGACCAGTTCAAGAATCGCCCGCCGCTCGTACTCGTGCATGGTGAGGCGAAGGCGCAGGAGACCTTGCGGGATCTCATATATAAGGAGTTGGCCGCGCCGGTCCACATTGCCGACGCCGGTGAGCGCTTTGATCTCACGAAACCCATCCCTTTTTGAGAAAGGGAGCCGGACCCCGATTCTCAAAATTGGTGCCGGTGTTAAGTACTTAAGTATTGAAAGCGATCGAACAATTCTCAGACTCCCTAAATACAATACTTAAATACTTAACACCGGCACCGATCTGTTTTTCAAGGTGCGCTCAATAAGTCGTCAGTGTGAACTCGACGGGCAACGACTGCGACACGATATCGTAGACCGGAGAATACATCGCGAGCTCCGTCAGTTCCTCTGCGCTCGCCTCGCTCTTGACCCGCATGTTGACCGTGACCTTGTTGTAGCCCTTGCGCACATCTTCGGCCAGACCGAGCAGGCCGCGGATGTCGATATCGCCCGTGTACGATGACTCGACGGCTTCGATTTCGATACCGCGCACCGACGCGTGATAGACGAGTGACGTTGTCAGGCAACTGGCAAGCGCGTGAAGTACATACTCGACCGGGCTTGGCGCACTGTCCTGGCCGGCGATGATCGGCGCCTCGTCGGCATCGAGCATGAACGCCTGCGCGCGCGTCGTATCCTCTGCGTTACCGGCGCAGAATTCCTTGATCCGGCTGCGGTTCAATCCGCCATCTATCCACTGGTTCGTGGCGCGGAACTGGAATTTCGCATAGCCTGGATCATCCTCGATCGCACCGATCACGTTCATGATCTGTCCGACATCGACCCCGTTAGTCAGGTTTTGAGTGGCCATGTCATGCGTTTGTTTCATTGCGTTGCTGTTCGTCATTTCATCTCTCCCGATAAGTTAAAAACAATAGTGGTTTCTGACTGTCGGAAAACATCTTAGGGAGACGGACGCCTTGTCCGATACTGTAGAAAGTGTAGTATTTAGCTACACATTCTGTAGTTAAAGCGGCAGGCGGAGGGGGTGTGATGACGGGTTATGGACAGTTCTGTCCGGTGTCCAAGGCCACCGAGGTCATCGGCGAAAAGTGGACGCTGCTGGTGTTGCGTGAACTCTTGTTGGGCACGACACGGTTCAACGATTTTCAGCGCGCGATTTCGCGTATGTCGCCGACGCTACTCGCGAAAAGGCTCAGGCACCTCGAAGAGTGCGGCATCATCATTCGTAAAAAAATTTCCGGTCAGAAGGGCTATGAGTATCGGCTGACCGCCGCGGGTAAGGAACTCGGTCCATTGATCGAAGTCCTCGCGGTCTGGGGCATGCGCTGGGCACGGGGGCAGATGACGGATGACGAACTCGATGTCGAGTTCCTGATGTGGGACGTCCAGCGTCGATTGCAGACCCAACATATGCCCGATGGTGAAACCGTGATCTGCCTGGTTTTCGATGAACTGAAGAAATACAAAACCTGGTGGCTGCTCGTCGACGATGATGTCGTCGACTTGTGTACCGAAGACCCCGGCAAGGATGTCGACCTGTATCTCAACTCCAGCGTGCGCACGGTCGTGGAGGTCTGGGAGGGCGATCTCGACATTCGAGCGGCGTTGCGCGATAAATCGATCAGGGCGCACGGGCCGCGGCATCTGATTCGGACGATGCCGGACTGGTTCGGCATGTGCCTGTACAAGGAGGTTCGTCCGGGTGATCCGGCGCTCATGCGGCAAGCCGTTGATTAGGCGTGCGACAGAGAGGTGATGCATGGCACTGTCGGATTCGGCCCGGCTCATTGAAAATCTGGCGCGAGCCGGGATTTTTCCTCACTCGACAGGCGATATTCAGGTTGTCGAGACTCATATCTCGTGGGTGCTGTTGACTGGAGAATTCGCCTATAAGGTCAAGAAGCCTGTTGACCTTGGATTCCTCGATTTTTCGACTCTCGATAAGCGCCGGTATTTCTGTGACGAAGAGTTGCGGCTCAACCGCCGTTACGCGAAAGAGATTTACCTTGATGTCGTGAATATCGGCGGCAGCGCCGATGCTCCGGTCATGGATTCGAAGGCAGGCGAGGTGCTGGAGGTCGCCGTTCGCATGGTTCAGTTCCCGGCCGATGCCCTGCTGAGCCGGCAACTCATCGACGGCAAAGTCTCCATTGACGACATGGCTGATTTTGGCGCCACCCTGGCCCGGTTACATGACGCAGCGCCGATCGCCGAAGCGGGTTCTGATTACGGTTCACGTGCGGCTGTTTTCGCGCCGGTCGAAGACAACTTTCGGGTTCTGCAAGCGCAATGTCAGGGCATGTCTTTCCTTGCCCGCCTGGAAGCAATTCACGACTCGGTGCTGGCGGAAAGCCGCGCGTTGGAACCGGTCCTTGCGGGGCGCAAACAGGACGGCCGCGTGCGTGAATGTCACGGCGATCTGCACCTGGCCAATGTCGTTCGGTTGAGCGATCGTATCGCCCCCTTCGATTGCCTCGAGTTTGATCCCGCGTTGCGCTGGATCGACGTCATGAACGAAGTGGCCTTCCTGTTCATGGATACACTGAGACTTGAACGCGCGGACCTGGCTTACGCCTTCCTGAACAGTTACCTCGCCAAAACCGGAGACTATGCCGGTCTGGAGTTGTTGCCGTTTTTCGTGAGCTATCGCGCGCTGGTGCGCGCCAAGGTGCGGGCACTTCGCGGGTTCGAGAAGCCGGCTGATGAAGCAGAGTTTCATCGTTACCTGGAGTTGGCGGGCGAGTGGATCGTGCGGTCCGGGAAACCAATGCTGATCATGACCCACGGCCTGTCCGGGTCCGGCAAGACAGTGATCAGTCAGAAGCTCATGACCGCGCTGCCGGCAATTCGCCTGCGATCGGATGTGGAGCGCAAACGTTTGTTCGGACTGCACGAACACGATCGAAGCGGCTCGGGTGTGGGCGCTGGTATGTATGACGCGACCGCGGGCGAGAAGACCTATGCCCGTTTGGCCGAACTGGCTGGCATTGGGACTGGCCGCCGGATTCAATATCCTGGTGGACGCGGCGTTCCTCGACGCTGCGCAACGCGAGCAGTTTGCCGCGCTTGCCGACTCCTGCGGCAGTGACCCTGTTGTATTGGTCTGTGATGCGCCACCGGAGGTGCTGCGTGAACGTGTGCTGAAGCGCAAGGATTCGGGTCTCGATGCATCCGAAGCCGGTCTCGCGGTGCTGAGCAGCCAGCTCGAACACTATCGTCCACTGACGGAAGGGGAGGCGGCCGGTACGGTTCGCCTCGACACACGGGTTGATTGGACCGGCGAGAAAATCGCGGGCCTGATCCGCGACAAATTGGCGGCACATATAAAAGAATGTCAGCGTTAAAATGCCGGACATTGGATCTGCAAGGAAACCGCGAGTGATCTATTTCGCGTACGGCTCGAATATGTCGTCGAAGCGCTTGTTGCGCCGGGTGCGCGCGGCGCAGGTGCTTGGTATTGGAACGCTGCGTTCGCACCGGCTTGCGTTCCAGAAAGTCAGCGACGTCGACGGCTCGGGTAAGGCCGACATCGTCACCCATGATTCGGAACACGTCATGGGGGTGCTCTATCGTCTCGACGCCGAAGCCAAGGCCACACTTGATCGCCACGAAGGGCTCGGCACCGGTTACGCCGAGAAGCAGGTGACCGTTATCGATGGCAACGGCTCAATCGTCACGGCCCTGGTATACATCGCGACGATCACCGATCCAAACCTCAAGCCATTCACGTGGTACCTGCAACATGTGATTGAAGGCGCTGTGGAGGCCGGATTACCAGGATCTTACCTGCAAACGCTGTCGCAAATCGAAACCGAAGAAGACCCCGATACGGTGCGTGTCCGCCGAGAGTTGGCTATCTACCTTTGAAAAAAGACCATTTTTCATTTCTTATTCGTTTTGATTTCCACTATGTCGAGGCGTCGCGAATACGGTTTGGGGCCGTCGCTCTGATTGTTATTGGGTCCCGGTTGGATCGCGTATTTTAATGTAAAAGGTGCCATAAAGGGGGTTCAGAGTCCTTCGGGCACCGGGCTAAGGGTGGTAAACTTTTTCAGCCTATCCGGGTTGATATCCGTCAGTATCGTCAAAGAGAAAAATAAGTAAAAATGATTAAGCGAATGATCATCATGCTTGTCGTCGTTGGACTTTTTTTCGGCGCCGTGTTCGGCTGGAAAGCATTCGAGAGCTATCGGGACGCAGAGTTCATGAGCAGCCAGCCGATGCCTGCGGTGACCGTATCGACCGCCGTGGCGAGTGGCGAGACATGGGCCCCGGTCATACCTTCGATCGGCACGTTGCGCGCCAGCCAGGGCGTTGATATCACGGCGCGGGAAGACGGCATCATTACCGAGTTGCGGTTCGAGTCGGGCGCCGACGTTCAGGCCGGGGATGTGCTCGCCCAGCAATACGTGGATGACGAGCGCGCCCAGCTTGACGCGCTCGAGGCGGACGTGCAACTGGCCGAGCTCAACCTGACGCGTGCGCGTGACCTGTTGCAGAGGGACCTGAATTCGCAGTTCGATTACGATACGCGGAAAACAGATCATGATCGCGCCGTCGCGGAGGCGCGAAGTGTGCGTCTGATCATCGAAAAGAAAACGATCCGCGCACCGTTCAGCGGGCGCATCGGCATTCGCCAAGTCGATCTCGGCCAGTACATCGAACCCGGTGATCCGATCGTACGCCTGGAAGCGCTCGACAATATCCTGGTGGACTTTCCGGTGTCACAGCGCTACATGAGCCGGGTCCACACCGGACAGCCGCTGGTCATCCGGGTCGATGCATGGCCCGACAAGGATTTTCACGGCACGATCACCGCGATTGCGCCCCAGGTCCGTTCGATGACCCGGGATCTCCGGTTGGAGGGCTCGGTCGATAATGCAGCCGGACAGTTGTTGCCCGGCATGTTCGTCGAGGTGACGATCCAGCAGCCGGTGGAGGAAGAAGTCGTTACCGTCCCACAGGCGGCGATCACGTTCAGCCCCTATGGCGATTCGATTTTCACGATCAGGGAAACGACCGACACGAACGGAGAATCGATGCTGGTCGTCGACAACGTCTTCGTGATGATCGGCAGCACGCGCGGTGATCAGGTCGCTATCCTCGCGGGCATCACGGTGGGCGACACCGTGGTCACGGCCGGGCATATCAAGCTCCGTGATGGGGTGCGGGTCCGCGTCGACAACAGTATCCCGGTCAGTAACCTCGCCAGTTCGATCCCGGAAAATAACTGACCGGGTCGTGACGCCGATAAAATGAATTTCACCGACATTTTCATCCGGCGCCCGGTGCTGGCGATCGTCGTGAGCCTCCTGATACTGCTGATCGGTTTACGTTCGCTGCAGCTGCTGAATGTCAGTCAGTATCCGAAGAGTGAATCTGCGGTCGTCCGCGTTATGACGACCTACATCGGCGCCGATGCCGACCTGATCAAGGGGTTCATCACCACGCCACTCGAACGGGAAATCGCCAGTGCGGACGGCATCGATTTTATCGAGTCGACTAGCTCCCAGGGCGCGAGTACGATCACCGCCCACCTGGAATTGAACTACCCACCCTATGATGCGCTGACCCAGATCACATCGAAGGTGAACCGGGTGCGCGCGGATTTGCCCGCGGACAGCGAGGAACCGATCATTGAGGTCGCCATCGGTGAGACGACATCGGCGATGTACATGAGTTTCAACAGTACGACGCGACCGGCGAACAAGATTACCGACTACTTAATAAGGGTCGTGCAGCCGAAGGTGGAAGCGGTGTCCGGCGTGCAGGCGGCGGAGATTCTCGGCGGCCGCAACTTTGCGATGCGGGTCTGGCTCGACCCGGCGCGTATGCATTCACTGAGTATTACATCTGAAGACGTTTATAGCGCCCTGCTGGCGAATAATTTCCAGGCGGCCGTGGGCAAAACGAAAGGCGCCGCTATATCCGTTAACCTGAACGTGGCGACCGACCTGCATACGGCGGACCAATTCAAGGAACTCGTCGTGACCGAACGCGATGGCACGATTGTACGTCTGCAAGATGTAGCGACCGTCGTGCTCGGCGCGGAAGACTATGACACGTCAGTGGCATTCAACAGTCAGTTTGCGACGTTTATAGCGATCGATGTGCTGCCGACCGCGAACGCGCTCGCAGTGGTCCGTGAAATTCGTGAGATTTTTCCGGACATCGTCGCGCAGCTCCCAGACGATGTAGAGGGTAGAATCTCCTACGACACGACCCGTTACATCGATGACGCCATCGGCGAAGTCGTCATAACGCTGATCGAAGCGGCGCTGATTGTCATGGCTGTGATTTTTCTGTTTCTCGGTTCCGCGCGCTCGGTGGCGATACCGATCGTCGCAATTCCACTGTCGTTGATCGGCGCCGCGGGCATCATGCTGGTCCTCGGCTATTCGATCAATCTGCTGACGTTACTCGCGATGGTCCTGGCGATTGGTCTCGTCGTCGATGACGCGATCATCGTTGTCGAAAATATCCAGCGCCATATAGAAGAGGGCTTGCCCGCAATGGAGGCCGCTTTCGTCGGTGCGCGTGAACTGGCCGTCCCGATCATTGCGATGACGATTACGCTATTTGCCGTGTATGCGCCGATCGGATTTTCCGGCGGGCTGACCGGCAGCCTGTTCAGGGAATTTGCGTTCACACTGGCCGGGGCTGTGATTATCTCCGGCATCGTGGCACTGACATTGTCGCCGATGATGTGTTCGCGGCTGTTGGGCGCCGACCATCGAGAAAGTGGTCTGTCGCGATTCCTTGATCTAAAGTTCGATCGTTTGCGCGATGCGTACCGCGCGTTGCTGCGTCGCTCATTAAACTATGTCCCGGTCACCATGACCTTCGCGACGCTAATACTGGTCAGTATTTATTTCATGTTCGTGATGGCCGACAGCGAACTCGCACCGCTCGAGGATCAGGGTGTGATCCTGATCGCGTCGGAATCCGCGTCGAATACGTCGCCGGAGCAACTGAGCCGCTATACCGCCGCGCTGACGAAAGCTTACGAAGCGTTCGACGAGACCGATCAGACTTTCTTGTTTAACGGCAGCCAGGGCAGTGGTCCGGCGACGGTTAAAAATAAGGCGCTGTCCGGTATCGTGTTGACGCCGTGGAGCGAACGCGACCGTACCCTGATCGAGATGCTGCCACTGGTGCAGCAAATGGCCGACCTGAACGCCGGGCTGAAGTCCGCGGCCTTTGGCCTGCCGCCGATGCCGGGTGCCGGTGGCGGCCTGCCGGTGCAATTCGTGATTGGGTCCACCGATTCTCCGCGCGCGGTCTATGACGTGGCTCAGCAGTTGCTGGGCGCTGCCTGGGAAAGCGGGTTGTTCGTGTTTGCGGACCTGGATATGAAATATGACCGTCCGCAGACGGACGTCCTGATCGATCGCGAGAAGGCGGCCAACCTGGGGATCGATATGCAGCAGCTTGGCAACAGCCTCGGCTTGATGTTGGGCGGGCGTTACGTGAACCGTTTCAGTATTCAGGGGCGCAGCTACAAGGTGATTCCCCAGGTGGAGCGCCGTTATCGCCAGAATCCGGATCAGATTGGCCGGTTTCCGATTGCGACGCGCAGTGGCCAATTAATCCCGCTGTCCAGCCTGATATCTTTAGAGACCACCGTCCAGCCGCAGGAACTGAAGCGGTTTCAGCAACTGAATTCCGCCACGCTGTCGGCCGTTCCGCGGCCGGGGGTAGCGGTTGGCACTGCACTCGACTTCTTGCTGGCCAAGGGTGCCGAGATTGCACCCCAGGGATACGAATTCGATTACGCCGGTCCATCCAGGCAGTACATTCAGGAAGGCAGCAACCTGATCCTGACGTTCTTCTTCGCGATCATCATCATTTACCTCGTCCTGGCGGCGCAGTTCGAATCGTTTCGCGACCCGCTGATCATGTTGATCAGTGTGCCGATGTCGATCGCCGGCGCGCTGGTCTTTCTGACCCTCGGTGCGGCGACTGTCAATATTTACACGCAGGTCGGTCTGATTACGTTGATCGGACTGATTAGCAAGCACGGCATCCTGATCGTGCAATTTGCCAACCAATTGCAGGAACGCGAAGGTCTTGGTAAACGCGAGGCAATCGAAAAAGCCGCCGCCATCCGGCTGCGCCCGGTCCTGATGACGACCGGCGCGATGGTGCTCGGTGTGGTGCCGCTGTTACTCGCTACGGGCGCGGGCGCCGTGAGCCGCTATAACATCGGTCTCGTCATCGCCAGCGGTATGTCGATTGGCACGTTGTTCACGATCTTCGTCGTGCCGGCGATGTACATGGTGGTGGCCAGGGACCACGGCAGCTTGGCACAATGACACTATTTTCCTCCTGGCTGCGGCCGGGTATCGCCACCTCGCATCTGATCACGTTGCTGTACGGTGGATTCATCAGCATCGCGCTGATCGTGTTCGTCAACATCGGCCAGCCGTATGTGCTGCTCGAAAATCTGAATATCAAAAATGCGGAGGGTACGCTGACTGGTGGGCTGGCCGTGGCGGCCGAGGTTACCGCGTTGCTGACGATCGGCTATTTTGGCGTCCTGGCCGACCGCGTAGGGCGCAAGCCGCTGATTGTCGTCGGCGCGCTGATCATGGGCGCCGCCTACGCGGCAATGCCTCTCGCGCAAACCATCCTGTTTCTTCTCGTGGTTCGCGTCGTGCTTGCGGTCGGCACGACGGCCGAGACCAGCATGATAACGACGATCCTGCATGACTACGCGGCGGAAAAGGCGCGCGGCAAAATGCTAGCGCTTGTTGGCGTATTGATGGGTATCGGCGTCGTGCTCATGAACGTGATCGTCGGCAACCTGCCGGGCCGCTTCATCGCTGCAGGTATCGACGCAATCACGGCGGGCCGCTACATGCATTGGATCGTTGCCGCGATCTGCCTCGTCAGCGCCGTGATTTTTTATGCGGGCTTCAAGAGTGGGACGCCGGTCGAACCCAAAGAGCGTCTGCCGCAATTCGAGCTCGTGAAACGAGGTTTGGCAGAAGCCCGGCGGCCCCGTGTCGCGCTGGCCTACGTCGCATCGTTTGTCTCGAGAAGTGACCTCGTCATCCTCGGCACGTTCATCGTGT
>PVMK01154821.1_pt1 | contig 30191 bp, 30 predicted proteins | sample 1853481 | NCBI WGS metagenome assembly PVMK01 (sample SAMN08533507, study PRJNA380276) | Marine sediment metagenome, whole genome shotgun sequencing project.
GCCATCGTGATTTTTTGCAGTTGAACATGTGCCATGCGCCTGCGACGGTGCAGTGATGTTCAACTGGGACGACGTTCGTTACTTTTTGACCCTCCAACGCCAGGCAACCCTTGCTGCAGCGGGCACTACACTAAAGCTGGACCCGACCACCATCGGACGACGCATCGTGAAGCTCGAGGAAGAGCTCGGTGCACGTCTCTTCGATCGCACGCCGGTCGGCTACGTTCTGACCGAGGCAGGCCATCGTCTTCTGCCACGCGCCGAGCGAATGGAGCGCGAGGCACTCGGTGTGGAACGAGACGTCGCCGGGGAGGACCAAAAGCTCGAGGGCGTAGTCAAGCTCACGGCTACCGAAATGCTCACCACGCGATTTATCGCACCGCACCTTCGCCGCTTTCGCGAGCGCTACCCGGAGATCCAGCTCGATCTCAACTGCACCAACTTGGACGTGAACCTCGCGCGACGAGAAGCCGACATCGCCTTGCGCCTCACCCGCCCCACACAGGAAGACCTGATCATCAAGCGGCTCTCGTTCATTCATCTTGGGCTTTATGCGTCGCGCGACTACGTGGACCGCTTTGGACTGCCAAAGGACTCCCTGGCCGGCCACCAGATGGTGCTCTTCGCGAACAGGCGCACTTTTCGCCGGGAAAACGATTGGCTCGAAGCGCGCATGGACGGTGCCCATGTAGCGCTCCGCTCCGACAGCGTCTCGGCCATGTATGCAGCGACCGCAGCGGGAACGGGCATCGCCCTATTGCCGTGCCTCGTCGCCGACCACGACCGACAACTCGTCCGCGTCCCAGTCGAAGGCGGCCCGGAGCCTCGAGAGATTTGGCAAGCGGTACACAAGGATCTCCGAGACAGCGCCCGGATCCGCGCCGTCCTCGACTTCCTCGGCAAGGCCCTCGCACCGCCACAAGAGCAAGTCTCCGCCGCGTAGACGCTCAAACGGATCAACCGGGCGGTGCGCCCGCTCGCACTGTTTCCAGGAACGGCTCTCCGTAGCTCTCGATCCTTGCTGGCCCCATCCCGTAGATGTCGGTGAGCGCCTCTCGGGTGGCTGGGCGGTACGCTGCGATTTCGAGAAGCGTGCGATCGTGGCAAACCAGATACGCGGGGACGCCCTTCGCGCGGGCGAGATCGAGCCTCTTTTCACGCAATCGCTCGAAAAGCGCTTCATCCACGCCGGTCGGGGCGGGGCGGGGCAAGGCACCATTGCGGCGCTCCTTCTTCGCTTTGCGTAGTCGGCCCGCATCAGGTGGCGGCAACAGCACACGCACGGGCTCGTCGCCTTTCATGATCGCAACGCCACGCTCGGTAAGGAATGGGACGGGAAACTCGGTAGCCGCTAGATCGACCAACCCGGCTGTCATCAATCTCCGAAGCAGCACGAGAAGCCACGGCTTGGGATGAGCTTCGAGCAAGCCATGCGTGGTCAACTCGGTTAAACCCAAACGGCGAAGGCGCTCGTTGTCGGTCCCGTGCAGCATGTCGGCCACGGCGGTGAGACCTGCACGGCGCTGATTACGCGCCACACCGGCGAGCGCCTTGCGCACCACGAGCGAATCCCCTTCGGAGATGCGCGTCCCAGTCGTGTCCTCGCCCTCCCGCTCGAGCTTCTCGCAGACATCGCAATGGCCACAGCCACCGAGGGTCTCTCGTTCGTCACCGAAGTACCGGAGAATGAAATCGTGCCGACAGCTCCCCGCCTCGACGTAACGCATGAGATCCAGAAACAAGCGCCATTGCTGTTGTACGTGCTCTGGGTCGGCTGCCGTCTCGGTCCCCGGCCCGCCGCCGTACCCGATCAACCGACGCCGCAGACCGAAGTCGCCCGAGCTCGTCAGCAAAAGCCCATGCGCGGGTTGCCCGTCACGACCCGCCCGCCCGACTTCTTGGTAGTACGCTTCGACCGAACCGGGAGCCTGCACGTGCACGACCGTGCGGATGTCTGCGCGATCGATCCCCATCCCAAAAGCGTTGGTGGCCACGACGACGTCGAGAGAGCGATCAGCGAAGCGGCGGTTGACGTCCTCCCTCAACCGAGCGGGGAGCCCTGCGTGATACCCGGCCGTCCGCCAGCCCGCGTCAGCAATGACATCGGCGAGCTTCTCGGTGTTGCGACGGGTCGCTGCGTACACGATGGCGCCGCCCTTCGGGCTCGACGGGGACCCGAGCGCACTCGTGAGGGCCGCCAACATGAGCTTGCGCCGCTGCGATGAGCTGTCGTTCTCCACGACGGCCAGGTGAAGGTTCGGTCGCGAAAACCCGCGAAGGATCACCGCGGTCTCCTCAGCGGGGAGGCCCAGGCGTTCTTGAATCTCGTGACGCACGATCGGCGTCGCGGTTGCCGTACACGCGAGGACGCGAGCGGGTTTCAAGCGCTCGATCACCTCTCCAAGACGCAGGTACGACGGGCGAAAGTCATGACCCCACTGCGAGATGCAATGCGCCTCGTCGATCGCTACGAGCGGGGGCCGCAGGCCGGCCAGCATCTCGATGAGGTGGCCGGAACCCAAGCGTTCGGGTGCGACGTACACCAGACGGTAACGCCCACGAAAGATATCTTGCTCGCGCCTGTGGCGCTCTTCTGGATCGAGGGTCGACGCCAGATAGGTGGCGGCGATTCCTCGCTGCGACAGGGCCCGTACCTGATCTTCCATCAGCGCAATGAGAGGCGAAACGACGATGGAAGTCCCATCGAGCACGGCCGCCGGGAGCTGATAGCAAAGCGACTTGCCCCCACCCGTCGGGCGCGATCACCAGCACCTTTCGCCGCCCCTCGAGAAGCTCGTCGATCGCCTCACGCTGCCACGGATGAAACGCCTCGAGCCCAAACCGCTCGCGCAAAGCCAAGTCAATGTCGGTCATCGGTGAGGAGCAACGTAGTGCGGGTGTCCTGTCCATGCCACAGCTATCGGACATAGGCCCCGGCGGTTGCCCACCCTCCCACCCGTACCCGTGCTCGTGCACGACTACACGATCCCGCTGACACCGGCGCTGACACTGTCGCTGGCGCTGCCGCTGACACTGTCGCTAGCACTGTCGCTGACGCTGCCGCTGTCCTATAGACCCCCGGTGCCCCTCCCCATCACCATCGTCTCGGACATCGTCTGTCCCTGGTGCTTCATCGGTCATAGGCGCTTGCGGGACGCCCTCTTGCGATTGCCGGACCTCGAAACCACGATCGACTGGCGCCCATATCAACTGCATCCCTACATCCCGCGAAAGGGCGTGTCTTTTGAGGAACACTACCGGCGAAAGTTTGGTGGCAATACCGAGATGCTGCGAGATCGCATGCAGGAGGCCGGGCAATCCGCCGGCATCGATTTTCGCTTCGATTTGATCGAGCAGGTCCCAAACACCCTCGCCGCCCACACGGTCATCGACTGGGCCCCTCCCGGGGAAACACGCAGCGCTGTGGTCGAACGATTGTTCGAAGGCTACTTCCTCGAAGGCCAGAACGTGGGCGACCCCCAAGTCCTAGCGAGCCTAGCATCCGAAGGAGGCCTCGACCGAACCGAGGTCGCCGAGCGACTCGCGCGAGACGACGATCGAGAGCGCGTCGCAGCTGAGGCCGACGCCAACCGCCGCAGCGGCATCACCGGCGTGCCCTTCTTTCTGATCGGCGACCGATACCCGATCGTCGGCGCGCAAAGCCCAGAAACGATGGTGCAAGTCATCGAGCGAGTGCTCGCGATGAACGCTGAGGAGCAAGAGATCGCCCCCGCCTAGAAGCTTCGCTGACACCGGCGCTGGCGCTGACACCGACGCTGGCACTGACGCTGACGCCACCTAGGGGGTGGTTCCACGAAGCGCTTTCACATGTCGGAGGCAATCGCCGCCGCGCATCGGAGCAGGCCGCACGGCCTACGGTTTTCCCTGCATCTTTCGCGTGATCGCACGTGGGAGCTTCGCCTCACCGGCGTCAACGTGGGAAGGTTTCCGCTGTTTTCCTAAACGCGTTCTCGAGGCCTCGAGGAGCTTCTTGTAGGCACGTTTTGTAAGGAGATCAGGCATGGAATCTCGTCCACAGTGGACGAGATCAGCATGGTATCACTGGCACTGACACCGGCACGGACACTGACACGCATTCGAGACGTAGGGGTCTTGGGGCGCGCCGCGGACTATGGGGGCGGAGCCAGCGGTAGCCCCGGCGTAAAAGACGATTCTAACCGGCCGTAAGCCTCGGCTGCCCCGGTACCGGTCATGGCCGGTGTAGCCCCCATCGTTCGCGGCGCGCCCCAAGTCCCCGGCCCCGTCAAGATCTCCTCAAGAGAGCGATGAGAGGAAGAGGCGGATCGCTGCGGCTACTTCGGCAGCTCGCTCCATGGTGAACATGTGCCCGGCTCCTTCTAGGACGAGCAGCTCGCTCCGCGGAATCTGGGCGTGGAGGTATTCTGCGTATTTGGGTGGAGTGAGGAGATCGGCGGTGCCGGTGATGATCAGTGCCGGCACGGCGATGTTCCCGACGTCGTTCATCCGGTCGAAGTGGTTGGCGGCGGTCCAGTCCGCCAATCCCGTCGCGGGAGGCGTCTGCTGAAGGATCTCCCTCGCCTCTGCGATCAGGGCTGGGTCGGCACCGGGCTCAAAGAGGCCGGGAGTCGGCTCGGGAGGTGTGCCTGACTCCGCGAGTTGTTCGAAGAGTTGCAAGATCATCGGGAAGACCCGGAGCCGTGCACCGGTGGCAAGGAGAACTAGGCCTTTGAGCCGCTCCGGAGGCTCTATGAGCGCGTGCTCGATGGCGATGGCGCCTCCGACCGAGTGTCCGACGACCACGTAGTCACCCTGCACTTCAAGTTTGACGAACTTCGAGATGAATGCGGCGAGCGGGGGCACGCTGTCGAGCGGCGGACCCTCACTGGCCCAGCGGCCCGGCGAATCGATGGCGATTCGCGCTACGCCAGTCAGCTGGGAGAAGAGTCGATCGTAGGCGTGGTGATTGTCGGCTGACCCGTGAATGCATACGAGGGTCGGCGCATCGCCCGGCTCACGTCGGAAGCTGACGCTACGGCCGCCGACCTCCGAAGCTTCTGACACGTCTAGTGCCCGCGCTCGCGATCGATGCCCGGATGCGAGGGATCACCCGGGCTCGTGCCTCGGATTCGCCGTCAGGTACGTCCCGTCCTTTGCCGGGGATCGAAAGGAGTGTTTCCTTGTCGTAGAGGAAGTGCTCGCGCTTCGTCGAAGGCGGCATGTGCATGCCGGTGTCCATCCGAATGGCGTCGCAGGGGCAGGCCTCGACGCAGTAACCGCAGAAGATGCATCGCAGCTCGTCGATCACGAACACCGCGGGATAGCGCTCGTAGCCATAGCGCGGGTCATCCGGCTCGTACTCGGCGGCCTCGATGTGAATGCACTGCGCCGGGCATGCCGTGCTGCAGCACAAGCACGCCACGCAGCGCGGCGAGCCGTCGACGCGTTGGGTGAGTCGGTGAATCCCTCGGAAGCGCTCGGGATAGTCGCGCTTCTCTTCCGGGTACTTCACCGTATCGATTTCCTTCTTCGCGGACGGGCCGAAAGTGTTCTTGAAGAACCGCCCCATGGCGAAACCGAGGCCCTTGGCGATCTCGGGCACGTACATCTGCTCGGCGACTGTGCGCCCTGGCTTCTTGATGATTTTGATCGTGGCTGCCATGCGTGACCTCAGAATTTATCGAGGAGAGCGACCCACTTGCCCAACGCACCCGAAAGAATGAACGCTCCCATAGCCAAGATGTTGAGCAAGGAAAGCGGCAGAAGCCCCTTCCAACAAAGCTTCATGAGTTGGTCGTACCGAAAACGCGGCAGCGACCAGCGAATCATCAGTTGGAACCAAATGAATACGATGATCTTGAGAATGAAGAAGAGCACCTGAATCACGATCACGATCCAATGCGCGAGGGGCACTACGATGCCCGACGTCATGAACGGGAGCCTGAAATCGAAGCCGTCACGGTAGAGGAAGGGCACATCCCAACCGCCGAAAAACAGGATCGAGGCGATGGCCGCGAGCGCGACGACCTCCACGAACTCGCCCATGAAGAACATACCGAACTTCATCCCCGAGTACTCGGTGAGGTAGCCGCCGACGAGCTCGCTCTCTCCTTCGGGAAGATCGAACGGGAATACGCTTGGTTTCTGCGATCGCCGCCGTGAAGAACATGATGAAGCCGAACGCCAATAGTGGGTTGAAAATCCCCCAGCTGTGTTCGTGCTGCCACATCGCCATGTCTTCGAGGCGAAGCGAGTGATACACCATGAACGCGGGCACCAGCGTCAACCCGAGGACGACCTCGTAGCTCACCATTTGGCTAGCGGCACGGATGCCGCCGAGGAGCGAAAATTTGTTGTCGGACGCGTACCCGGAAATCGCAGCGCCGATGATCCCGGTGCTGGCGATCGCGAAGATGAACAGAATCCCGACGTTGAGGCTCGCCACCTGCATCGGAATGGCAGCGCCAGCGATCTCCCCGGTACGCGGGAGCACTTGGTTCCAGTGGTCTAGATGCAGGGTGGTCGCGAAGGGAATGACCGTGAAGGCCGCGATCGCGGGGATCAGCGCGATGATCGGGCCGGCCGAGAACAGGAACTTGTCGGACTTTGGCGGAACGAAGTCTTCCTTGAAGATGAACTTGAGCGCATCCGCCACCGGGGTGGAGCAACCCGAGGAGCATGATCTTGCCGTTGTTGCGGACGATCATGCCCGTTCACGCCGTAGCCGACGCGAAGTAGGATCGATGCGGTCCCGAATCCGATCAACGTCTTCGTCAGCGTAGCCGTCGATACCGGGCAAAGGGTTCGTCCCACGAAAGGCGACCCAAGTGACCGCCACCAGCGCAACGATCGCAACGATGCCCGTGAGCGCAAACCCACGCCACATCGGGGCAGTCGCGCCTTGTCGAGAAAAGCCACCGCGGACGGCGGAAGCGGGATGGCCGCTCGGCTCGGGCCTAGACGGTCTTGAATCATCGCGCTCTGCCGCCGCTCGGCCCAAATCAAAACGGGAGCGAACACACCCACCGTGACTACCAAAACGAAGACGATCTTGAGGGCCGAAGAGAGCACGAGCACCTCCGTCGTCACTGCGCCGCCTCCACCTCGGCACCGAGGCCTCGACGGAGGCCCTGGAGATCCTCGAAGCCGAGGTCGTGACCAAGAAGGCCGGCTAACGCGGCAATCGTCCTCCAGCCGGGCTCAACCCCGAACGGCGCTGCGAGAACGGGCTCGAAGGCCTGCTCCATTCCTTTCTCGTTGACGAAGCTACCTTCGATTTCGAAGGTGTCAGCCACCGGAATCGCGACCGACGCAACCGCCGGTAGCGCGCCCACGTGGGTGGTCAGAGAGACCACGGCGTCGAGGGCCACCATAGGTGCGAGCTCCTCGAGCTTCTCGGCTGTCCCCGCTCCGAGGGCGAGAATACCCTGCACCGAGCCGGTCTGTACGTCGGTCAGCAGGTCGGTGACGGACCTCAGTGCCACGCCCCCTGCCGCCCGCGTCGCGCCAGCACGGTTTGGGTTGTTGTCTTCGCTCCGAAGAATGTCGTCCCCCTCCCAGCCGCCGAGCGCGGCAAGGTACAGGTGCTCGGCTCCGAGGGCTTGCGCGAGCTTGACCAACGCGAGGTTGTCTTCGGTCGTGTGTTGGGCGCTGAGCACAACCCCCAATTTCGACGACTCCACGTTACTGAGTTGTTCCGCCGCGAGCTCGAGGGCGTCGCCCTCGAGAATGGGCGCGCGTTCCTCACCGCGGCCGGCCGTCGGCATCAAGAGGCGATCGGTGTCGTGACGGGTGTAGGTCATCATCCCGTCGTCGCACATCCAGAACTGGTTGACGTCGGGATTGTCGCGGGGCCGCAACCGATAGACCTTACCGTTACGCGGGTCATAGTCGGCGTGCGTGTTACAGCCTGTAGCGCACCCAGTGCACACACTCGGCCTGGACTTCAAGAACCACACTCTGGCTTTGAAGCGGAAGTCCGAGCTCGTCAGCGCGCCGACCGGACACACGTGCTCGGTCATCAAGGTGTACTTGTGATCGAGCTCTCTGCCAGGGGCGAGGACGATTTCGTTCCTGTTGCCGCGCTCTCGCATGTCGAGCACGTGATCTTTGGCAACTTCGTCACTCACACGAATGCAGCGGGTGCACATGATGCAGCGCTCGGCGTCGTACACGATCGTTGGGCCGAATCGAACGCCTTTGGGCTTGTGCACGGGCTCGGTGAGCTTGCGTTTCAGGGTCCCTTGATGTTCTTGGTAGTAGTCCTGGAGCTTGCACTCGCCGGCCTGATCGCAGATCGGGCAGTCGACCGGGTGGTTCAGAAGCAAGAACTCTTGCACCGAGGCTTGTGCTGTCTTCACCACCTCGCTGGTCGACGCCACCTCCATGTCTTCAGCGGCAGCGAGCTGACAGGCGGGCTGGAGCTTTGGCTTGGTCGTAGGGACGTACTCGCCGGTCTCTTCGTCGAGCTCGAGCTGGGGCATTTCCATCTGGCGCCCGTTCGTGACGTGTACCAGACACATCCGGCAATTGGCGGCGATCGAGAGCCCCGGGTGCCAGCAGTAGTGCGGAATCTCGATCCCTACGCGCCACGCGGCCTCGATGACTGTCTCGCCAGGCTCAAAAGAAATCTCGCGTCCGTCTAGCTTAAAAGTCGGCATTACCGGTCACACTCGCCGCCGATCATATTGATCGACCCAAAGGTTGGGACGATGTCCGCGATCATCTCGCCGATGAGCATCTCGCGACACGCTGTAAGGTTGTACCAACAAGGAGGCCGAACACGGACCCGATAGGGCGTCCCGCTCCCGTCGGAAACGATGTAGAAACCGAGCTCGCCGTTGCCGCCTTCGGTGAAGCTGTAGACCTCGCCCTTCGGCGTTTGGAGACCCTCCATGACGAGCTTGAAGTGCGCGATGGTGGCCTCGATGGTGTCATAGACGTCGCTCTTTTCGGGAAAGACGATGCGTGGGTCATCCACATTGACGGGGCCGTCGTCCGGCATCTGCTCTATGGCCTGCTCGATGATCCGAATCGACTGCCGAACCTCTTCGAAGCGCACCATGAAGCGATCCCAGTTGTCCCCGTCTTCGCCGATCGGCACCTCGAAGTCGAAGCGGTCGTAGACCATGTACGGGTGGTCTTTGCGAACGTCATAGGCAACCCCCGACCCCCGAGCGACCGGGCCGGTACACCCATAAGCAAGCGCCTGCTCTTTGGTCAGGATGCCGACGCCTTGCATGCGGTCGAGGAAGATGCGGTTGCGAATGAGCATGATCTCCGCTTCCTTCACGACCTTGTGCAGTTCCGGGATCACCGCGCGAAGGTCGTCTTTGAAGGTCGCGGTCGGGGGCGCCGCCATGCCACCGATGCGCCCAAAGCTGTGGGTCATCCGTGCGCCGGTCTCTTTTTCGAGGATGTCCCAGATCCAATCGCGCACTTTCAGGAGCCACAGGAACGGCGTGAACGCGCCAAGCTCCATCGCCGAAGCCCCGTTGCAGGTGAAGTGATCGGTAATGCGGGATAGCTCGCCCAAAATGACGCGGTAGTACTGGCAGCGCTCAGGAACCTCAATGCCGAGGAGTTTCTCGACCGCCAATGACCAGCCAACGTTATTGAGCATCGGGGATACGTAGTTGAGTCGGTCCACATATGGGAAGACCTGTGCCCAAGTGCCACGTTCGCACGACTTCTCGAACCCCCGGTGCAGATAGCCGGGCTGAAGGTCGAGGTTCACAATTGTCTCGCCATCGAGGTCGAGTACCATCCGGACGGTGCCATGCATTGCGGGGTGCGACGGGCCCATGTTCAGACGCATCGGCTCGGTGGAGAGCTCGAGCGCCGATTCCTCTTCCAGCAACTCGTCGGCGGGTTCCATCTAGTCCCCCGAGCCTTCTTCGGTTGCCTCGGTCGATGCCGCTTCGGCTTGTGCCGCGGCCTTTGCTCTGGCGGTAATTCGCTCTTGAATTTGTTTTGCCGCCTCGGAGTCGCTCAGCGCCCGACGTTGGCCTTGCTGCAGCCCAATGGCGGGTGATACTTGGTTATCCCCTCCGGCAAGCCTGGCTTCCCAGTCGATACGGGCGAAGGGCACGCCCTCTTCGATACCGAACGGGGGGAGCTTGTCGATCTCTTCGACATCCCGGTACGGTACCAGAGGTTGCGCCCGGTCGATGGGGTAGTCCTTGCGCAATGGGTGCCCCTCGAACTCCTCGTAGAGGAGAATGCGTCGAAGGTCGGGATGGCCGCTGAACCCGATCCCGAACATGTCCCAGACCTCGCGCTCCGCCCAGTTCGCGGCGGGCCACACGCCGCTCAGCGTGCCGAGCTCTTGGCCTTCCTCAACGTGGGTCCGGGCCCGGATACGGGCGCCATTGACGGACGAGCGCAGGAGCAGCAGTACATCGAAACGAGCCGACTCACGTTCCGGATAGTCGACGGCGGTGAGATCGATGAAATGATCCATCTGAAGCTCCCCATCGTCTTTGAGGAACTGCGCGAGCTCGGCCCAGTCTTTGTCGGCCACGACGACTTCGTGATCGCCGAACGCATCACTCGTCTCGAGCAGCCGTTCGCCAAACTGAGTGCTGAGCCGGTCGATGACCGCCTGGCTCATGAGCTGCCCTCTCCGGTTCGCCCGGGGGCGCTTTGTGGGACTAGTCGGGGCGGCACGATGACGGGTTCGCGGTCGTTCTTTTGGATCTTTTCCTGGAGGAGCATGAGCGCGTCGAGCACGGCCTCGGGACGCGGAGGGCAGCCCGGGATGTAGACGTCGACGGGGATCACCTTATCGACACCAGGAATGGTGGTGTAGTTGTCGTAGAATCCGCCACACGAAGCGCAGGTCCCAAATGCGACGACCCACTTCGGGTCGGCCATCTGGCTCCAGATACGTCGAACGACCGGGCCCTGGCGCTGGCTGATGGTGCCGACGATCCACAGGACGTCGGATTGCCTCGGGCTAAACCGCGGCGCCTCTGCGCCGAAGCGCGCGATGTCATACCGCGGGCCCGCGGTAGCCATGAACTCCATGCCGCAGCATGCAGTGACGAATGGGTACTGGAAGAGCGACCACTTGCGTGCCCACTGGAGCAGGTCGCTCAGACGGGTGGTCACCGCAACCTCGCCGCCGCCGCCGATGACCTTCAGGTCTCCCATTCGAGAGCACCCTTTCTCCAGGCGTACACCAGCGTCACGCCGAGAACGACGAGGAACAAAATCATCTCGATGAAGCCGAACCAGCCGAGCTCCTCGAACAGGCTGGCCCACGGATAGAGGAACACCGCCTCGATGTCGAAGACCACGAATAGAATCGCCGTCAGGTAGAACTTGACGCTCAACCGGATGTGGCGCGCGCCCGTGGTCTCGGAGCCGGATTCGTACGGAATCGCCTTTTCGGGGGTCATGTTCTTGGGCCCGAGAACCGTCGTGAGACCGAAGACGCCGACGGCCACGACGGCGGCCACGCCGAGCATCAGGAACATCGGTAAATAGGCCGAGAACATGCGGGGATCAGCTCCGAAAGACGGCCGGCAGGGGGCGTCCCAGGGTGCTTAGTATCACCCCAAGGGGGTGTCAATGATTGCGGCAATGACGCGACATTCTCGTCGGCCGGCGGTCCCCGTGCCATGGTTTGCGGCGGGGGATGGGGAAAAGCGCGAGAATCATGGCCGCTCTGCTGGGCGCCCTTTGGCCTGCTGGATCGCTCGCTCAGGAGGCCGCCGAGCAGCGCGCCGGGATCGGCAGCGTGCTCAGCTCGCTTAATCAGGACTTCAGGGAGAACGTGGTCGCCCCGATGGCCAACGTCCTCTTTTATGACCTGATCTTCTGGGACAACGGCACCGAGGGCGAAGCGAAGCTCCCCTTCATCGTCTTCTGGCTCATTGCAGGGGCGACCTTTTTCACTTTGCGATTCGGGTTCATCAACATCCGAGCTTTCCGGCATGCCTTGGCGGTGACAGCCGGACACTACGACAAGCCTGACGACCCCGGCGAAGTCACCCACTTCCAGGCCCTCTCCTCGGCGCTCTCCGCGACCGTGGGCCTCGGCAACATCGCGGGCGTTGCGGTCGCGGTCGCCGTGGGCGGACCGGGCGCCGTCTTCTGGATGATCGTCGCGGGATTCTTGGGCATGTCGTCGAAGTTCGCCGAGTGCACCCTCGGTCAGCTGTACCGGGAGACCAGCGACGACGGGCACGTCCTCGGAGGCCCGATGCGCTATCTGCAGCGCGGCCTCTCCGAAATGGGCCTCCCGCGCCTCGGGCGTTTCCTCGCCGTTCTGTTCGCCGTGATGTGCATCGGCGGAAGCCTCGGCGGAGGCAACATGTTCCAGGCGAACCAGAGCTACGCACAGGTCGCGTTCGTGCTGCCCTTCTTTGACGGCGCCTGGGGAGCACTCGCCTATGGCTTGATCCTCGCGACCCTCGTGGGCCTGGTGATCATCGGGGGCATCCGACGGATCGGGCGCGTCGCGAGCATCGTCGTCCCCTCGATGGTTGGGATTTATCTCACTGCCGGACTGTTCATCATCATCACCAACGCAGACCAAGTCGGCCCCGCGATTGGGAAGATCTTCGGCGAAGCTCTCGACCCGCGTGCGGGATTGGGCGGCTTGTTGGGCGTGTTGGTCACCGGCTTCCGCCGCGCGGCGTTCTCGAACGAAGCAGGGGTCGGATCGGCTTCGATCGCACACTCGGCGGCCGCTACCGACGAGCCCGTTCGCGAGGGTATCGTCGCTCTTCTCGAGCCATTCATCGACACCATCGTCGTGTGCACGATGACCGGGTTGGTGGTGGTGCTCACAGGAGCCTACGAGGGCGGAACGGAAGAAGGCGTCCTGATGACGTCCAAGGCGTTCGCCACGGTCCTGCCCTGGTTCCCCAAAGTCTTGAGCTTGGCCGTATTCCTGTTTGCGTTCTCTACGATGATTTCATGGAGCTACTACGGCGAGCGCTGCTGGACGTCCCTCTTCGGTACCCACACCTCGATCGTCTACAAGGTCATCTTCCTCTTGTGCGTGGTGCTCGGCTCCGTGCTCAAGCTCGGCAACGTCATCGATTTTTCGGACTTGATGATCCTGGGCATGGCGTTTCCGAACATCCTCGGAGTCTACATTCTGAGCGGTAAGGTCAGCCGCGAGCTCAAGAGTTACTGGACCCGCTACCGCACCGGCCAGATGCAGCCGGAACGCTAACTGCTAGGCTCGATCCATGTCGGAGTTTGCTGCGCGACGAAAACAACTGCTCGAGGCCATCGGGGACGGCGTCGCGTTGTTCCCGTCCGCACCGACGGCGATCCGAAATCGTGATGTCGAGCACACCTATCGGCAGGATAGCGATTTCTACTATCTCACCGGCTTCGACGAGCCGGAGAGCGCCCTGGTGCTGACCAACCAGCACGAAGAGCACAGGGAAATCCTGTTCGTGCGCCCCCGGAAGAGCGACCGGGAAATCTGGGACGGGCCACGCGCGGGGGTCGAAGGGGCCGTCGATGACTTCGGGATGGATGTCGCGTTCCCCATCGAAGACCTTCCGAAACGACTTCCGGACTACCTTGGAAACGTCGAACGGCTTCACTACCGACTCGCGCAAAACGACGCTGCGGACGCCCAGCTCTTCGATTGCTTGAACCTCCTCCGACGGCGCAGCCGTCGGGGCGTGACGGCACCCGAGGCGATCATCGATTCCTCGGCGCACCTTCACGAGATGCGCCTCCGAAAGAGCCCACAAGAGCTCGACACGATGCGCAGCGCCGCGGCGATCACCAAGGAGGCACATCTACGCGCCATGCAGATCGCGCGTCCCGGTGTGCACGAGTACGAGGTCGACGCCGAGCTGCTTCACGTGTTTCGCAAACACGGAAGCGAGCGCCCCGCCTATGACAGCATCGTCGGCTCCGGACCCAATGCGACCATCCTGCACTATCGCGCCGGCAATCGCGTGATGAACGACGGCGAGCTCGTGTTGATCGATGCAGGGTGCGAATACGACTATTACGCTAGCGACGTCACGCGGACAATCCCGGTAAATGGTAAGTTCTCCGACGAGCAACGCGCGATTTACGAGCTCGTGCTCACCGCACAGAAAGCCGCGATCAACGCCGTGACGCCTGGGGTGTCCCTTCAGGACCTTCACGCGGGCGCACTCCGAACGATCACCGCGGGCCTGGTCGCAATCGGTCTCCTCGAAGGCGAGGTCGATACCCTCATCGAGGAAAAGAAGTACGAGCCGTTCTACATGCATCGAACCTCGCATTGGCTCGGCATGGATGTCCACGACGTCGGCCGGTACTTCGTCGACGGGGAGCACCGAAAACTCGAGCCGGGGTTCGTGCTGACGGTGGAGCCTGGCATCTACATCGCCACCGACAACGAGGACGTCGAGGAACGCTGGCGTGGCATCGGGGTTCGCATCGAAGACGACATAGTGGTCACGGCATCGGGCTTCGATGTGCTGACCGCGAACATTCCAAAAGAGGTCGACGAAGTCGAGAAGGCCTGCGCATGACAGAGCACCTCACCATTGCCTTCGTGGGCGCCGGCAACATGGCGGGCGCGTTGATTCGAGGTTTGATCGGTACGAAGACGATCCCCTCGACACACATCATCGCAGCGGACCCAGACCAGGCCCGCCTGGATCTTCTCGAGTCGGACCTCGCGATTCGCGTCACGCAGAGCAACAACGCAGCCGTCAAGGGTGCGAACGTCGTCATGCTGGCGACCAAGCCACAGGTGTTTGGCCAGGTGCTGTCCGGTCTGTCGTCTTCACTGCAACCGGGGACGCTCGTCATCTCGATCGCGGCAGGGATTTCGACTCGAATCATTGAAAGGATGCTTCCGGACGGCACGCACGTCGTGCGCACCATGCCGAATACGCCCGCCCTCGTGGGTGCGGGCGCAACCGCGGTTGCAGCTGGAGCGCACGCGACCGACCAAGACCTAGCGCTCGCCCAGAGGCTCTTCGAAAGTGTCGGCCTCGTCGTGCAAGTGCCCGAATCGCAAATCGACGCGGTGACCGGTGTGAGCGGTTCGGGCCCGGCGTACGTGTTTGCGATGATCGAGGCCCTACGAGACGCCGGTGCAGGGGAAGGACTTCCCGAGGCCACCGCTCTTCAGCTTGCTGCGCAGACCGTCTTCGGCGCCGCATGCCTCCTCATCGAGCGCGGCGAAGCTCCCGAAGCCCTCCGGCAAGAGGTCACGAGCCCGGGCGGGACGACCCTCGCCGGCCTTCAAGCCCTCGATGCCCAAGGCTTTCGCGACGCCGTACTCGGCGCGGTCCAAGCGGCCACCCGGCGCTCGGCCGAGCTCGGCAAGATGGCCGAAGGCTCGAAAGACTAAGCGCAGCTCAACTGCGCTCGCCGAAGAGCGCGGTCCCGATACGCAGCATCGTCGCGCCCTCGGACACCGCTTGTTCGAGGTCGTGAGTCATTCCCATCGACAGGGTCCCGAGGCCCTGGTCCTCGGCAAGGCGCCGTAACGCTGCAAAGGACGGCCGCGCGTCTTCGGGATCGTCGAAGTGCGGAGCGACCATCATCAGACCCTGAAGCGCAACGCCCGGAAGTTGCCGCACTCTCGCCACGAGGGCCGGCACCTCTTCGGGCCTGCATCCCGATTTCTGGGTTTCCCCTCCGACGTTGACCTGAATCAGGACTTCGGTCGTGTACTCGCCCGCCTCGGCGCGTGCCGAGAGGGCCTCGGCGAGTCGAATCGAATCGAGGGTGTCGACGGTCGCTCGAGCGCGCTCGACCAATTTGATCTTGTTCCGCTGAAGATGGCCGATGAAGCGCCATCGGAGCTCCCGAAGATCGCAAAGGGCGTCGGCCTTTTCTGCGAGCTCCTGTGCGTAGTTCTCGCCGAACACCCGGAGGCCCGCATCGTAGGCCGCACGAACGCTTTCCTCGGGGTGTGCCTTCGATACGGCGACGAGCTCGACCGAGCTCGGATCCCGCCCCGCACGATCGCAGGCGCGCTCGATCCGCTCCCGAACGCGGTCGATATTGCCCGCGATGTCGAGACTCAAGGCCATTGGTCCAACGCGCCGTGCTCGAGGAGCAGCCGAACCACCTCGGCAGCCGGCAACCCGACGACGTTGGTGTACGATCCCTCGAGCCGTGTGATAAAGCCGCTCGCCATCCCCTGCGCCCCGTATGCGCCCGCTTTGTCGCGACTCTCCCCTATCACCACGTAGCGACGGAGCTCGTCGAGATCAGCGTCGCGGAACCACACGCGCGTTTCGACGACGCGACACTCGAGCACACCTTGGCCCGCCTTCCCGAGGGCCACCGCCGTACGCACGACATGATCGCGCCCAACCAAGAGTCCGAGCATCCGAAGCGCATCGCCGTCATCGACTGGCTGGCCCAAGCGCTCGCCGTCGACGCAGACCACGGTGTCGGCAGCAAGGACGAATACCCCTGCATCATCGATGGCGTCGAGCACGTCTGTGAGCTTCGCGAGAGCGGCCGCACGCACGAATGCGGTGTCGTCTTCCACGACCAACGCGCTTTCGTCTGCCCCACTCGGTCGCACCTCGAACACGATCCCCAGCGTCTCTAGAATCTCTGCGCGGCGCGGAGAGGCGGAGGCCAAGACGAGCCGATGCGGGCCCACGCTCACCCTTTGGCCTCGAAATGTGCGCGATAATGACGCAAGTAGCTCTGACTCACCTGCTCGGGGTCGAGCTTCAGACATTTCGCAAACTCGGTAACGAAGCCGCGTACGTACACCGCGGCCGGAAGCTCATCGAACGCATCTGCTTCGATACATCGAAGGTAGTTGGTGCCGACCTTGGTGCGTTCGCTGATCTGTTCGAGGCCCGTCCCCTGCGACTCCCGCACCGCACGAAGCAACGCCCCCGAAAACTCCGTATCCGGCGTGATCGTCGGTGCAGGTGGAAGCTCCCCAGGTGGAATAGCCTTCTCTTCGGCGCCGGTTTGGGCCTCCGGTGCCTCTGGGAAAACAGAGATTTCGTACGGCCGCCGGCGCGCCGGGTCGAGAAGAACGTCATGGGCCTCGTCGACACGCACCCGTGCCGCCTCGAGCCCGTCCTGGTCGAACAGGCCGAAGGTCACGATGTTGTCCTGATCGAATACGGCGCACATCCGTTTATACGCGCGGCGAATCTCCTCGTCGGTGGCGCCACGTTCAACCTCGAGCACGTCGTAGTGCGAATTACCCGGCACTTCGCGCCACGGGGTGCGGTCTCGTCGACTCTCCTGCGCAGCAAAGAGCCGACGTGCGATTTTTTCGATGTTTCGGCTCGCACGACTTCCCGGACTTTCGAGAAGCAGCGGCCGACGCTTGCGCGAGGTCGTCCGCACCGCGTCGTCGTGTTCCACGTAGCCGCGGTACTTCAGATGCACTCCGAAGCGACGGCGTGCGGCAACTCCGATTTGATCGCCGAGATCGAGATCGGCGCGAAGGCGCGCCTGGTTCACGATGAACGAAAACTCAAAGGCACTCATCTGACGGCGAAGCTCGTGACCGAGTGATGGGGACTCGCGTTGCACCAAAGCCGCGATGTCGACTGGGATCGGCGCGTGGCCGGCCTTGGCAAAGGCGGCATGAAGCACACTTTGATCGTCTTCGTCCTCGACGTTGTCGAGCGCGACCTGGGCAAATGCTTTTCGAGCGAGCCTGTAGAGGCCCGTTATCGCGTTGGGCTCCGGCATCGTCACGACGAGACGATGCTCTGCATCGCACCAAAACCGCACCGCCGCGTCAGTCGCAGTCGAACCCAGGTCGACCACCGCAAAGTCCACATCCTGTTTCGCCATTCGACTCCGCAGCTCTCGAAGCGAGCTGCGTCGAGCACTGCCGCGATATGGCTCGCTGAGACCGGCGTCCACGAGATGCAGCCCCGGAACCGGGCCCTCAATCGGGTCGCGCAAGGGCAACGTGTTGACCAACTCCGCGTCCAACTCCGTGCCGGCGAACAAACTCTCATCTTCAGCGCCGAAGGCAGGGGCTGGCGCAAAGTAAGGCGCAACCCGCGGTCCTACCCCCAAAGTGGCATGAAGATCTGAGCCCGCGGGGTCGGCGTCGACGGCCAAGACACGCTTCCCGATGGTGGCTAGGTAGATCGCCAAGTTGGCGCTGAACAAGGACGTGCCGACGCCGCCTTTGGCCCCGAGAATGGCGATCGTGGTCGGGCCCATCGAAGCGCTCTTACCAACCTGCAGATCATCGCGCAACGACAGCGGCTACGGTACTCAGTCTTCGGCGTCTCCAGCAGACGGGAGGGGAAACGGGTAGAATCGCGGGCGTCGGTCGCCCTCGGCAGCCTCTTCGATCTCGGTCACCTCGGCTTCGATGGCTGACTTGACCGCACGCCACCGGTCTCCGCTACCGGGCCTTCTGCCTGCGGTCTTGATGCGCACCCGTCCAATCGGGGCGCTCATGCGGGGTTGAGTGGTCATTGTTCTCCTGGCTCGTGCAAGCCAACTTTAACACTAACGGATGATTCCGGGATAAGCACAACTCGGGAGCACTTCTTCGGAAGGACTGGTAGATTCGCCCAGCGTCGTGGGGTCGAATGGTCGAGAAGAAGTCGTCGAGGGCGTGGTCGAGGATGTCCTCTTTCGCAGCGATGACGGGCGTTTCACGGTAATTCGGCTCACTATCGACGGCGACGCCCCCGACGCACACCGGCGAACCGCGGTTGGAGACCTAGGAGAGATCGCACCGGGAGAGAACGTCCGCCTCGTGGGCCGCTGGAGCCAGCACGCCGTGTATGGGCCCCGCTTCCGTGTGACCTCCTTCACACCAACCATCCCTTCGACGGAGCAGGGCATGGCCCGCTACCTCGGATCGGGGCTGATCCCGGGCATCGGGCCCGCGCTGGCGACCCGTCTCGTCGAGCGGTTCGGGCCGGACACCCTCGACGTCATCGCGACCCAATCCGTGCGGCTTCGCGAGGTCCCCGGGATCGGCCGTCAACGCGCCCAATCGATCGCCGAAGCGGTACGACAGCGCCGCGTGGAGGCGGAGACGATGAGCTTTCTCCATGCTCTTGGGATGGGCCCCGCCACCGCACGTGATATCGTGCGGAAGTACGGCGCCGACGCGCCCCGCATCGTCCGCGATGACCCGTACATCGTGGCCGAGCAGATTCGAGGCATCGGTTTTCGTACCGCCGATCGGATCGCAGAAGCGCTCGGAATCGCGGGCGACGACATCCGCAGGGTGCAGGGAGGCATCCTTCACCTGATCGGTAAGGCTATCGACGAAGGACACGTGTTCGCGACGCACCAACAACTCCACGATGGTCTCGAGCAACTCGACGTGCCGTCAGACGCCCTCGACGAAGCCTTGCTGCAGCTGCGTGCGCGCGATTTGATCGTCGTCGAGGACGACGCGGTGTACCCGCCCATCCTCTATCGCGCCGAGCGCCTCGTTGCCGATGCATTGGCCGTGCTCGCAAACCGTCCAAAAACCAAACATCCGGTCAAGACCCACGACGAGAGCCTCAGCGATACGCAACGAAGCGCCGTCGAAGCATCGGTCGGAACCCATCTTCTCGTGCTCACCGGCGGCCCTGGGACCGGTAAAACGACCACGGTACGCGCCATCGTCCGAGCGCATGAAGCGTTGGAGCGCCGCGTAGCGTTGTGTGCGCCAACCGGCCGCGCGGCGAAACGACTTTCCGAAGCCGCAGGGGTCGAAGCCAAGACCATCCACCGCCTCCTCGAATGGAATCCAGCCACCGGCCGCTTCAGTCGCGACCAACGAACGCCGATCGACGCAGAGCTGATCTTGGTCGACGAGGCATCGATGCTCGACATCCGACTCGCCTCCCAACTCTTGGCCGCAATTCCTCCCTCCTCCACACTGGTTCTCGTAGGCGATGTCGATCAACTCCCGCCGGTCGGTCCAGGCCAACCGCTGCGCGACCTGATCGCATCGAAGATCTGTACGACCGTTCGGCTCCACGAAGTCTTTCGACAAGCTCAGCAGAGCGCCATTGTCCGCGGCGCTCATGCGGTGCTGCAGGGCAACATGCCGGAGCCGACGCCGACGGGGATGCGAGGCGATGGCGACCTCTTCCTGATCCCGGCGAACGATCCCGAAACGATCATCGATCGGCTGGTGCAGGCGCTCAAACGCATGTCAGTAGCCTACGGTTTCGACCCGCTTGCCGATGTCCAAGTCATGACACCCATGCGCAGAGGCCCGCTCGGCACGCACAGGCTCAACGAGGTTCTGCAAGACGTGTTCAATCCTACGAAGCAGGACACCGCAACCCCGACGGCGTTCCGACCGGGAGACAAAGTCATGCAGCTCCGCAACGACTACGACAAGGAAGTCTACAACGGCGACCTCGGAGAGGTGAGACGGATCGAAGGCGGAATCACGTATGTCATGTTGGACGGCCGCGAGGTTCAGTACAAGGCCGACGAGCTCGACGCCCTCTCGCTCGCATACGCCTGCACCATTCACAAGGTCCAAGGGAGCGAGTTCCCAGCCGCAGTCATCGTGCTGCACAACGCCCACTACGTACTGCTCAACCGAGCGCTCTTCTACACCGCCCTCACCCGCGCCAAAAAGCTCGTCGTCCTGGTCGGCGCGCCGAGCGCCATGGCCCGCGCCGCCAGCAACGCGCTAAGCTACGAGACCAACTCGAGGCTGCTCGGGCGGCTTCATGCGCTCACCAGTTAGCCGAACGCGCGCATCACCGCGTCGTGGAAGGCGGGACGAAATCTCCGTATCGCCGCGTTGTCATCGGAGACGGCGACGCGATTGCTGAGGAGGACGACCACCAACTGCCGCCGAGGGTCGCACCAAATCGAGGTCCCGGTGAAGCCGAGGTGCCCGAACGCGTCCGGGTCGATCAACGAGCCTGCGGCGCTTCCCTTGCCATCCCACCCGAACCGATGCGTGCCACCCGAGCGCACCAGGGTGGCATGTTGAACCAGCTCTTCGTCGAGCCCGCCGAGTCGACCGTGTAGCGCGCTGATCTGCGCCGCCCCAAATCTCGCAACTGCACGAGCAGACCCGAACATCCCAGCATGCCCCGCCACCCCGCCGAGCGCCGCGCAGTTGTCGTCGTGCACTTCGCCCCGAAGCTCACGCTGGCGCCAGGCTGACCTTCCCGTCGGCGCGCAGCGCGTCTTCCACGCCTGATCGTCGCGCGCAGCGCCAAAGAACACCTCGTCGTCGATGCCAAGCGGCGCAGACACTTCGCGACTGACCAAATCCTGGAGTGGTGCACCCGCCGCCCTCTCGAGCGCGAACCCCGCAAGAATGTACCCGAGGTCGCTATAGACCGGGCTCCCGACCGTGCCTTGATCCCAATGCGGCAAGAGCTCGGCCAACACCCCTGCACGCGCCGCCTCGCTCCCGAGCTCGACCCGCAGTGACTCGTAGAACGGCGCCCATGCCTCGAGCCCCGAGCGGTGGCTGAGCACCTCTTCCCAATTGCGGTCCCCGATCGGCAGGCCCTGCGCTTCCGGAATCACGTCGGTCACCGGTGCATCGAGGGCCAACGTCCCGGACTGATAGAGCCGAAGCGCGGCGGTGGCGACCCAGGGCTTCGTCAGCGATGCCAGGTCGTAAACCGTATCGATCGCGACGGGCCCGAGGCCTTTTTCGAGCTGGCCCGCACAGACCTCGACGTAACTCCAAGCGCCGCTTTCCCATATGCCAACACAGGCGCTCGCGCCCGGGAAAACCCCCTCCGAACATCCTGCCTCGAGCTGCTCCCGAAGCGCGCGCTCGATGCGCATTGACACATCGTCCGCCACAACCGGTGTCTACCCAATCGAGAGTCGATGGTCTACAGGAACCCGAGCATGCCCAAGCTTCCTTACCTCACCCCGGATATCGCCCCCGTCGAAGCCGAGTTCCGCGCAGCGCCAGAGGACTTCGAAGTCGAAGAGGTGCCCGCCTATGCTCCCGCCGGCACCGGCGATCATGTCTTCGCTTTCATCGAAAAACGCGACCTGACGACACGTCAAGCGCTGCGCCAGATCTGCGAGCAGGTCGGCGCGGACCTCGGTAGCGCTGGTTGGGCGGGGCTCAAAGACCGTCACGCAGTCACGCGTCAATGGGTGAGCCTCTTCGACGTGGTGCCCGAGCGATTGCTCGAGGTCGAGCTCGAAGGTCTTCGCGTCCTAGAGGCCGTCCGACACCCGCACAAGCTCCGCACGGGCCACCTCCACGGAAACCGTTTCCACATCCGGCTTCGCAAACTCGACCCCGCGGGAATCGAACGGCTGCGTGAGGTGTTGACTCAGATCGAGACGGTGGGCCTTCCCAACTACTACGGCGAGCAGCGGTTTGGGCGCGGCGGCGACAATGCCGACCATGCACTTCGATGGGTGCTCGGCGAAAGCCGTCCACCGCGTAAGGCGTTCAACCGAAAGCTCGAAATGTCGGCGCTTCAATCCGAGCTCTTCAATCGATGCGTCGCGGAGCGCGTGACAGACACCGCACTCGGCCGCGTGTATCCAGGCGATGTCATGAAGCGCCACGACAGCGGTGGACTGTTCACCGTTGAAGATGACCTCGAAGAAGCACAGGCCCGCGCAGACCGACGAGAGATCAGCCCGACCGGCCCGATCTTTGGCGCCAAGATGCGCTGGCCCGAAGGCGAGGCGCGCGTACGGGAAGAAGCGCTCCTCCGAAGCGTCGGATTAACCCTCGAGCACCTGGCAAAGTGGAAGCGCGTGGCCCCTGGCACGCGACGATTTGTCCGCATTTCAGTCTCGAAAATCGGCGTGACTGTGAGTGACAATACGGTGGATCTGGATTTCACCCTACCCGCGGGCACGTATGCCACCATATTGGTTCGCGAGATTCGCAAGCGGGATGCATAAACGCCCAAGACCAGCTAAGAAGCGCCCTCCCAAGCGAGGAAACATATGATCGACATTCAGGAAAGACTCACAGCCTTCGCCATGCTTGGCGCCACGTGGGTCATGTGGCTTCTGATATTTCTTTCCGTCATCGGCGTGGCCATCATCTTCGAGCGCGTCTACTACTTCTATTCGTCCCGCGAAGACGTGCGAAAGCTTCAAGAAGACCTGCGGCTCCTCCTCGCCAAGAACGACCTCGCGGGGGCTCGCGAGCGACTCGCGCAGTCGAAATCGTTTCAAGCGAAGATCGTCTATTCAGGCATCGAGGTCGCCGACGATGGCGCCGATGCAGTAGCCGAACGCTTGGCGGGTGCCACCTCCGTGGCGCGCACGCAGATGGAGCGCAATCTCGGGTTCCTCGGTACGGTCGGCAACAACGCCCCTTTCGTTGGTCTACTCGGCACCGTCATCGGCGTCATCCGCGCCTTCCATGCACTCGACGAGAGTGCGGGCAAGGTGACCAGCGGGTTGATGGCCGAGGTCGGCGAGGCGTTGGTCGCTACCGCGATCGGCCTTCTAGTCGCGCTCCCTGCAGTCGCCTTTTTCAATTTCTTTCAGCGGCTCATTCGGTACCGGCTGACGTGGGCGGATGCGCTCGGCCGTGACCTGATGGCTTACCTCAAGGGCGTGGCCCACCGGGAGAAAGGCTGAGCGTGGCTGGCGGCGCCCGACCGGGAGAGGACGACGATCTGATCACAGACATCAACGTCACGCCGTTGGTCGACGTCGTGTTGGTGCTTCTGATCATTCTCATGGTGACGGCGACCGCGATCGTCTCGAAGACGATTCCGATGGAGCTCCCGAAGGCCGCTACGGGCGAGCAAACGCCCTCCACTTTGGCCGTGTCGATCGATCACAACGGACAGGTTTACTTGGATACGATTCCCGTCAACAACGAAGAGCTGAGGGCACGAGTCCGAGCAGCCAAGGAAATCGAGGAGGATCTGCGCGCGGTCATCGCCGCCGACGGCCGAATCGAGCACGCCAAGGTCGTCCAGATCATCGACATTCTTCGTCAGGAACGGGTCACCAAGTTCGCGATCAATGTGCGACCCGAGGAGATTGGACGCTAAGACCGGATCTCGATGACCGCGATGGCGACAGGGTTTGGCACCGCCACCAACTGGGCCTTCGAAGCCACGTGGGTCGTGCTGGCAATCCTGATGCATGCGGCACTCCTCGGAGGCATGCCGAAACCGCCCGACGGGCCGAGGATGGTCGCGCCGACCGATGCCGTCGACGTCTCGTTCATCGAAGAAGAGATCGAAGAGCCCGAGCCTGAAGAACCGGACGAACCTGAGCCGGAGGAGCCAGAAGAGGTGAAGCCGCCTCCAAAGCCCAAAACCTTCAAGGCTCCGAAAGGACCGCAAGAGGCTTCGGAAGAGCCGCCGGCCGCGGCACAGGAAGCACCGGTCGCATTCGACAACCTGGTTCTGACCAATGAGGGCGACGGCGACTCGTCCTGGGCGATCGAGCAAGCGTCCGGCAAGAGCGTCGAAGGGCCCATCGGAAGCCCGAACGCGGCGGTCACCGGGCGGAGCAAAATCGGCGTGGTAGGGGGGATCATCGGGGGGACCGGCATCGGGGTGGTGGTCGATGTGGGGGACCTATCAAGGCGACCAATTCCGCCGGCTTTGAAGCGAAAGCTCGAACGTCTCTACCCCAGGAAAGCGCGCGCCGAGGGGGTCGAGGGTCAAGCGATCATTCGACTGCAGATCGGCCCGGATGGCTTGCCCGCCAAGATTCGCGTGATCTCCGAGGACCCGACGGGGTACGAGCTCGGCGAAGCCTGCGTCAAGACGCTCAAGGGCGAGACTTGGCAACCCCCGCTCGGCGAGGACGGTAAAGCGGTCACCACGCGCATCACCTACCGATGTGGCTTCGAAATTCGGTACTGATTCGCCCACTTCCGGCACTTTCTTTGACCCCTCCGAGGGCCCGACGGTACCTCTTCGGGCATGCGGCGGACCCTGCCCTTTTTACTTTTGCTCGGCTGCTGGCCTCAAGGGGGCGACGAGCTCCCTGGTGAGTTGATCGGTCAATTCGAAGTGGTCGGGTTGATGGTCGAGCAGAGCTGCGGTGCGGCGATTCCAGCGCAAGACCCACTCACCCTCGCGTTCGAGCTACGCCTCGAGGAGAACGGCCGGGCCTTCTATCGCCAACCGAGCGGCGCAACCTTCGCCGGCACCGGGTCCGACGGCGAGTACACCTTCAAGGTGAGTAACAGCTGGATGGTGATCCAGCCCGATCAGTTCCGCGGATTCCTCGGATGCTCGGTCACCCAGCGCGACATCTTCACGTTCATCGTCGAAGAGCCCGAGGTCGATCCGGAAACCGACGCCGGAGTGGACATGGAAGAGACCGACGCGGGGCTCGACATGGAAGAGGTGGACGGTGGGGAGACGGTGATCGACCCTACCCTCGTGAAGCTGACCGGCTCACAAAGCACCGACATCACACCACTGACCGGTTCCGACTGCCGCCCCGCCGTCGCCGCCCTCGGTGGACCCTTCCTCGCACTACCGTGCCGGGTTGAGTACGTGCTGACGGGCAACGGGATCTAAGCAGCGTCAGTACCAGTCCCAGCAACAGTTGAAGAGATCTTCGCTGGGCCGGGGACTTGGGACGCGCCGCGGACTACGAGGGCTTCACCGGCCATGACCGGTACCGGGGCAGCCGAGCTTTACAGCCGGTTAGAATCGTCTTTTACGCCGGGGCTACCGCTGGCTCCGCCCCCATAGTCCGCGGCGCGCCCCAAGTCCCCTACGTCTCGAAGTGTCAGCGCCAGCGTCAGCGTCAGCGCCAATGCCCCAGCGTCAGGGAGCCTGGGTGGCTGTGAGCTAAGCGAACACGTTTGTGGTGCAGGCTGCGCCCGCTCCACCAGGAGTAAAGCCTGTTATTCGAGCGTCGCGACTCGGAAGATCGAAGCGTAAACGCTGCGCCGCTTCGTGTCGATCGACGAAAAGCCGAATCCTTCCGTGACACCTTCCGAGTGACCGTCGCGCAACCTTTGCGTGGACGAAAACGTGCAAGAAATACGTATGGACACGCGTTCGTGACGACCCACTTTGCTTGTGTGACCAGCCGGGTGGGCGCGGTCAAATCTGTGGAGGTTGCTTATGCGTTACTTATGCGGATTGTTGCTTTGCTGTGGTCTGACGATAGCCGGCTGTTCGTCGAACAACACCGTCGAGTGCAATTTCACTCCCCAGGTCACAGCCGACGGGCGCGAGGTCATCTATCGCCAGGACATCTGTGGGCCTGCTGAGTGCAATTGGCACTCGTGCTGGCGCCCTATCCTGGATTCTCATCTGCTGGTTCACGACGTAGAGACGCGGGCAACGTCCCAACTTTCGTTGTGGGTGGTCGGGGGAGGCTTCGACGTCTCGGGCAACGGTGAGGTCATCGCCTACTACGGGTGGGAGGAGGAGGACGAGATGCCACTCCTGGAAATTTATGACCGCGGCTCGGGGAACACGACGAGAGTAGATGTCACTGAGTTTGGCATCTTCGGGTCGCCCTCGTCGCCGCGCATCTCGGGCGACGGGCAAGTCGTTGCGTTCACGATACATTGGGGATTGTCCTGGGAAGGCGAGTATGCCATCCACCTTTACGATCGAGCGACCGAGCAGATTGAGCGGGGGACCCCGCAGCCGGGAACCGATTGGCCCTCGCTATCGAACGACGGGCGGTTCCTGGCCTATCAGATGCGTTCTGATTTCAGCGCACACGAGACTGCAATCTACGTTCTGGATCGCGCCAACGGCCAGAGCACACTCGTGAGCGGGAACAGCGATGGCGAACCCGCCAACACTTACTCCTTCGATCCGGTCATCTCCGGAGACGGTCGCTTCGTCGTCTTTCGCAGCTCCACAACAAATCCGGCGTGCCCTGATGAAGCTGAGGTTTATCTGCACGACCGGGAAACTGGCACTACTTCTCTGCTTAGCACTGCAGCCGACTCGGGTGAGCCGTCCGGCACCGGCTGCACACTGCCGTCTCCGTACGGGCCGAGCGGGTCCGCTCACGCCATCTCGACCGATGGGCAATTCGTCGCCTACGAGAGCGACGCCGAGAGTATCGTGCCAGTCGATGGGCAGGCTAGCGTACCTGCCTACAACGTATATCGGTATGACGCCGGAATCGACCGCACCACTCGTGTCAGCGTCAACTCGCTGGGCGAACCGGCAAATGGCTTGGGCTTGGGCAGCATGTACCCGTCCGTCTCCAACGATGGGCGATTCGTTGCGTTCATTACGACCTCCACCAACCTCGACCCAGATGATGCAGACTCGGAGTCAGACGTCTATCTCCACGACGTCAGTTCCGGGGAAACGAGATGGGTGAGCCGCCGTTGACGGAAGGGAGGCATGCCATGATGTCGACAGCCCATGTATTGCTGAGTTTCGCGGTGGTAAGCACCAGTTTCCTGAGCGGCTCGTTCCAGCATGTGGAGGCGCAGTCCGCTGGGGAGGCAGCCACGACCTCGGAGCCGAATCTACAGGAGCCCGCGCCCTCGTCTGAGCCAGCATCCGAAGAGCCCGTGTTACAGATCGAGCTAACCCCGGCCGGTGTTGACGTTGCGCCAAGCCAGCCACGGACAGTCGACGGATACACGCTCGAGGAGATGGAACTTCGTGTGCGGCGAGCGCGGATCGGGCTTCTCAGCACGACGGGTGTAGCCGTCGTAGGAGCGGTGTTGTTCGGAGTCGGGGCGGCCCGGGCGCGGTCGTCGCAAGACTTGGACGCGCTATCAGAAGGTCCACTCTTGATCTCGGGTATGTCGTTAATGATCAGCGGAGCCGTAGGGATGATCGCCATCGGTATCCTGCTGGGCGTCCGCAAGCGAGACCTGCGCAAGCTGCAGGAATCGCGATACGAGGGACCACACCCAGTTCAATGGGATCTCGCAAGATCTGGAGTCGTGTTCTGAGCGGTGTGACAACCCAGCGGCTCGATGTGCGACGTGGGTTCGTTCGAGGTGCAGCCGTAAGCTTCGTCCAGCCAACAAGAACGGCGGCCTTCGGAGCACCCCCCCCTCCGTGGGTCGCTGTTTTGTTTGTGGGGCTCCACCTGAAATAACCGGGCTTATTCCGCGCTGGCGCCCGATTGGCCCCTTCGCAACTTCAATCCCGCAGAAGCTGCTCTTCGCTCACGGGGAACCAATGACCCGACTTGGCTCGCCGCGCTATGCCCCTCAACGTGTGAACGTTTTTGTTACCGCTGGCTCCGCCCCATAGCCGGTGATTGCGTGTCCGGGGAGCTGATGAACGCCACTGAGGTGGAGGTCCCCACGTGCGATCATGCGAAAAATACAGGGGAAAGCATCGGCCGCACGGCCTGCCCGGATGCGCTTCCCCGCTGAACCAAAGAAACTCGCCACGAACTACGCATGCCGCAAAACGGTTGAGCGACCGATGTTACGGAAACGATCGGAGAAGCAAATCGAGACACCGCGGTTCAGAACGGATAGGCCTGCAGGACATCCAACGCCATGACCATGAGCTGCTCGGCTGCCTCGGGCGTGTCGACCGGGATGCCTTCAGCGCCGCCACCGTAGATGGCGGAGCTCTTGGGGCTCATATCGCGATGCTCGTTGGCGTAGGCGACGGCCAAGGGCAGATCCTCAGCAAACGCTTCGACCACGTCCGGCCGGGTTTGCGGTCGAGTCACGCACATGTGAATGGCGGACGGGTTTTGCTGGCCGTTGAATCTCCAATCCCGAGTCTTCATGAAATCGTTGACGTGGTAGATGTCGAAAGCGTCTGACCGAAATGAGAAACAAAAGGTCGGCGTCCCCATCATGACGAGCTCGGGTTGACTTCGCACCACTTTTTGCATGGCAAAGGCGGTCGCGAAGATTTGCTTGGCGTAACGAAGATATCCCTCGCGACCGTAACGCACCATGGCGGCCCAAGTCGCCGCGATGAGACCACCAGAGCGGTTACCGGCGAGACCGTTGGAGGCATAGATGCCGCCTTTCCACGATGGCGCGATGTAATACTGATGCTTGCGAAACGAAGCGTCTCGGTAGAGGACCACCGAGGTGCCCTTGAGTCCGTAACCGTATTTGTGGGTGTCCGCGGATATCGAGGTCACGCCCGGCAGGCGGAAGTCAAACATGGGGATGTCGTAGCCGAGCTCTTCGCCAAAAGGGAGGATGAAGCCACCGAGACATCCATCGACGTGCAGGCCAACGCCGCGGTCGACGGCGATGTCGGACAGCTCCGAGATCGGATCGAGGGTGCCGTACGGGTAGTTGCCCGCCGAGCCCACGATGGCGATGGTCCGCTCGTTCACCTTGTCGCGGACGAAGTCGACGTCCACCTGGGTCGTCTTTGGATCCGTGGGCGCCACGACAATTTCGATCCCGAGATAGTGGGCGCCTTTGGGGAAGGCGGGGTGGGCGGTGTCCGGGATGATCACATTGGGCCGGTCGATACCCCTTTCCAGGCGGGCCTTGTCCCGATAGACCAAGAGCGGATTGATGATGCTCTCGGTGCCGCCAAAGCCGACCGCGCCGCATGCCTTATGCGAAGGGTCGAGCTTGCTGACCTCGTCGCCGTGCATGATGTCGAGGGTCATCGCGATGATGTCCGACTCGAAGCGGGTCATGCTCGGACAGATATCCCGTTGCAGGGCGTTGACGTGAGAGAAGAGCGCGCAGATCGAGTTCAAAAAGGCATAGTGCTCGTGATCACCACTGTACATGGTCCCCGAGCATCGACCCTGCTCCCAGGCCTTGTCCTCGGCACTTGCTAGGGCCCGTATCTCTTCGAGGATCGAGTCGGGCGTTCTTCCCTCGTCGGGCAGCTTGCGAATCACACCGTGGCTTTCGGCGTATGGGTAGAGACCTTTGATCAGGGAAATCAGTTCGTCGTTCATTCTTCGCTCGCAGGGTTGAGGGTATGAAAGATTTTGCGATTCTGATGGAACGCACGGACGAACTGGCTGAACAGCTCATCGTAGCGATCGGCCACCTCGGGACGGGGCTCAAACACTTTCTCGACAGGGACGCCCGCTTGGATCTCCTCGAGTGCTAGCTCGCCCAGCCGATGAAAGGCAAGCAGGGCGGTGCCTCGGCAAGGCGTGAATTCGGGGTCGCGCAGCTGATGCACGGGGAGCTGAAGAACGTCGGCAATGATCTGTGACCAGACCGACGAAAGGGCGCCACCACCGTAGAACAAGATATGAGAAGGCCTGCGCTTGGCAAAACGCCCGACCGCCTCTTGCGCCCAACGGAAGTTGAACGCCACTCCCTCCAGCACGGCCCGACCCAGATGCCCGCGGGTCGTCCCGAGGGACATGTTCAAGAATCCGCCGCGCATGCGGCCGTCCTCGGCTGGTGCCATCGAGCCGCTGAG
>PVMK01187588.1_pt1 | contig 30190 bp, 28 predicted proteins | sample 1853481 | NCBI WGS metagenome assembly PVMK01 (sample SAMN08533507, study PRJNA380276) | Marine sediment metagenome, whole genome shotgun sequencing project.
CTTTGGTGGGGGATCGAGCAGCGACCAGATGGAAACGACAGGCGGATCTGGGGCATCTGGCGGACATGAAGGCCCCGGTGGTCCGGGTGGGGCGGGAGGGGGCGGTGGCCCGGGTGGCCCAGGGGGATCTGGCGGTCCAGGTGGAAATCATTAAATTTAAATTTTCTGTAACCTTTTTCTTCCTGATTCGTTTAAAGGGTAAAACTCGGATGGGACTGGACGGTTTCGGCAATACATAGATTCAGAGCAAAAAGAAATTTGTCTTTGTTTATAGCGGTTGTCATAAATATGTTCCGTTTGCCAGATTCGCTAACAAGGGAAAATGTAATGTGTAACAGCTTAAAATTATTACAAACATGACAACCGCTATATTATTTTTTTTATTGTCAAAAAGCGGCCAGGTAGAATGACCATTATCAATGATCAGCAAGCCCCGGAATTAGCGGAGCTGTTCGATCAGCCCCAACAAGCGCAGCGAAGTTTTTGGACCGCCAAAGCCTTTCATGGCTACATCAGTGATCAGTATCAGATCCAATGTATTTGCCGCCCTATTCGCCCGATCTCAACCCCATAGAGCGCATCTGGCTGGCGATGAAAGCACGCTGGTTCAATAACCCTGTTTGTAAAAATGAAGAAAAATTATTAGAGCGTTTGGATCAGGCCATATTGGACGTTATCGACAACCCTGAGAAGACATAACAAACTACCGCTATCGGAACGTTATTCTGACAAACGCTCTACATTCCAACGAACAGTAGAAGGAGGTTTTATGATGAAGCGATTTGTTAATTTTTTATTCCCCTTATTGCAATCTGTCTTTTATTGGCACCGGCATGGGCGTCGGCACCGGGAAACTGGGCACCTGAAGGTCCGACCGAATTTAATTTGCAAACTAACGATGGCAGCGGCCTGTTGCCGATTGAAGCATTGAAAGATCAAGTTGTTCTCGCGCGGGGAGGGCGGCGGCGGAAACGGTGGGGGCGGAAACGGTGGCGGTTCTGGCGACTGTGATGGAACCGGTTCCGCAGGTGGTTCCGGACCCGGAAATGGTAACAGTCATGGTCCCGGTCCCAATGCGACGTCGGGCATCAAAACCAACATCAGCATCAACATCAAGATCAATCTCAAAGTGAACAACAACAGCATCAATACCAGCATCGGCACCAGTATAATCAAGAGCAAACCCCTTAAGCCCGTAAGCTGATTCTCCCGGTGGCGGCAAAGTAATCGGATTCATAACCGCCACCGGGTCTGCTCTCCTCTCCTTCGCTAATTCCTAACCAATCCTTTTTGCAGAAAATCTGTCTTTTATTGGCACCGGCATGGGCGTCGGCACCGGGAAACTGGGCACCTGAAGGTCCGACCGAATTTAATTTGCAAACTAACGATGGCAGCGGCCTGTTACCGATTGAAGCATTGAAGGATCAAGTTGTTCTCGCGCGGGGAGGCGGCGGCGGCGGAAACGGTGGGGGCGGTGGAAACGGTGGCGGTTCTGGCGACTGTGATGGAACCGGTTCCGCAGGTGGTTCCGGACCCGGAAATGGTAACAGTCATGGTCCTGGCCCCAATGCGAGTGTCGGGCATCAAAACCAACATCAGCATCAGCATCAACATCAAGATCAATCTCAAAGTGAACAACAACAGCATCAATACCAGCATCGGCACCAGTATAATCAAGAGCAAACCCCTTAAGCTGATTTTCCCGGTGGCGGCAAAGTAATCGGATTCATAACCGCCACCGGGTCTGCTCTAAATCCAAAACATTCCCTTCGGCTATTATTCCTTAACCTAATTCCTTTTTGCAGAAAATCATAGAGTGCTTCAATTTTAAGATAGCTTTTAGTAATAATTGGCCAGTATGGGGTCATATATTTTCACGCCGAAATGCTTGTAATAAGGTTCACATTTCGAAAGGAGCATAAAAGAAATGTTCTTTTGCAGGTGTTTTCTTTCCTCATCAAGGGTATCAAAATTGCCACCCCCCTTTGAAATGATCAGATCTGACTGGCGAACGAGTTCTTTCACTTCACTTGAGCATCTGCTCAACAGGGTACCCGGCAAGGGCCCATCGATGCCGTTTTCAATAATGGTTGCGATCTTGTCTATGCCAACTGATTTTGCTTCCTTTAAGGTCGCGTCATTAAGGGTCGGCACACTTCTAACCACATAGGCAATCTCAAGTTTATGCATTTTTTTTATGGTTTCGATCAATAACTTATCGAATACAATTTCGCCGGCGTTATCTCCAAAAATCAACAGATGGTTACTCGTCTGTAACTGCTGTCTAAACTTTGAATAATTCTCATTTGAAAGTGGCGCCTTTACTTTTTCTATTATTGAATTTTCAATTGTTAAAGACGTATCAGCCACCATAAGATCCAAAGAATTTCCCAGTATGGACAGCTTAACTGCTACATGAAGCGGGTCAGTGGCTTCATGTACCATCTTTTCCAAGACAGGGTACAGCTCCATAATCTTTTCATTTTGATTTGATTTTTCAAGGTAAAATGGATCGGGAGTATTGCCTCTTTTTACAATTTTTCTCCATACATCTTCGATGATTTCGGCACTGGTGGTATCCCAAAAGAGGCCCCGTAATGCAGGGATTTCTAATATTTCAGAATACAGTTCTTTAACTGAACTCTCATCTAAAGCAAGTTTATTAATAGAAGAAATCGTCATCTGTAATATGCAAGGGATGCAATCTGGTCTGAGTAACATATTCTGATCAAAAGCCTTTCATCATTTCCTTCATGAGAAATGGCACCTCGATCCGACCGGTGGGGGCTAAAATCTTGCTACTGTAATCTGTGGCATATTTTTTCTTCAAGGTTCGAACCATTTGTCTGAATTCGGATGTATTGATAGCCTTAGCGATATTTTCGATATTGCGACCGGTAGCTTCAGCCAGAATACGCGGTCCTGAACCGATGGCCAGGCGCCATCCGCCTGTGATCGGAACCCCTAGAGCCTTCATCCCCGGGATGCACTCTTCTTTAACAAAACTATAATGCGCATCCCCCATATCAGGGATAACGTTGTAATATTGGTTGAACTTCCAGGCTCCAGTCTGTATCCGATATGGCTCTTCCAGAATCCGACCGCTTGAAATCCAAACCCGACTCCTGTACTGGAATACCACCTGCAACAATTTATTCGATATGATGCGATACTCGCTGTTCAAAAGCGCCTTCATTAGACCTTCTTCTTTTTCTACGGTAGCGACCGCTGTGATCCGAGGTCCTTCGCCCACCGCAACGTAATATCCCCCTAATAGCTTAAGGCCAAGCTTTTCAATAGTCGGATTATACTCATCGGAGACAAATGTGGAATACTCATCAGATTTGCCTGGAATTATGTCCCAGCTTTGAGCGAAAAGAATAGTCATGCGCTGCCTCCTATGGTTTCTGAAATTGGTGTAAAGCCGCCGAGATCATATTAACCGAATAATTCGGACAGTCTCCTTACATTTTAAAAATACGGGTCATGAGCTCAGCCAGGTATTCGTCTTCGCGTTCCTTTTTCTTGGTAAATTTTGCCGGCCTGGTTTGAACCCAGTAGAGATTGTCCGGAAAGGGCTGGTCCGGATCAAAGACCCACTCCATGTCCTGAGGGGTGTCAAAATGAGCTTCAACCATTTTGGCGATCCGCGCGATTTCTTCAATTTCCTCCTTGGCCAGGCAGGCGCTGTTCTGCATATCCGCGGGGATCTTGACCATGCGGGTGCCGGCATCCTTGTAAACGACCATCTTGGTTTTGGTGCCAATGGTGCTTACGATTTCACCGCTTTGTTTGTCAACGACAAAGCTGTCCGGCGTAATTTCACCGCTGACAACGCTCTCGCCCAGGCCCCAGTTGCCCTCGACGATAATTTTGGACATATCCCCGGTGACGGGCAGCACCGTCAGCGTGACCCCGGCACAGCGGGCGTCTATCATTTTCAAGACCGCCACCCCTATGGGAGCCTTGTCCAGCGCCATGCCGCTTTCCAGACGAAAGGCGATGGCCCGGGTGGTAAAAGCACTGCCCCAGACCCGGACCACCTTATCGACGAGATCTTTTTTTCCGCGCACATTCAAATAGGTTTCCATCTGGCCCGGCATACTGACCGATCCGCTGGAGCGGGCGGCCACCGGTACATCTTCACACCTGGTTTGCTCGCACAAACGGCCATAGTGGTTCCAGAGCTCATGCGCCATATCTGCGGGCATCGGCTTGGACTCGATGACGCCCCGGATAAAGCGGCTGGCTTCGATCTGCTTTTCAACTTTGTTAATCAATTCATCCTGGTTTTGCTGCACGTATTCTCGTATTTCAGCGCCTGCCCCGGTTCCCTCCATAAATTGTTCGTAACCATCGACCGATATCGCAAATCCCGGTGGGACCCGCATTCCCAGGTGAACCATTTCACCAAGATTGGCGCATTTTTTTCCCACCATGTCGTTGTGCTCGCTGCGCAGCTCATCGAACCAGTAAATCCATTTTTCTGCCATGGTGATCGTTTCCTTTCCGCTACCGGCAAAGAGAGCCCCGAGGTTATCCCCAGGGGGCTCTCCTGCTCGCCGTTTAACCGTTTATTTGTCCAGAATGTATACCGTCCCCAGATTGGCATCCACTTTAACCCGTTGGCCGGACTTGATCTTCTGGGTGCCTTCGAAGACGTTCATGACCACCGGGATGCCATACTCCCGGCCGACAATGGCGGCATGCGAAAGGCTGGCGCCCACGATCCACGATCACGCCCTTGATCAAGGAAAAAATGGGCGTCCAGCTGGGGCGAGGTGGTGGCCGCCACCAGGATGTCGCCCTCCTTTATCAGGTGGAGTTCATCCTCGGTCATGATGACCCGCGCCGGGCCTTCGGCTACCCCGGGGGACCCGCAGGTTCCCATATAGATCGGCTTTGAGTTCGGGGCGCACCTCCGGCATGGCGCCGACGACCACCTTCAGGGCGATGGGGTCATTGGACTGCACCAGTACGCCCATGGCCTGATCCAGATCGAATCCTTCCTTTAACAGGGCTGGCGGATTGGGGCGTCTTTTGCCATTCTTCCCACTCCGCCTTTCTGCGCTCGACGATGTAGCGCAGGTCAAACTGGTCGGGATTGCAAGGCCGGCCCGCCGGATTTCGTCGGGGATCAGGAAAAACATGTCTTCAGGATCATCGATGGTCGCCTTTCTTTGGGCCCACCGCCTGCCCAGGCCAAGGGCGCTTCGCCGCATCACGGCATGGGTGTACAGATCCAGGTAATGGTCGTGTTCTTCACTGAAAACACCGCATTTTTGGGCCAGCCGCATCAATTGCTCGAACCAGCCTCTTTTGCTCCTGGGGAACCTTTCGCGAGCACCTCTTTTTCGGCTGCTTTCCCGTTTTGCGGCATTCTTCTGACGCTTCTCGTCGAGGTCGAAACCCCCGCCTTTTGAGAGGAACTGCTTGACATTGCCCAGCGCCGGCGTGGGGTCCTCCACCCAGGTAGGCAGATTTATTTCCGACATGCGCTGCATGCGCCAGCCGTCTTCATTCATAAAATCCATAAAATCCTTCAGAAACGCCTTGCCCTTCTCCGTTGACGCCAAAGCAGCCGCGATATTGGCGGGTTCGTTTTGGAGAAATACATCCGCCAGACCATCTTCCTGGGCCCGTTTGGAAAAATCCCACAGGCGGCGATCGACCTGAAAGACCTTGTTGTCAAAGCCGGAGATCAGTTTGTGGAAAAGCGGGGAAGTGTCATCGATACCGGCCAGCTCCCGGCACATATTTTCAAAAAGGATATAGGCCGTGTAAGTTCCGTACATCATATACATGTGAATTTCCCACATGCGGCGGCAGGTGTTGATGGTCTCTTCAAAATTGTCCAGCAGTTCTATGTTCGTGGCTTCATCGAGATTCAGGGCTTTGAGGCTCTCATAGCGCCCTAAAATCTCATCAACAAATCCTTGCCACAATCCGTCATAATCCTCGATAAAAGGCAGGATGGCCTTGCGAAACCTGCTTCTCTTCGCTGTTTTTCCTCCTCCGCTCTTAACCAGTAGCAGCGTCAGGTAACCACCGCCGTTCATAAAGCGCCAGTCCCACCCTTTTACGGTTGGCAGGCTCAATTTCTCGGCCCCGTACTGCATGCCGTGTCGACAGAAATTTATCCAGAACCAACCGAACATCGGTGTCCAGGGCGGTACGGAATGGGTGCCGTCCAAAAACCAGGCCGGTGATTGCTCGAAATCTCTCTCGGGATCGAATTCCAAACCGGGAACAACATCATAAACTTTCATTTTATTCTCCTTTCTGTGGGTTGACTCATTAAAATTGCCGGCCCTCGGGATACAATCGGAAAAAGTTTCCAACCGTTCCCGGGGCATACGAATTGTTAAAACCCCTGAAAAATAATGGTGCAGCTATGGCTGACCGCTTCTCCCCAAAGACTCTGATGCACCGGGTGCGGTGTATGTTTTGATATCTTCAATCGCCTCTGGCAGATCCAGCTCTTGCAGCCGATCGATGCCGGGTATGCCTTCGGCGGTGTAACCCAGGGCCTGGTAGTATTCGTCCAGCAAATGCTCCAGATTGACGACCATCTGATCGGTGGCCGGCCCGGCTTTGCGCAAGGGTTCCTGGCGCATACGTTCGGGCAATGTATCGTCTTTGCGATCAAATCCCTCCCGGGCGTTGAAACAGCGTTCGATACAGACAATGCGCTCTCCGATTTTAAGTAAATTCGCGGCAGACCCGAAATTGTCCATGCCGGTCGCCGCCAAAAGAAACCGGGCATACATGGCGGTGTCTAACCCTGTATTGCCAAAGGTGCAGGCGATAAGGGAATCCTCGAGGGCCTGCTCCTTTTGAACCCGGGCAATTAAATCGCCTTTGCCTGTCTCTGTCAGAGGATCCGCCTGGCCTGAAAATTCCTCCCGAGGACGGCCGTACATGTGGCTGCCGCCGATGTTTGAGGTGGCCATGCTGAGGGCATACCCTTTGACCCCGCGCGGCTCATATCCCGGAAGCTCCAGGCCTTTGATATGCATGGCAAAAGCGTCGGCGCCGCTTCCCAATTGTTCGGCGGCCTTTTTGACCCCCTCGCCCAGCAGACGGCCGAAGCCCTCTCTTTTGCCGATCTGTTCAATCAAAGGAAAAATCGCTTCCTTATTGCCCCAGGTGAGTTTCAAACCGCCCGTATCGGCAGATGAAATTATGCCCCTTGGTGAACAATTCGCAGGCAAAGGCGATGCAAACTCCGGTGCTGATCGTATCGATACCGTAGGCGTCGCACAGGGCGTTGGCATCGACCACAAACTGCCGGTCGGTGAGACCGAGCAAGGGGGCCGAACGCAAAAATAGTTTCGTATTCCGGGCCGTCGATTTGAGAGCCGCCAAACGGCCCAAGCGTGACATCCCGCATACCGCCGCAGCGGGTCATACAGGCGTAACACCCGGCCCGGGCCTTTTTTAATTCAAAGAATCGGTCTCCGGACAGGTCTTCGATGGTCGGGATGCTCCCTTCCTGGTAGTTTTTGGTGGGCAGGATGCCCATCATGTTTACAATTTTGGTAATGTACGGTGTCCCCAGAGTGGTCATGGTCTGTTTGCGGGGGTGCTCCTTTAAAATGCCGACCTGGGTTTTGATCAGCCCCTTGAAGGTTGCTGGATCGAACGGAGACGGCTTATTAATCGGGACATTGATCGATACTGCTTTCAGGTTCTTCGAGCCCATCACCGTTCCCATGCCGCCCCGGGAAGCCGTGCGTTCGCCGGAGTGGATGACCGCATAGCGGACCAGTTTTTCACCCGCAGGTCCGATGCAGGCCGATTCGGTATGGTCACCGTGGTTTTCCCTCAATTGCGCTTGCAACCGGCGGTAGTCCAGTCCCCAGAGATCGGCCGCATCCAGAAAATGAACGCCGCCTGCGTCAATGTGGATATAAGCAGGCGCCGCTGCTTTGCCTTCGACGATGATGAGATCATACCCGGCGTGCTTCATCCACACCCCGAAATTGCCGCCCGTGACGGAGCGGAATATGGTGCCGGTCAAAGGGCTTTTAGACATCACCATCCATTTGGAAAACCCCTGAAGACCGGTACCGCCCAAGGCTCCGACAAGCAGCAGCAGTTTGTTTTCGGCGGAAAGCGGATCGATAGCGGGCGCGAGCTCGTCGTAGAGATATTTTGCGCCCACCCCCCTGGCTGAAATAAAGCGCGTGATGTGTCTCCGGGGAATTTCTTCTTCCCCATAGGAAGCATCGTTGAGGTTAATCCTGAGAAGTCTGCCGGTAATTGTGCTCATGGGCCTCCTGCGCGGGTTTTAAGCCCTGTCAATTGGTGCTGACAACACATCCATATTAAACTTGAAAAAAATAAATAGTACCTCTATTTCCAGATCTCCCTCATTTTCAGCCTTTTCCCGTATCCAAACAATTCATCCATCCATAGATAAAAACTGTCGAACTGTGGCAGATTCTTTACATGCCATCTAACAAAGCTGTGAGATAGCTCATTCGGCTTATTGAACACACAGACCCGGATACAGTTGGCGCAATCGCCCTTATTCCGCACCCAGAATTGAAAGCATTTTTCAGGATTGATATACCATTTGTAAATCCCGTGGTTATTGGATATGGTGAGCCCCTCCGTGGTGGGTTTGTCTAAACTGATGGCCTGTCCCGGGCATACCTTGGCACATTTTCCGCAAACTTCGCACATTTCTCTGACGCCGATCTCAATGGGTTTATCCGGTACCAGCGGCAAATTTGTGAGTACCTTGCTAATTCGTACCCGCGGACCAAATCGGGGAGCGATTAAAAGGCCATGACGTCCGAGTTCACCCAGACCGGCATCGACAGCCATGGGAATGCTCAGCGCCGTGTCATTGCCACTGGGGATAGCCTTATAGCCCAAATCTCTAATAAAGTGGGCCACAGAAGAGGCCATGTAGGCCATCGTTGAGTAACCCCGGCCCGTAGCGGCATTCTCACCATAGGCCGGTGCCGTCCGCATTAAAGTGTAATCCATCTCGTGAAGCATGACAATGGCGTATTCAAACTCGTCGGGAATATCATCTATGGCAGAATGCTCGAGCGAACGGGGATCAAAACGATGAGAGTAGATCCATCGTCGATCCACATTACAGATCCCAACCGACGATGCACCCATGTAGATGGCCGCTTTTTTTACAATTCGCGTCATTTCCACCGGGTCTGAAACGACCCACTTTTCTCCCGGCGGTATACGGTCTCTGGCTGCAATATCTGCTGCGTCCGGGTACCATTCATACAGGCCCTCATTGCCGACAATGTTGCCAAACCCCCACCACCTCTCCAGATACCAGGAACCCATGGCGAAGGCCCAGTCCAGCAGGGTATAGCCTTCATCATCCTTGAAGTTACGCACGCCATAGTGTTTTTTGCCCAATTCCAGTATTTCAGCATTGGATCTTTTAGTATCTTTCGGCCTGGAGAACATCGTATTTCTTTGATCAAATCGTCCGACTTCTCCAGAGCCTATTTTCCGCCCGTGCTTTTTCATAGCGATCAGTCAATTTTCCTTTGCACCTGAATTGCACTTTGCCTCGGCCAACGCTTCATGAGCCATCTTTTTGGCCTCGGGTGTAAAGAGCCAATCATCTATCACAGTGTCAAGCCATTTCAGGTAGTTATCGCGTGCAATTTCGAATCGGGCGTGGTCGATGTCTACACCGGCCGGGGTAAATCGCCACAATTTGTCGGCATCTTTTACCAATTGATCATTGAGGGAAAGCGCCTCCAGTCGGGTATCGTGGCCGTCAATGATAGACAAAATTTCCAGGATTTTTTCTTTATCGTAATTGAGGCGTGATAGAATCTCCTCCGCAATTTTTACGCCTTCTGTCTCGTGAATCCGTTGAGTCTTTTTATCTTTGACCGTGGGCCCAAAGGCGTTTAACTGCTTCCCCTCGGGCACCATCTTCCACCCCACATCATGCAAAACGATGGCCGGCAAGACAATCTCTTCATCGGCATTCGGGTAATGGGCCAATAATCGGCAGGCAAAATCATACGACCCGGATACATGTATATCGTTCTGGCGCGTATCCAGGTAAGGCTCCGCCTTCCTGTAAATCTCGTCGTAAACAGAATCAGGTTGAGTTTTTATTCCCAAATATGCTCCATTTTTTCATTGGGCAATTGTTTGGCTAAGTTTTGGTGGTGTTAAGGTAACGGCTTACTTGACCGGCAAGGCTTCCACCGTTCCCTAATACGGATTCCGACTTTGGTTCAGACCAGACTGTTTCCGGTCGAGTCTGAACGATAAATATATTTAGCGAGAAGGAAAGATCTTTGTCAATGGCCAATCCGATGTCTTGAGGTGTCCCCTGATGGCGTTCTATGGTCTTGCCTATTCTGGCCAGTTCAATAATTTCTTCATCGGTATAGGTTGGAGAGCCATTCTTCACAACAATAGGAGATATTTTGTTTAATAAACATTAAAAAACTTTACAAAGCAAGATAAAAATAGTTAAATGCGATTAAGTATATCTTAATTAACTATTTTGGAGGGTAATAATTATGATTTTGAACATCAATCAGTTAAGAGCCTTTTATTGTGCTTCAAGACGAAAGAGTATCACCTTGGCTGCGCAAGAGATGATGGTCACCCCGCCGGCTATCAGCATGCAAGTCAGAAAACTTGAGGAGACCTTGGAAATAAAGCTGATTTTCCGCGAGGGAAACTCACTTCAGCTTACGGATGTGGGTAGAACTCTTTTCAAAAAATGTGATAAGATCTTTAAACAGATCAAAGAGATGGAAGACTTTCTCGAAGATATGTCCACATCTAAGGTAGGGGAGTTGAAAATTGGCTGCCCCCAAACACCTGCAAAATATGTCATGCCCCGTCTGATAGCAATATTCAAGAAAACCTATCCCGGTGTAAAAATCGTTTTCGAACAGGGAAACAATTCTGGAATGATAAAAAGTATTCTTAACCATAAAAACGAGCTGGCTGTTGTCAGGTGCCGGGGAGATGAAAAAAAATTGAAGGTAAGGAGTTTCGGGAGTGAACCATTGGTTCTGGTGGCTGCCCCGGAAAGTCAATACCTTCATACCGACGCGATTTCAATTGCTCAACTCTCAACCATACCCTTGATCGTCTCCAAGGAAGGATCTGCCACGAGGGATGTGGTTTTCGAATATCTGCGAAAATTCAAGGTGACCCCAATGATCGTTATGGAATCCGGGAGTGCGGATCTTATTAAGGAGCTGGTCAGCCAGGATAATGGGGTTAGTTTTCTGGTAAAATCTGCAGTTCTCGGTGAGTTGGAAAACAACAAGCTCAGGCCTATTCAAATCTTGGATGGTTCACCAACTATGGAATATGGAATCGGTTACCTCAAACGAACCTCTCTGTCACCTGGTGCGTGGGCATTTTTAAGGCATCTTGATAAATTGGAGAATATACTTCCAATCGCACAATAACTTTGCTTTATTTTTGAAACCCCCCTTTTGTTACCTTCTGAAGGCTTAGATTCTCACGTCAATTGTATCTTGTACATTCAGGCAATTTTGAGTGTCTCCTCATAAGCCGCCTTCAACGCTTCTGACAACTCCGCGCCTCCTTTGGTTGCCTCCTGTTCCAGTTTTTTATTCCAGGCGTGTAGGTTTCTGATTGTCTGAAGGATAGACTTTAGTTCCTGGAGATAAATTCCGGCGGCCTCGCTTCCCTCGTTGACCGACCGTGCAACAGAATCTGCAGCCAAAATCCCGCTCTTAAGAGCCGTGCCAATTCCCTCAAAGGTTATCGGAAACAGCAGCCCGGCGGCATCTCCAATGAGTAAGATATTTCCTTTAGCCGGAGAGAAAGAGCCTGTAATTAGGGCTTCGTGGAGCTGTGGTATTAAGCAGCCGTCCTTCCAAATGGCTTTGCTCTTGGTATTAAAGCCATATTTAACTAAAATTTGATTGATCTCATTTCTGAGCTCTTTTATACCACTGCCTTCAATCAGAAAGCAGTCACCTTTATGGTTAAGTCCGAAGCGAGGGCGGGAGCGACATTTCGGAAAAAACCAGTGGAAGTAATCCTTTTCCAGATCCAGTGCTCCGTCATAGCATTCCCGCATCGGCACCGAGTATTGAACTTTGAGCTGGGGAAATAAGGATTTCCTGACAGCCGAAGCGCCACCATCAGCCCCGATGACAAACCTTGATTTAAGCTCCTGCGGCGTCTTACCCTGAATCATCGTAACGGTGCAGGCACCCGCCTTTTGATTCACCTCAATTACCTTGGCCCCTTCCCATATTTCGACACCGTCTTCCAGGGCTATCTGAATCATCCAGAAATCCAGATCTTTTCTCCAGGCCAGCGGGGTTCTACACAAGATAGGTTGGGGTTGTGTCCCGGGCACATGCATCATATGGCCGGATAATTGACAGGGGTCAACTAAGATTTCCAGCGGGATAGAGCCGAATTCCTGCTGAATGATATCCTTGGCCCACGGTCCCATCACCATGCCGGAACACACCTTATCGCGTGGCAGCTTTTTTCGCTCAAGAAGCAATGTTTTTAATCCGCTTTGAGCACATTTTTTTGCTGCGACGGAACCGCCGGGGCCACCGCCAACTACAATGACATCATACATATTTAATTACCATCAATATGAGCTATCTTATTTATACGTTATGCTCTTTGCCCTCTGCCCTCTGCCTTTCCCTTCCGCATTCCGCATTCCGCATTCCGAATTCATTTATCCTTCACGCTCCGGCTCAATCAAGCGCAAAAAATCGAGAGCCGGAGGTGAGAGATCCGCTTCTTTGGGATAGACAATATCCGTTTGAACCAGGATGGGTCCTTCCTCGACATCGAAGGGTTGGAGAAGCCCCATCTTGGCCTCAAGCTCAACTTCGGGTTTGTAAAGAAACGAAATACCATGTCCTTTGATAATATACTCCTTGATAAACTCTACACTTCCGGCTTCCACAAGTACTGAAGGTTTCACATCATAAGAATTAAGCATCGAAAGTATGGCATGCCTCGAGCCGGAGCCACTTTCCCGGATAATGATCGGTTCATTTTTCAGGTCACGGAGAGAAACGCTTCTTTTCTTTGCAAATCGGTGTTGGGGTGATACCACCAGACAAAACTCCTCGCGCTTATAAGTCACGACCTTCAGTTTGCTTAAACCCGGCAACCTGCCAATAATCCCAAGATCGTATTTAAACGCCATCAGCCCGTCGGCAATCTCCTGGGAGCTTCCCACTTTCAGAGAGACCCTGACTGTGGGGAACCGCTCCTGGAAGCGTGAAAGCAGTTCCGGCATGAGGTGTCGCGCAAAGCTTCTGGTTGTGCCAATGGTAAGGGATCCCTGGTTTAGATCTCTCCAGCTTTTCAAGGAATGTTCCAACTCCCCGACAATCAAGAAAATCCGTTCGGCATAGCCAAAAAGAGCCGTACCGGCGTCAGTCAGCTGAAGCTCTTTGCTGTACTTTCTGAAAAGTTGGATGTCAAGATTCTTCTCAAAGGACTTAATCTGCATGGTAACTGCCGGCTGGGTAACATGAAGCGCATTGGCGGCCTTGGTGATGCTTTTTTCTCTGGCGGCCAGGTAAAACGCTCTAAGCTGGTTTAGATTGATGTGCATATGCGGGACTCGGAGTAGATATAAGAAAATCTTATATGTATATAAAATTAATTGGATTGACATGTCAATCCAAAAAAATTAACTACAGTTTTTATAAAGGTTTCAAACGAATGATTTGTATTTATCAGACATAGTGGAGAAGGAGGACGACATGCCTGGGTACGACGGAATTATCATCGGTGCCGGGCCCAATGGTCTGCTCACGGCGGCGTATCTGGCAAAGGCGGGCCTGAAAATCCTGTTACTGGAGCGGCGGTTTGAAATGGGCGGTGGGTTGTGTTCCGAGCAAATCACAATCCCGAGCTTTATCCACAACACTCACGCAATCTATATGCCCATGGTCGATTATGCACCGTTTTTTCAGGATTTCAAACACGACATGGAAGAAGTCTATGACCTGAAGTTCATCTTTCCTGACCCGGTCATGTCTCTGTCCCTTCAAGATGGCCGTACCTTATGTATCCATCAGGATGCCGAGCGCACCGCCCGGTCGATTGCCCAGTTTTCCGAAAAAGACGCCCGCACCTATGTAAAGGCGGCCGCTAAGTTCAAAGAATATATGGATGTTTTTATTGCACCGGCAACCTACTGCCGGCCGCACCCCGCCCTGGAAGCCATGACCAAGATGAACTCCCACGAGGTCGGGCGGGACCTTCAGGCCCTGCAACCCATGTCCCCCAGGGCCATTGTGGAAGAACTTTTCGAAAACGAACATGTCCGAACTTTTTTTCTTTACGCCGCCTGCATGTGGGGGCTGGATTACGATCTGGAGGGACTGGGTTTTCTGGTGCCGTTGTACCTTAACCGTGCAGCCAACTATCGATTGGTGGTGGGCGGCACCCACCACCTGGCCCATGTGATGAGCAAAGTGCTTTATAAAAATGGCGGGATGATCATCGGTCCCAAACCGGTCAGCAAAATCGTGATCGAAAACGGCCGTGCCAAGGGAGTGGAAACCGAAGACGGCTATTATTATGAAGCCGGTAAATTTATCGTCAGCAGCCTCAATCCGCATCAAACTTTCCTGGAACTGGTTGGCGAAAAACATCTGGAGCCTGATTTTGTGGTCCGCACGAATGACTACAAGTGGGAGAAAACAAGTTTCTTCCATGTTCATATGGCATTAACTGAAGCCCCTGAATTTAAGGCAGCGGAAAAGAACCCGGAAGTCACCAAGAGCTTCATCCATCTTTTTGGTTATGAGTCCTATCAGGAATTGATCGACCATTTTGATGCCATACGAAGGGGTGAAGTGCGGGATTCGGGATTCAACAGCTGTTACCCGACCCTTCACGATCCTTCACAGGCTCCCGCGGGCAAACATACCGGTCTGATTTCCTGTCATGCGCCTTACAATCTGGCCGATGGCGGGGCTGAAAAATGGTACGACATCCGCGATAGTATTGCGGATCAATGCCTGGCCCAATTGAAAAAATATGTCCCCAATATTAGTGACGATACGATCATGTGGCGCTACATTACTACCCCCAAGGACATCCACAATAAATTCATCGACATGCGGGAAGGTTCTTTCAAACAAGGCGCCTACCTGCCCCTGCAGATGGGTTATCTGCGTCCCAATGAATTGTGTGCCGAGTATGCGACCCCCATTCAGGATTTATACATATGCGGTTCCTGTACCTACCCGGGCGGTACCGTACTTATGGCCAACGGATACAATGCAGCCAATCGGATTGCCGAGGACTTTGGTATCGAAAAATGGTGGAAAAAGCCCGAATCCATCGTACGTGCCGAAGAGCTCGGCCTGCTTTAGGAGTGATGAATTATGAAAGTTCTATCTACCGGTCTGGGTAAAACAGTTATGTTAGCCCAGTTTAAAGAACTTTTTCAAACCGATTTCGAAAATCAGCAGGCCCTGCAAATTACCATGGAGGCCACCGAGCCTTTGCACTGGACCATAAAGGTTTACATGGAGCCCCATGATCTTCGCAGAGCGATCGTTATGGGGCTTAAACCGTCTGTTCTCTGGAAGGCTCTGCTGGCGGTTGTTTTAGGTCGATTTTCTCTGTTTAAGAAATCTGAATCCGGCCTGGAAAAATCCTCCATGGAAATGAAAACACAACCGGTTGAATCTTCGAACACTTCAGCCGAGGCGCCAAGCAGTAAAACACCCGGCCCGCTGGCAAGCCTCAAAGACGCCACCGACAACGATGAAGCGCCAAGTCCATTGGCAAAGCTCAAGGGCTAGTGCCGCCGCAAGGTACGGGTTGCGGGTCTTTCGATTTCGGATTTCGGATTTGAGATTTCGGATTTAAAAGAGATGGACTGTGGGTTTTTGCGGATTGAAGAATTACGAATTACGAATGTCGAATGTCGAATTAAGGAATTCTATCGATTTTAATAAATTGGTTTATGACGGAGCGAAGCGACTCCTTCATTCGTCAATAGTCATTCGTCAATTGTCAATTGTTTCGGTTAAGGGTAGCGAGTTACTATTGCGGCAATAATTATTTAAACATGGCTTGGTGCAGTTTCAATATGAACTACTCCGCTCCGGCGGTTTAAAATGAGCTGAAATGATTTCCGGTGAAAGGAGCAATAATTATGGCCGATATGAGCTTTGACGCCGTCGTGATCGGAGGCGGGCATCACGCAACCATTATAGCCAACTACCTGCAGCATGCCGGCCTGGAAACCGGTGTCTTTGAACGACTTCAGGAATTGGGAGGAGGCGCCTGTGGAGATGAACTGCCGGCTCCGGCCTTTTTGCAGAATCCTTGTGCCCACTTCACCCGCATGTTCGGCAACCCTGCCTATCATGATTTTAATCTGAGAAAATATGGATTGCACTACGTCTTCCCGGAGGGCAATGAGGCCATGGTCTTCCCGGATGAGACCTGCTTTGTGGGATATACCGCTTTTCGCGTTACGGATCCGGATACGGGCGCAGAGGAATTTTCCGATGACAATTTTAAAAAGACTTACAACGAAATCGCCCGCTTTTCAAAACGCGATGCCGACATGTATGAATGGATCACCGAAAGATATGAAAAAAAATGGCGGGCTGCATTTCGCAAATACCGTTACAGTCCGCCAACACCGTGGGGCGTACCCAACCCCCTGGAAGAACTGTTCACCGATAAAAAATACGGTTTTGATCCTGTCTGGCATTACATGAATGGTGTCCAGGTTGCCCGGGATCTATTTGAAAGCACCGAAATGCGGCTGCTGTTCATGCGGGCGATTGCTACCTCTTCGGGTTCTTTCCCCATAGATGCCATGGGCGTCTACCAGGTCGTTCATATGCTGGGGTTGGTGCTCTCACTGGAATCCGCCTCGATTGTATCGGGTGGTACCCATGCCATTACCCATGCCCTGCAACGATCATTCAGTTCCATGGGAGGGCAGTTTTTTGTCGAAAGTGAAGTCGACAAGGTACTTCTGAAAGGAAACCGGGCGGTGGGGATAAAACTGGTCAACGGCGCAGAGGTCGAAGCGCGCAAACTGGTGGTCAGTGATCTGGGAGTGCCGCAAACCATGCTGCGCATGCTCAGCGGCACGGTGCTCGCCGACCGGCTGCTTCACCGCATTAAAAACATCGATTATGACCGCTCCCAGATCTTCTGGGGCAATGTGGCCCTGCATGAACTTCCGGACTATAAGGCCAAAAGTTTCAACCCCGATCTGGGAGAACAGCCGCGGCTCTACATGGGTCCCAAGGATGAGGACTACATGGCCTATAATTATATGTCTGAAATCTTTACCAAGGGTTTCCCGAGGCCGGGGAAGATGTTTCTGCTGACCGCCCCGGACAGTATCTGGGACAAGAACCGGGCCCCCGAAGGCAAGCACACGATCCTGCTGGAAGAATTTGCAGCCCCGCTGCGTTTTTTCTCCGAGAGAGATTGGCTGAAGATGAAACGGGAAATTGTGGACCACATGCTCAAAGACTGGCAAATTTATGCCCCCAACATGACCTGGGACAATGTGATCGCCCATAATATCCAAACGCCCCTGGATGTGTCCTATCGACATCCGGATATGAAGGAGGGTGGCTGGGCGGAAGGCGCCATGATGCTCTCGATGCAGGACCGCTTTCGTCCGGTTCCGGAAATTGCCAATTACCGGATCCCGAACGTAAATAATATGTACATTTGCTCCTCCAATCTGCATTCCTGTGGAGGGATTGGCCGCGGCAGCTCTTACAACTGCTTTAAAAAGATCGTTAAAGATTTTGACTTGCCTAAGATATGGGAAGAAAAAGGCCGGGAATACTAGAAAAGAATTTGGAATTCGGAATTCGGAATGCGGAAGTGGGAATAGAAAAGAATGGGGAAGTCGGAATGCGGAATGCGGAATGGAAAAGAATGCGGAAATGGGAAGGCGGAATGAAAAGAATGAGGAAATGGGAAGGCGGAATGACAGAAATAAGGAGTTGACATGCGCTTGAAAGATAAGGTGGCTATCGTGACCGGCGGCGCCAAGGGGCTGGGCCGTGCTTTTGCCGTCCAAATGGCCGCCGAAGGCGCCCGGGTCATGGTTGTCACCCGCAAGGATTTGGACAATCTTAAGGAAACAGTCCGGCAAATCGAAGATCTCGGAGGGCAGGCCACATCCTTTCAAGCCGATGTTTCCAAAGAAGCGGATACGCTGGCCATGGCCGAAGAAGCCCTCAAGGCTTTTGGCCGGATCGATATTCTGGTCAATAATGCCGCCGTCTATGACGGAATAACGCGCAAACCTTTCTATGAAATCGACCCGGCCGAATGGGATCTGGTGATGGCCGTCAATGTAAAAGGCGCATTTCTGACAACCAGGGCGGTCTTTCCCAGCATGAAGAAGCAGGGTTACGGTAAAATTGTTAATCTGGCCTCCGAGGTCTTCTTTACCGGCTCCCACGGTTTTGCCCATTATGTATCTTCCAAGGGCGGAATTATCGGTCTTACCCGGGCTTTGGCCGTGGAACTGGGCCCCTACAATATCTGTATCAATTGCGTGGCACCCGGCTTTACGGACACCGAGGCCAGCAGGGGTCTGGGAGACGTAAATAAGTACGACACGTCCAAAACACCGCTTCGCCGGCTTGAGAAGCCGGAGGATCTAACGGGTGTCGCCGTTTTTCTGGCTTCGTCTGAAAGCGATTTCATGACCGGCCAGACCCTGCTGGTGGACGGCGGGCGGGCGATGCACTGAAAAAAGGCTCAAGGAAAAAGGCGCAGAACGTGAGGAACAGGGCAAATTCATTTTTTGCCTGCACCTAGCGGACCGTGCTCCGAGCCTCACACATGGTGACACCATGACCGTAAAATTAATTCAATACTGGGATGTGCTTTCCGAACGGGAGGATGAATTCAGAAAATTCGTGGCGAAGAGCTACATCCCCGGAATCAATGAAACCGGATATCTCAAAATCGTCGGTTCCTGGAATGTCGCCTCCGGTGAAGGTCCCTACTTCATCATGGAGGGTGTGGCGGATTCCGTTAAAAATGTCCACAGCCTGCTGCAGCTGGATGAATTCAAGAAACTCAGTCACCTGTTGCATTTCTTGATCACCAACTACAAAAGCAAACTTCTGGTGCCCACTGGTCCCATCGAGGGGGGCGTTCCCAAAGACAAAAACTATCGTTTCAATCACCATTATAATGTCCTCCACGATAAATTTGAGGACTATACGGCATTTATGAAAGACGAGCACCTTCCCATCATGCAAGAGCTGGGAGTCAAAATGATCGGTGCCTGGTATGTGGCCATCGGCCCGGGCCCCAATATGGTCATTGAAGGCGCTTGTTCGGGCGTTAAAATAATTATGGAGGCCATCGGCAGCGAGCGCTATCGCCGGCTCACGGCGAAGTTGCTTACCATGGTCGACGGGTTCGGCAGCAAGATTCTGGTTGATACCGGAGTCCTGCATTAAAGAGGAAAAACAATGCCGGTCAAACTGGTCCAATACTGGAACATTCTGCCCGCCACCAAATCGGATTTCGATGCCTATTTCACCCAGGACTATGTGCCCCGCATCAATGAAACTGGTTTCATGAAAATGGTGGGCTCCTGGCATGTCGCTTCCGGTGAAGGTCCCTATTTTATCACCGAAGGTGTTGCCGAAACTGTGGCAGAGGTGGAAAGCCTGATCATGGCGCCGATTTACATCGATCTTCGTAACCGCCTTTTGCAGCTGGTAAGAGATTACCAGTCCAAACTCCTGGTCCCGGTTGAATCAATCCAACCGGATGTTCCGGATGTCGAGCATGGATATAAATTTAACCAGCACTTTAATATCAATCCTGCAGATTTATATGCGTTTCATGCCTTCGAAGAGCAGGTTCACATTCCGGAAATGAAACGCTTTGGTCTTGCGCTCGTAGGCGGTTGGAGTGTTGCGGTGGGTGCCACCCCTTACATGATCGATGAAACCCGGGCCGACAATCTGGCAACAATCGGTGAAATGCTGGAGAAACCGGCCTATCAGAAATTGACGCTTAAATTGCTCCAGTTGGTCTCCAATTACGGTTGCAAAATTCTCGTGCCCTCCGGGCATATCAACACCTGACTGAGGCCGTTCGCCAGTATGGGTGTAGGGCTGAATTAACACGACCATTCGTGTTGCAGAATTAATCTTGTTCTCCGGGCAAAGGTAGGCTGGAGAGCCCTTGCGGTTATAAATTCAATGCAAAAGACTGAGACGATATCCACCATCTGTCGGATGTGCGACCATGGCTGTGGGATTGAGGTTGGCGTTGCAGAGGGTTTACCGGTAAGTTTAAAAGGCGCCAAGGAACACCCTTACAATAAAGGTTGGCTATGCGCCAAAGGCAGGGCAGCTCTCGATTTTTTCCATCATCCCGAAAGACTCGCCACTCCCATGATCAAGAAAAAGGGTAAATTTGTTCCTGCCGACTGGAACCGAGCCCTGGATTTTGCTGCGGAAGCACTGAATCGGCTCAGAGATCAGTATGGTCCCGCAAGCCTGGCCATTTATCATGGCGAGGGTGTCGGTCATCAGGAAATAAAGTATTATATGAAGCGCTTTGCCAATGTGTATGGCACGCCCAATTTTATGGGGGTCGGCTCTTTGTGCAACGCCTCCCGAACAATAGCGGAAACCCTTACCTTCGGCGGCTTGACCAAGCCGGATATTCACAATACCCGGTTTTTAATCATCTGGGGTGGAAACCCCCTGATCTCCAACGAACCTGTCACACCCGGGGAAATTAGCCGTCTCAAAAAAAGAGGCGGCAAGCTCATTGTTATTGATCCCCGCAAGACTGAAACGGCTTCAAAGGCAGATATTCACTTATCGATTAGGCCTGGATACGATGAAATTCTCATCTTGAATATGCTGCATGTCATTTTGCGTGAGGAGTTGTGGGATAAAGCATTTACCGCCGAGTGGGTTAACGGCTTTAATAATCTCTTTGAAACTGTATATGCCGACCGCTTTTCGCCTGAGAATGGACAAGCCGTGACCGGAATCGCCCCCGATCTGGTTCGGCAAGTCGCCCGCGCCTACGCCCGAACCAAACCCGCCGGAATTTTTACCGGAAACGGTTTGGAGCACCAGAGTTTCGGAGTGCAGACGATGCGTCTTCTGGCTATTTTAAAGGCCCTAACAGGCAACTTGGATGTTCCCGGTGGCGACCTTTTTACACCCCGACCTAGGCTGAATGACATGACCGCGCCTTTGCCCGAACCTTCGATACCTCCAATAGGTTCGGAAAAGTTTCCTATATTCTGTCAGGCACGCAAGGAAGCCCATGCACTTAGTCTTGCTGAGGCGATTCTGGATGAACGACCCTATCCCATCAAAGCTATGATAATTGCTGGAGGAAACCCCACCTTAGAATGGCCGAATAGTATTCGTACTCGCCAGGCACTCCAAAAGCTGGAATTTCTCATGTTGATCGACGTGGTTCGGTCTCCGGACAGCCAATATGCCGATGTGGTTCTGCCTGCCTGCACCTTTTTAGAGAGAGATGAACATCGGGTGAATGTTTACCTAAACCTATCCTATATCACCCTAAGGAGAAAGGTGGTGGAACCGGTTCACGGCCTCCCGGATCAAATGATCTGGGTAAGATTAGCCCATCATATGGGATTTGGTGAATACTTTCCCTGGCAAAACTGTGAAGAAGGTATCGATTACCTGCTTCATGAGCTTGGCATTACTTATCGGGATCTCATCTCTAAAGGTGGAATCTATGAATATGAAAAGCGCAGGTATAAGAAATATGAAAAGGATGGATTTCCCACCGCGACCGGTAAGATTGAGCTCTATCCTGAAAGGCTTGAAAATTTTGGATTTGATCCTTCACCCGTCAGGAAAAACGTGGGGAAGCCCGTCGAACATGGGGATGAATTTCCACTCATTTTGACGACTGGTGGAAATCTTCTTTGTTACACACACTGGCAATATCGCTATATTGCTAAACTCAGAAAGATGTCTCCCGAACCGACTTTAGAAATCCATCCAACTACCGCGAATCAATATGGTATTTCAGAAGGTGAAATGGCTGAAGTACGGTCTCCCTTTGGTAAGATTCGACTCAAAGCCAGCCTGACCCGCAAGATGCTGCCGGATACGATACATATTTCGCAAGGCTGGGAAGAGGCTAACGTTAACGAGTTGACCGGGACAGAAAATGCTGACTCGATTTCAGGGTTTCCAAATCTCAAATCCATGAGATGTAATATCCAGAAGCTGTGATGAGGCGACCGTCTTTTTTCCCTGTCTGATCTTTCTTTTTATTTTTCCCGTACCATGACATCCATCACCTGTGCAGCGATCTCTCCAAATTCTGCATCATTGATATGGTGGTCGACATTTTGAATTTCAATATTGGGGTTGATTTTTTCCTTCAAACATTGTGTGAAAAACTGGTTCATGGGCGGATCATACAAAGGGCCGCCTTCGCGATCTGCTTCTGACCAGCCCCGCAAAGGAATCAATATCTTGATGTTTGTTGCGTCTTTGTTCAATTTTGTGCTCAGCTGATCAGCCAGCGTTCGAGTTTCGTCTTCGTTTAGGCGAATGGCAGAGCGGAAATCATAAAAAAAGATCTTACGATTTCTATATTGCTCGGGTATATTATTGCGGGTGAATTCTAAAACCGCACAATCCAGTCCACCGGGAACCACCAGCCGGGGGATGGATTGTCCGGGGACCGGTTCAAATCTCTGCGGCCCGATATCGCCGCAATACCCATCCAGCAGGTGGTCGGCCAGCTCATGGGTGGCCAGATCGAGGATGCCGTCAAAATAACCTTCTGCCGCCAGTTCCTCCATGGCCATGCCGCCGGTGCCGTTGGCATGGAATGCAATCACTTCGTAACCCAGCTTCTCCAGGGCGTGCCGAGTTGCCTCAGCACCCGGTGTAATAAAGCCAAAAAAGGGCAGGGCGATTCGTTTTTTCTTTTCGTCAGGTTTCCAACTGCTTGCGACCATGCCGCAGATGCCGCCTGCGGCTTTATCCAGTATGCGGCCTGACACGCTGTTTACGCCCAGCAGGTCGGCGACACTGTGTATCATGGTAATATCTTTGGTGCCGACTGTTTTGGCCATGTTACGGGATGCCACGGTGGAAACCATAACTTTAGGCACACCCAGTGGCAGTTCATGCATGATACTCGTTCCGATATGGGTACCGGTGCCGCCACCGGCAGAGATCATTCCTGCAATTTCATTATCCTGATAGAGCTTCTTGATCCGGGCTCTGGCTTCATCGATCATGGCCGCAATCGCCTTATCTCTGCTCTCTTGCACAGCCGGGTTGTTTTCAATAACAAGATTATATAGATCCAGATCAACCGCGACAGGAGATTGCGCCTTGGTACCAACATTTATCGTTAATGCACTTAGGCCGTTCTGTTCAATGCGATCTTTAAGAAAGATATGCTCTTCGGCCTTGGAATCAAAGGTACCGACAATAGCTATAGTGGGCTTTTCTTGCATTATGAAATCCCTGTCTTTTTCTATGTGTTTGCCATCGAAAGTACATAGCGCTCAAGCGCAAAATTATAAATATAATCAAACGTTGCGCTGTGATGTTTAAACCCCTGCAGGGCGGCCCTGTGAGGCCGCTATTTCATGCCGGCACGGAGGCCGGCCTTACTCTGGTATATTTCATTATGCCTTCTTTAAGCTGCATTCAGCTTAAAGAACCCATCTTTATGCCAGACCAGCGACGGTTTGCCGGTATCGTTCTGATTAACCACCCGCCCGATGAAAAGGCGGTATCCTTTTATTTCCTACTGTGAACTCTCGACCTCACACTCCATCCAGGCGGCCGCTCCCTCCGGAATCCGGGCCTGGCCGGTATCAGCGGGAAGGGCTGCTGATGGAAAAGCGTTCAAATTTGTCGGTACATCTTCACCTTTCTGGCTGCCCACCTGCATGGCCAATTGTTTATGGTCTTCTCCGGCAATCACCAGGGTGAATTTGCCGGAGAGCGAAATTAACTTTTCGGTCAGGTGATCTTTCGCCACACTGATAAGCAGCAGGGGTTCTTTTTCAGACACAAACATAGCGGTGGCGGTCATGATGTCTCTTTTATCCTCATGAGCCGTGCTGACGAACACCACCGCGCACGGCAGCCAGTAGAATACATTGTTTTCTTTATTCATTCTTGGTTACCTCAGCAGATATCTTGAAATTAGCAGTTTCTGGATTTCTTGGGTGCCCTCTTCAAAATGATACGAGCGTGCATCCCGGAAATGGCGCTCCATCGGATAGGTCCCGGGTGTACCCGATGCCGCCATGAATTCGAAGCGCCATTTCCGATACGCGTGTGACCACCTGTTCGGCAAATAACTTCGCCATGGCGGCCTCTTTGACGATATCCATGCCCTGGTCGAATTTCCAGGCCGCTTCATATGCCAGCAATCGAGCGGCCTGGATTTCGGTACCCATTTGGGCGATGTTGTTTTGAACGGCCTGTCTTCTGGCAAGCAGTTTGCCGAAAGTGGTCCTTTTTTTGGCATAAGCAATCGCCAGATCCAGCATCCGTTGAGCCAGTCCGACGCAGCAGAAAGAAATCGAAACCCGGCTCAAGTGCAGCATACCAAAAGCCACCTCAAGGCCTTTGCCTTTTTCGCCCAGGATATTGGCGGCAGGCACCCGGCAATTTTTGTAGATCACATTGTAATGCCGCGGTCCGACGCAGCCCATCATCTTTTCCATGGGTTTAAGAACGAGCCCATCACAGGGCACGTCAATTAGAAAAGCAGTAATGCCTTCTTCGGTGGCCGCAAAGGCATAGATGAGTTTGGTATAGCCCGGGAAAAGGGTGATGAGCCACTTGTGACCGTTGAGGATATAGTCCTCGCCATCCTTTTGAGCTTTGGAGTTAATATCTTTGCCGGTACCGGCTTCAGGCTCAGTCAAACTGTTGGCAGCCCAGATCTCGCCGGACGCCAGTCCGGGTAAATACTTCTTTTTTTGTTCTTCGGTTCCAAAATGAAGAAGCGGCCGCCAGAACAAACCATTCATGGTGTGCGCGATCAATCTAACCGTCGCATAGGCCTTGGCCAACTCTTCTAAAACCGGAAACCACTCAAGCGCACTCCAGCCCTGTCCCCCATATTCTTGCGGGATGGTGAGACCAAAAAAGCGCCCCTTTTTGAGTTCTGCAACCAGCTCATCGGGCAGCTTTTCATCCTCTTCCAATGGTTTCGACAGGGGGTTTAAAACATTTTCCACCCACTCGCGTGCTTCGTTTTTGTATTTTAAAATTTCATCGGTCAGACTGAAATCCATATGTTTCTCCTCCCGGTGGTTTAGCCAATCATTGTCAGGCCTCCGTCAATGCTGAGAACCTGACCGGTTAGATATCTTGAATCATCGCCGACAAAAAAAGCGACCACATCCGCCACATCTTCGGGTTCGCCCAGACGCCTGATGGGGATGATCCGGGTCACCGCCTCCGTGTATTTTTGACCCTTTTCACCTGTGTGCAGGCTGTTCCAAAGATCGGTACGAACCGGACCCGGGCTCACACAGTTGACCCTGATGTTAAAACGGGCCAATTCTTTGGCCAGCGCTTTGGAACTGGCCATGATAGCTGCTTTGGTGCCGCAATAAAGGACTTCTCCGGGATTGCCGATTCTTCCGGCATCTGAGCCCAGGCTCACGATGTTACCCCCTTTTTGCTCCATCATATAAGGAACACATATGTGGGTGACCACCAGAAAACTTTTGTAATTCACATTGATAATTTTTTCCCATAAATCTTCATCTGTCTCAACAAAGGACCGGGATTCATCAATTCCGGCGTTATTGATGAGAATGTCAATAGATCCGCACGTCTGGTGAATTCTTGCCACAGCTTCCTTTACTTTTTTATAATTCGTTACATCGCAGGCAATTGGAATGGCCTGTACACCGAATTCGCGGATTTCTTCGGCAACCTTAAGCCCCAGATCCTTCTGAAGGTTCAAAACACCAACGTTGGCACCATCTTTGGCCAGCCGCAGGGCAATGGCCCGCCCAATCCCCCGTGATCCGCCGGTTACAATTGCTGTTTTTCCTTTTAAGCTCATGTTTCACTCCTTGGTCCCATATGAGTTCTAGTGACAAATCACAACCCAAGTTCAGGTTCAAATTTTTATCACTGATTCCTGGATGGCGAGGCCAGCTTTTCTTCAATATCCTTTTTCAGCATCTTTTTATCGGCTTTGCCGGCTGCTGTCAGGGGGATTTCCTCAACAAACTCGATTCTGGCCGGGAAAAATTTTTTGGATGCCCCGATTTGCTTCATGTGATGGATAATATCATCGTGGAAAACAGAGGTGCCTTCTACCAATTTGATATAGGCACAAACCTGTTCGCCGAGATCCGGGTCCGGCATTCCGATAACCGTTACATATTCCACGGAAGGGTGAGATGAGATGAGTTCTTCAACTTCCTGGGCGCCGATATTTTCTCCCCCGCGAATAATAATATCCTTAACCCGCCCGGTGATACGAAGCGTTCCGTTTTCATCAATAACCGCCAGGTCGCCGGTGCGAAAGTAACCCTGCTGTGTAAACGCGCCTTCATTCGCCTGGGGATTGTTGAAATAGCCGGTAAAAATTCCGGGCCCTCTGGCAACCAACTCGCCTTCCCGGGACGGAGGCGTTGGATTGCCTTCGAGATCAACGGTGATGATTTCGTCATAGGGGCATACCGGCCACCCGATGGTTTGGGTTCGAATTTCGATGGGGTCATCCGGGCGGGATTGAGAACAGGGGCCTTCCACCATGCCAAAAGCATTTATGTAGCGCGCGCCAATTCTGCTTTCAACCTTGCGCACGAGATCGGGCGGACTGTTGGCAGCACCGACATAGATCTTGCGCAATGAACTCAGGTCATAGTCTGCAAGATGCTCAAAATTAACAACCCGGCTGATCAGGGTGGGTACTAAACCGGCGCAGGTTATTTTTTCATCCTGCACGATTTGACAGAAGTCCTGCGGGTAGGTGGAATCCAGCATGACAATGGTGGCGCCGTGGAACAGGGGGCCGGTGATACAAACCAGCAGGGCCAGGTTGTGCCCCACGGTGGTTGCCACCAGACAGGTATCGGTGACATTGATGTGCCAGGCGCGTGATTTATACTCCACATTGCAAAGGTAATCGTTATGCGTTCTGGGGGCACCTTTCGGAAGCCCCGTGGTGCCGCCGGACGGTAAGATCTGGCAAACCGCGTCTGGATCCGGGTGAACTTTTGCCAGTACCGTTTTGAGTGCTTCTTGATTGGAAGCCGGCCGCAGCAAATCATCCAGCCGCAGATAACCTTCCAGTGTTTGCGTTGCTGCAAGGATGATCTTATCCAAGCCGGGATTATCTTCCTGAATCTGTATAATCAAAGGTATAAACTCGGTCTGGCGGTAACGATCGGGAAGTATCCAGCCTCTGGGCCGGGTAAGATCGGCCAGGTGTGCGATTTCTCTGGCGGTGTGGTTTACGGTGAGTAACACCATGATCAGACCGGCTTTTTGCAAAGCAAAATAAGATATGACAAATTCAGGCCAATTAGGGAGTTGAAGCAGAACCCGATCTCCGGGCTTAAATCCTGCCTGCAGCAACCGGTATGCCATGGTGTCGGCTTGACGGCGCAGTTCGCTGTAAGTATAGCGCCTGCCGGATCCGATCAGCGCTTCTTTGCGGGGATAAAGATCGGAGGCTTTATCGAGCATATCTCCAAGGGTGATTCCCAGCCACCATCGCTTTTTTTCATAGCGCGCAGCAGCCTCGGGATCATATGGGATAAAGCCCTCCAGGGTCAAAACGGTTTCCTTTCTAGAAGTGGTTTCAAACCCCCATCTAAGGCCCAATGGCTGCGTTGCAGACCTCCGATAAATGCTCACATACCCATGTATGCTGCGCTTTCTCGATCGGCCTGCGCCTTACCCTTGAACCTGATCTGAGGTTTTGAAATCACTTCTAAGAGTCCGGGATTCAAATATGTGCTGTTTGTTTTTTGTCGATCACGCGTTTATGGATTGGGCACCACGATGGAACCATCCTTCTTTTTCCACTGGATACAGGTAACCTCTTCAAATGCCCCTTCAGCTTCACGGCATTCGTTGCAATAAATGCATTTCAGGATTTCTTTTTCGCGATCTTCCTTAAGCTTATTGGGCCAGTATGGGTCGCAAAGTATCGGGCGTGCGATGGCCACCATATCAGCTTCATTGTCTTGCAGGACGCTCTCTGCGGCTTCCGCGGTTTGGATTCGGCCTGCAGTTATGACGGTTGGAAAAAATCCGGCGGTATTTAATGTTTTTTTGATGTTCCCGGCTAAATATACGTTTACCTTTTCCGGCATCCATTTCGGCGGCATGGTTCTGGACCCACTATAGCCGGTATATGGATCTAGGGCCTCACCTTCTTTTGGAACGGCGTCTTCAAATTTTCCGCCGGCGGAAACGCTGATATAATCAAGACCCAGCTCGGCCAACCGCATGGCGATCGGTATTGACTGCTTTAATGAGTTGCCCCCTTTTGAAAATTCATCTCCGTTCATGCGTGCGCCGAGTACAAAATCATCGCCCACTGCCTTGCGACTGGCTTCGACAACTTCCGCGGCAAGACGCAAGCGCTTTTTGAGGGAGCCGCCGTAGTCGTCTTTGCGCCTGTTGTAGCGGGACAAAAAAGAGGCCATGGTATAGGCATGGGCAAAATGCAATTCTACCGCGTCAAAGCCCGCTTGCCGCGCGCGGTATGCGGCCTGTCCGAATAATTCAGGTATTTCCTGCACCTCCTCCAGAGGCAGGTCCTCAACTTTCTGGCGATACCCGCTGCGGGCAATTTTCAGGAAATGGATAATCTGGGGCGCAATCATGGCATCCGTTTCAGTATGTACGCGCTCGGTGAGCGCCTTCAGCCCGGGAATAAATTCATCATCATTCAAACGCAGCAGCTGCCCGCTTTTTTGCTTTTTTACCGAAACCGCCTCCGTAACGACAATGCCCGCGCCTCCTTTGGCATAAAGCATATAGCGATCAATCAAGGCCTCGGTGACATGGCCTTCCGTTGTGGCCAAGCGGGTCACCACCGGGGGCATCATGATATGATTTTTCAGCTGCAGTTTATTGTTGATGCTGTAAGGTTCAAATAGTTTCATCAACGGTCTCCTTTATCTGGCCATTTTTTTAAAATTTGTCACCAGTTGAGATGACCTGTATCAATAAAGGTTGCTTTCTGCAAGTCTGGCTGCTTTCCGGTGCTTTTAATTAGTTTCCATCCATAAATGGTCTTTTTCCCGCTGGGCGGCGTTCTCCGCGGGTTTCCGGCTGCGACGTACAACAAGTACGTCTCGCCACAAACCCTTGTGCGGCCTTGCCCAACGGAAAAAATCCTCATTTATGAATTGGAAACTTACAAGCGCCATTCACTTCGCGTGGATGGGCACTAATTCGACGCGCATTACATTCTGGATAATAATCTGAGAATGGGTATTCAATTGACTTTTAAACCCATAATTGTTTTATCTTGCTATATATTGTGACCTGCCCGAGGCTGCTTAAAATCAGAAAAATGGATTCAGTCATCTTCCAATGAAACCATGGATCAAAATTGAGAGGATACCCGGGGTACTGGCTTCCGCTTATGAGAAAGCCACCCGCCTGGTGATCGATAGCTATTATAGTCGTGTAGCTGAAGAAATCGTTGCCCATTTTGCAAACGGTACCATTTTGGACCTGGGTACGGGACCCGGGTATTTGCCGATCGAAATAGCGAAAAGGTCTTCAGATATTCATATCATCGGAGTTGATTTAAGTCGCAAATTGATTCAAATGGCACGCTCAAATGCAGCCAAAGCCGGTTTCGCCGATCGCTTGGATTTTCAATGCGGAAATGCCGGCCGGCTGGAGTTTGATGATGCATCGTTTGACCTGGTCATCAGCACCGGCATGCTGCATTCACTCAAGGAACCGGTCAATGTTTTGCAGGAAATTTACCGGGTGTTGCAAGCGGGCCGGGAAGCCTGGATTTTCGATCCGGCCAAAGTGACGTCTGCGGTTGATCGCAAGAAATGGAAAGCATCTCTTAATCTGCGGGAAAGATTTTTCCTCCTGATGTTTCAATTATCCGGTTTGCACAAACCGATTAAAACTTACTCGCGCGAACAGGCAATTGCGTTGATCGAAAA
>PVMK01116454.1_pt1 | contig 30187 bp, 31 predicted proteins | sample 1853481 | NCBI WGS metagenome assembly PVMK01 (sample SAMN08533507, study PRJNA380276) | Marine sediment metagenome, whole genome shotgun sequencing project.
CCTCGCCTACCTCGGCGCGGTGCAGTTGCGGCAGTTCGGCGCGCAGATTTTCGTCGCCAACCTGGTCAGCCTTGGCATGGTCCGCGAAATGGGCGCGTTGATGACCGCCGTGATCATGGCGGGCCGTACCGGCGCGGCCTACGCCGCGCAGCTCGGCACCATGCAGACTCGCGAAGAAATCGACGCAATCACCACGCTGGGCGTTTCACCGATGGAGTTCCTGGTGGTTCCACGGGTGCTGGCGTTGCTGGTGGTGATGCCATTGCTGGTGATGTACAGCAATATTCTTGGCATGCTCGGAGGCGCGATTGTCGCCATGGGCATGGATATCACCTTCATCCAGTACGTGAATCAGACACAGGGCTCTGTCAACTTCGCCGATTTTGCTACCGGCCTCTTCAAGAGCATGGTGTTCGCACTGCTGATTGCCATCGCAGGGTGCCACGCGGGCCTTGCCTGTGGTCGTTCATCCGCCGCCGTGGGACAGGCCACGACCAAAGCCGTGGTTACCGCGTTGGTGTATGTGATCGTCGCTGATGCAGCGCTGAACATTCTCTACCAGCGCCTGGGCATCTGATGGCAGCTACGGTCCATATCGAGGTACGCGACCTGAGAATGGCTTATGGTGACCTGCTGATTCAGGAGCATCTCAGCTTTCCGGTCTACCAGGGCGATATCTTCGTCATCATGGGTGGCAGCGGCTGCGGCAAGAGCACCTTGTTGAAACACATGATCGGACTGTATGAGCCCTCCGCGGGAGATATTCTGTTCGGTGGCACCAGTTTCTTCAGCGCGGATTCGCAACAGCAACTGGATCTGCGGCGCAGTTGGGGGATCACCTATCAGAGTGGCGGGTTGTTCAGCGCCATGACGCTTGGAGAAAACGTGGCGATGCCGCTGGAACAGTACACCGAGCTGGGTCGCGACGAGATATCAGACCTCGTTGCTTACAAACTGGCGCTGGTGGGCCTGGCCGGATACCAGGGCTTCTACCCTTCGGAAATCAGCGGCGGGATGCAGAAACGCGCGGGGCTGGCCCGTGCCATCGCGCTGGATCCGGAGATCCTGTTTTTCGATGAGCCCTCCGCCGGACTGGACCCGATCAGCTCGCAGTTGCTCGACGAACTGATTCTGGAAATCCGCGACTCGCTGGGCGCAACCGTGGTGATCGTCACCCATGAGCTGGCGAGCATTTTCGCAATCGCCAACAATAGCGTCTTTCTCGACGCCGAAACCAAGACCATGCTCGAAACGGGCGATCCGCGCGAACTGGTACGCACCAGCACGCACGACAAGGTGCGTGCGTTCCTCGCCCGCGGGCAAACCGCAAACGCCTCGTCCGAGCCACGGCAAACGCTGGAAACCTAAGGAGTACCGGCATGAAGGTGAGTTCCACCGCGATCGGCGCGTTCATGGTTGGCGCGATACTGTTCATCGTGGCGGCAACGGTGTTTTTCTCCGAAGGCCGATTCTTCAGCGACAAGAGTCGCTACGTGTTGTTTTTCGACACCTCCATTCAAGGTCTACAGGTGGGTGCACCCGTGAAGCTGAAGGGCGTCACGATCGGTGAGGTGGTAGCTATCTCTGCATTCTACAACCCGACCACCATCGACATTACCAACGCGATCTACATGGACATCGATCCTACTCACATTACCCGCGAAGACGAGATCGATTCGACCCTCGAAGACCTGATCGAGGCCGGCATGCGGGCACAGCTGAAAACCCAGAGTTTTCTCACCGGATTGCTTTACGTGGAAGTGGACTTTTTCCCGGACACAGAGGTTACCTACAAAGGCCTCGACCCCCGCTACGTCGAGATTCCTACCACGCTGACGAGCCTCGAGGAGCTGACCCAGAGTCTCGAGGAAATCGATTTCAAGGGGATCGCCCGGAACATCCAGGAAATCAGCGGCGCATTGAAAACGATTGTCGGTGGTGAGGAGTTCCAGCAGCTGACCGGTAACCTCAACAGTGCGCTGGACAGCGTCGATCGATTGGCCGGGACCCTCGAAGCGTCGGTCGCTCGGTTGACGCCGGAGGTTGACGCAAGCCTTACCGAAATTCGCCGTCTGGCGGGTACGATCAACGTAGCAGTGCCAGAAGCCACCAGGGATCTTAAAACCGCGGTAGCGCAGGTCGAGGCGATGGTACGCAGTCTGGATGCCGCGGTGGCAGACATATCCTATTCCGTGTCCGACGACTCACCATTTTTCCATGAACTGACCCGGGCGGCCGAAGAAGTCAGGCGCGCCGCCACCGCCGTACAGGTACTGGCAACCACGCTGGAAGCGCGTCCCGAGTCGCTGCTGAGAGGAAAGTGACATGTCCATGAAGGCGAAAACTCGGGGCCCGGCATTTACGGGAATCCTCACCCTGCTTCTGTACGGATGCGGGACGAGCCAGGTTCCGGACTACTACCTGCTGACCGCGAACGCCCAGCCCGCGAGCGGTGCGAGTTCCGACCTGATCATCGGCGTGGGTCCAATCGAAGTTTCTGATTTTCTCGAACGGCCTCAGATCGCCATTCATAGTGGCACCAATCGGCTCGAGATCGATGAGCTCAACCGCTGGGCAGAACCCCTCGACAGGGCGGTGATTCGCGTCATGGCGCTGAACCTGGCTGCGCTGCTGGGTACCGAAAAGATCACCGGGTTTCCCTGGCGTCGCGACGATCGACCGGACTTTGCGATCCGCATAGCCATACTGGCCCTGGATCATCGTCAGGGGCAGGCAGTTCTGGGTGTCAGTTGGGTGCTGGTCGACACCGAAGCAAAACAGTCGGTCCATCAGGAGCTGAAGCGCTATCAGCAATCATCGTCCAACGAGCCCGAGCTGCTGGCGGCCGCCTACAGCGATCTTCTGGTCGAGTTGGCCGCGGACATCGTCAACCGGATTCGCACCAACACCAACGCGACGGCGAACGCCCAGAGCCCCGCGCCAGCGGCCGACGATTCCGGCTGAGCGCTTGACTTTGCCAACCCAGCCCAGACAATCGATTTCCTTCCGAAGGGGAACTCTATGATCTACGACAGCATTCTCGATACGATCGGGAACACGCCCATCGTCCGTCTCCACCACACCGGCCCGGATCACGTCGACATCCTGGTGAAGATCGAATCCTTCAATCCGATGGCGTCGGTCAAAGATCGATTGGCGCATGCAATCATCGCTGACGCGACGGCCTCCGGAGCGCTGAAACCCGGTCAAACCGTGGTCGAAGCGACTTCCGGCAACACGGGTATTGCCTTGGCGATGGTCTGCGCAGTGACCGGACATCCCTTCGTCGCCACCATGGCCGATTCATTTTCCGTCGAGCGGCGGCGGTTGATGCGCGTGTTAGGTGCAAAGGTCATTCTGACGCCCGCCGCGGAGCGGGGCTCCGGCATGGTCAAGCGTGCCGAGGAACTGGCCGAAGCACACGGTTGGTTCCTGGCCCGCCAGTTTGAAAACCCTGCCAATCCGGCCTATCACCGAAACACCACCGGGCCCGAAATTCTCTCCGACTTTGCCGGCAAACGACTGGACTACTGGGTGACCGGCTGGGGCACCGGCGGAACGCTTACCGGTGCCGGCGAGATGATCAAGCTGGCACGGCCGGAGACTCGGATCATCGTCGCGGAGCCGGCAGGTGCCGCCATGCTGTCCGGCAACGAGTGGCAGCCCCACAAGATCCAGGGCTGGACCCCGGACTTCATCCCCGCCGTGCTCGACGCCAGCATCGCGGACCAACTAGTACCCGTCGACGATGCCATCGCCATCCAGACGTCCCTGGATCTGGCCACCAAGGAAGGCATTCTGGCGGGCATCTCCTCCGGTGCAACGCTGGCGGCGGCCCTGGAGGTAGCACAATCCGCGGAACCGGGCAGCGTCATGGTGGTCATGCTTCCCGACACCGGCGAGCGCTACCTGTCGACGGTATTGTTCGAAGACATCCCCGACGGCTCCGACGACGAATGGTTGGAGAGCCTATAGCCTACCGGGCGACGCGCCGGCTGATGCAGTAGACGCCAGCGCATCAATTCTGAGGCGCACCTGGTCCGGTGAGAAACTTCCCGGGCCAAGGCCGGTCCGCGCCATTTCGTTGCCCAGCGCCTGCAGCGCCTCGTTAGCCGGCGTCGGCACGCCGTGCAGCCGACCCAGCAGAACGATTTCACCGTTCAGAAAGTCGCTCTCAATATCACCCGTGCCACGCGCGATGCTCTGCCAGGACGAGCCACCTCCGCGCGGCACATTAGCAACCTCGGCATAGTTGAGGCCGCGGTCGTACTGTGTATTCGCCTCCTGGCGGCCGGCACAATCTAGTCCGGCGGCATTGAAACAGGCGCCCGCTTCACGACGCAGCATGCGCGCAATTTCGACAGAGCCCTCGGCCAGATCCATGGCGGCCTGAAGCGAGTTGCTGAGGTTCCCCAGCAACTTCGCGTACTTGGAACGCATGACGCGCGAATCCACCTCACAACTGAATCCAGCCGCACGGATACGTTCGGCAATGAATTCACAGCGGTGATCGACACCCTGCGGGTAACAACCCAGATCCAGCACGCCACCCACGCCGTCCGCATGAGTGACCACCACACCCGGCTCGAGATGCAATCCCGGCAGAATCACCAGCATGGCGTACACGTTGGCGAACTGGCGCAACGCAGCACGTTCGTTGGCGACGCCGTTTTGTGCGCAGACAACGGCAATCTCGTCAGGCGCAACGGCCCGCAAATCTTCGAGTGCCGCAGCCGCATGCTGGGACTTCATGCACATCAGGACAACATCGTCTCCCCGCCAGTCCAACTCGCGAGGGTGTCCGACCACATCCACCTGGCGGGTAAGCTGTTCGCCCGGGGCCAGTAGTTCGAGGCCCCGTTCACGAATGGCCTCGAGATGTGCTCCGCGAGCGATCATCACCACCTCGGTGCCGGCTTGCAGCAGGCGCATGCCGATCGTCCCTCCAATGCCGCCCGCGCCATAGATTATGAAGCGCATGTGAGGTTCCTGAACAAAACGGAAAGATCTTACACCGCTCGCCACAATGTCGGAGGTTGAGCGACAATGCCGCTAGCAATGACGCGATGTCATACACGGAGGCATGAATGAAGGCGCTGGAAAACATTCTAGTGGTGGTCGACAAACCGAAGCACGAACAGATTGCCCTGCAACGCGCGCTGGCGCTACAGCGCCAGACCGGCGCCAGGCTGCACCTCAAAGCATTCGCCTGGGACCCAAGCTATGACCAACGCGACACCTACGAGGCCGCGCAGCGCCGCGCAATCAAGCGGAATGAAGTCGACAAGCGCCGCAGTTGGCTCAGCGCCACCTATGCGGAGGCCGGTGGAGACCCCCGCCAGGCAACTCAGCAGGTGGTCTGGAGCAAAGACATCGCCGCCTGGATCACCTCGTCATTGGCCAGCAAGCCGATGGACGTGGTGTTGAAATACGCCCATCGCAGTCAGAGCCTGACCCACACACCGACCGACTGGAATCTGATCCGAGATTGTCCGACGCCGGTTTTGTTGTGTATCCGCAAACGCGCTCCGCGGCAACCGAAAATCCTCGTCGCCCTGGACCTGCACAATCACGATCGCGCGCACGAGCGTCTCAACCGCAACGTGCTGGCCTATGCAGACGCCATTCGCCAGTCCCACCCCGGAGCAGAAATCTACTGCGTTTACGCGTTGCCGGTGTCGCCTGTACTGACCGACCTCGACATGATCAATCCGCGCACCGCCCGCAGCAAAGCCAGAGCCCAGACCCGGGAATCCCTCGACGACCTGCTCAAGCCGTATGGCATCCCAAATTCGCACGTCTACCTGCCAATTGGCAAAGTCGGCCACGCCGTGAACAGCGTGGCGGTCAAGCTGAAGGCCGACCTGCTGGTAATGGGAACCACCTCGCGAAAGGGCTTGCGGGGGTTCCTGCTCGGTAACGCTGCGGAGCGCGTGCTGACCAAGGCACGCTGTGATGTGTTGGCAATCAAGCCGTGATCCAGGTCGCCCGACAACGCCCCACTCTGTGACCCGGTCGCGCTCGCCCGATGGAGAACCACCCTAGGCTACGGACGCGGTTGTAGTAACCCCGCCAGCTCACCCCAGAAGTCTTGAGAGGTTGTCATGGAACAGACGGCTGCAATCACACCCCGTAGCGTTATTGCGACTATCGCACTGCTCGCGATTGCCCTGGCGGCGGGCTGCGCCACCCTGAGCGAAAGCCAGTGCGCCGCCAATGACTGGCAGACGGTCGGCTACAGCGACGGCGTCAGCGGCCAGGACTCATCCCGCCTGCTGAAGCATCAGAACGCCTGCATGAAGCACGGTGTAACACCCGATCGCATGGCCTACATGGTTGGCTGGGAGGAAGGCGTGGTGCGCTACTGCACGCCCGACAACGGCTTCCAGCAGGGTCAACGCGGTTCAAGCTACCGCAACGTCTGTCCGAGCGATATCGAACCCGGTTTCCACGAAGCCTACCTCGCTGGCCGGGAACTGCATCTCGCCCAGGCCGAGATCACCCGGATGCAGCGCAGTATGGTCAGCAAATCCAAGCAGCTGGAGAAAGTCGAGAAGGATCTGCGCGGTGCCGAAGCCCGACTGGTTGCCGGTGACACCAGCGAAATCGACCGAATGCACTGGCTGAACGAGACCAAGTCGCTGGCCCGCACCCAAGGTAAGCTGGAGTCGGAGATTTCAGAACTGCGGGTTCAGTCCGCGGTAAAGAAAGAGCAGCTGGAGACACTGCGTCAAACGCTGGCTATGGGCTACTGACACCGCGCCAGGCTTCGCTTGTAAAGCAGGTCGTCCAAGCTGTTACCTGACGCACAAAAAACCAGATAAGCATCGTCTACTATCGACAGACCCGAGTGCTGGAATTGTCGTGACAGCGGCTTATCACATCAACACCGACGACGAGTTCATCTCGTTCAACCTGGTCGACGAGGTCAACCTGATTGATCTCTACGAACTGTTGCAGGAATTGCTCGCCGATCCAGGGTTCCAGCCAAGCTGGCCACAATTGATGGACCTGCGCAACATCGACCTCGATCTAAAGCCCGGCGCGCTCAAGCCGTTCGTGAAGTATCTCGCCACCACCTACAGCCCTCAGGTCGACGCCGCTGTAGCCGTGGTGTTGGACAGTGAAATGAGCGCCGACTTCTACGCGGGCGTGTACCGCCTGGCGTGCAGCTTGCCAGGTACCGAAGTCTTCGACGACTACGGTCAGGCCATCAAGTGGCTCCTGCAGTCCAGCTGGGATGGCAGCTCCAGCCCGACCGTGGAAACGTCCTCTGAAACGTCCTCTGAAACGTCAGTGTAGCCACCAGATACCCGCCGTCGTCAGGCTGACAAAGCCCCAGAAAACGAACGAACTCGAATAAGCGATGAAGCGAGCAAACGCTTCGTTGTGTCCACTCATGTACATCTCCCTCATGAGCTTCGCCGCAAAATGTCCCCCAACGGTTCCCAACGGCGTTATATGTCTGTTTACGTTCTAACCTGTGATCGCCGTCACAGCAAATCTGGGACGCAGTTTCTTGTTCTGGGATTGTAAAGCTCCGCAGGTGGAGACGAATTCCGAGGGAAAAATGAAGATTCAATGGATTCGAAAACCTTAAGGCGTTGATGTGCTGAGGTTTTTTCCCAACGGGGCTCCAGCACCCCCTGTAGGCTCTTTCAATCGCAAATTGTTGTGGCTATTCTAGGAGCCCTCACTAGCCAGTGCTGTATGAACATACAGTGTAATTCTCCTCGGCAGGGCGAACGCACTTCATACAGCACGGCTAGTTGAGGCCAACCCCGGAACCCCCTTCGTTGACCCCTTATCGGACGCTGGAGATCAGCCGTCGCGTTACTGCTCGTGCCGGCTCAACACCACGCAACCGCTGGCCCCGAACATTCCGCCCACGCCCAGGCACAGCGAAACTTCCGCACCATCGACCTGAGCGGGCGCCACCCCGCGAAGCTGCCGCACGCTCTCTTGCAAGGCGTACATCCCGTACATACCCGAGTGCATGTACGACAGGCCACCACCGTTGGTGTTCAGCGGTAACGCTCCACCCGGTCGGGTATTGCCTTCGGCAATGAACGCGCCGGCTTCTCCTCGTTCGCAGAAGCCAAGGTCTTCCAGCCCGTAGATCGGCAGATGCGCGAACGCGTCGTAAACCATCATGTGATCGACATCGCTGTGGGAGATACCGGCGCTGCGCATCGCATCGGCGCCCGCAACCCGGAACGCCCGGGAACTGGTCAGATCCTCCATCTGGCTGACCATCGGTGTCTCGACGCTCTCACCGCTGCCAATGACGTACACCGGCGGTTGCGGAAAGTCCTTCGCCCGGTCTGCCGAGGTCAGGATGAGCGCCCCGCCACCATCGGTTACCAGGCAGCATTCCAGCAGGTGAAACGGATAGGCAATCATCCGCGAGGCAAGCACGTCCTCCACCGTGATCGGGTCCCGGAACGAGGCGCGCGGATTGAGTCCCGCCCACTCCCGCTGAACCACCGCCACCATGGCGAGTTGTTCGTGGGTCAGCCCGAAATCCTTCATGTAACGCAGCACCGGGAGGGTAAACATCGTCGGTGGACCGGTCGGCCCGAACGGCGCCTCGAACTGCCCCGACAGGGTGGCTCGGCCACCGGCCCGCCCGCCTCGGCCAATGCCTGATCGGCCACTTTCACCATGGGTAATCAACACCGTCTCACATTGGCCGGACTCGATCGCCGCCACCGCATGGCGCACGTGAATGATGAATGAGCAGCCGCCCACCGAGGTACTGTCGATCCACCGCGGGGTAATGCCAAGGTAGTGAGCAATTCCGGTGGGCGACTCGCCCGCCGTCGCGAGGCCATCGATTTCCGAAGGCTTGAGCCCCGCATCACGCAGCGTATTGTGCGCCGCGTCGGCATGCAGCTGGATTTGCGAGAGTTCGGGAATGCGGCCCAACTCGGTGGTCTCCGCCGCCCCAACGATTGCTACCGTCACGGAGCGCTCTCCCGTTTCGATTCGGACTTCGGTTGCGTGGCCGGCTGAGCATCGGACGCGGGCGTAAACAGCGGCAGGCTGATCTCCTCATCCACCACCTCGAAGGTTACCTGCAGCGGCATATCCAGCTGCAGCGCCTCCGGCGTCTGCGGGCAGCCCACCACGTTGCTCATCATGCGTGGGCCTTCCTCGAGCTCAACGATGGCAATCGAGTAGGGCTCATTCCAAGCAGGATGCGGACGGTAGTTGATGACATAGCTTGCCAGCGTGGCCCGGCCGCTGGCGGTAAATACAGAGACCGTGTGCGAGGCGCACGCCGGGCAGAACGGGCGTGGCGGGAAATAGATGTGCTGGCAGTCGTCGCAGCGCTGCAAACGCAGTTCGCCGGCGCGCGTGCCATCCCAGAAGTGTTGCGTCTCAGGCGTCGGCTGCGGTCGTGGACGTTGGGCTTCGGGCATCGGGATACTCAACCGGCAAAGCCCGGCAGTATCTCAGAGCACCGGCAACCGCTCAAACCACGGGAAGGTGGCATCGCCAACCGCCAGAAACTCCGGGTTCAATATGCTGTCTTTCTGGTTGTAACCCAGCGGCGCCTCTGCAAACGTCCAGACCGCGCCACCGGCAGCGGTCAGCACCGCCTGAGCGGCACCGATATCCCACTCCGAGGTCGGCCCGAGCCGCGGATAGAGGTCTGCCGCGCCCTCAGCCAGAATGCACAGCTTCAGCGAGCTGCCCACCGGCGTTCGGGCAACCTCGCCAAACTCCAGTTTCAGCGCTTCGAGATACTGCTCCAGTCGTTCGCCCCCGTGACTGCGGCTGGCGACCACGGTCAGCGGGTGGTCGCCGTTCATGGGTCGAACCGCAATCCGGGTTACCTCTGAACCGGAATACTTGAACGCTTCACCGTCAGCCACGTTGCCGGTGTAGAGATCACCGAGTACCGGGACGCCGACAACGCCCAGCACCGGCGCGTGATTCTCGATCAACGCGATATTGACGGTGAACTCACCGTTGCGGTTGATGAACTCCTTGGTACCGTCCAACGGATCGACCAGCCAGTAGCGCGACCAGGTGCTGCGAACCTCAAAGGACGGTGGCTCCGATTCCTCTGAGATGATCGGAATGTCCGGTGTCAGTGCCGCCAGCTCGCCGACGATCACCTCGTGGGCATTCAGATCCGCTTGAGTCAGTGGCGACTGATCGGCCTTGGTTTCGACATCGAAGTCCGACTCGTAGATTTTCAGAATTTCGGCCCCGGCACGTTCGACTATGGGCTTAACTTCGCTGATGAGTTGTTCGTTGTTCACGCTCTTTCCCCGCGGGGGCCTCGTCAGAGGCCTGGTATGAATCTTTGATCTTCGAAAATGGTCTTCAGGTTAAGTGGTGGGCCAGTCTCCCGCGACCGCCAGCTGAACGAGATGCAACGCCGCAAGCGCCCGGGCCTCAGCGAAATCATCCCGTTGCATCAGTTCGTCGAGGCCGCTCAACGGCCATGGCACCACTTCGATCGGTTCCGGTTCGTCCGCCGGTAATCGTTGTGGGTACAGATCCCGCGCCAACATGACGTTGATGGTAAAGCCCATGTGGCCTGGAGACAGGTTCAGACTCTTCAGCTTGACGATGCTGCGCGCACCGAAGCCGCACTCCTCCTTCAGTTCCCGATCGGCTGCTTGGATCAACGTCTCACCGGCTTCCGCGGCACCCTTCGGCAGCGTCAGCTGGTACTCGTGAAAACCAGCCGCGTACTCGCGAATCAACAACACCTGCTGCTGATCATCCACGGCCGCGATCATGACGGCCGGCCGGCCAACGGCCGGCAACCGCTCATAGATCCGCTCGGCGCCGTTGGCAAAGCGCAACTCGAGCTCTTCGATTTCGAACAACCGGCTGCGCGCAAGGGTGGTGGTGCGCAGAATTTCGGGAAGCGCCACGGGTGACTCCACTGGGTTCGACCGCCGGGCATACGACTCGAGCGGACGCGGTAACAGACGGACCGGTTATTATACGGACTTTGCTCAAGCGCCGAACGGAGCACAAGTTGCTCGACTGGTCTGCAATCGACACCGTACTGCTGGACATGGACGGTACGCTACTCGACCTGAACTTCGACAACGTGCTGTGGAATGAGCACATCCCCCAGCGCTATGCGCAGCACCACGGCATGAGCGCCGAAGCTGCTCGCGACCACCTGTTCGCTGCGTTCACGGCGCACCGCCGTACGCTCCAGTTTTACTGTCTGGACCACTGGTCCGAAGTAACGGGAATGGACGTCGTCGCCATGCACCGGGAGCTGACGCATCTGATCCGCTACCGGCCCCACGCCCGTGCTTTCCTTAAGCGGATGATGAGCAGCGGCCGACACGTTCGGCTGGTCACCAATGCCCATCGCGACGGGCTCGACATCAAGGATGAGTTCACCGGCTTGACCGAGCTGACCCACAAAACGATTTCATCACACGACTACGGTGCGCCGAAGGAAAGTCAGGAGTTCTGGCGGCGTTTCGCCAAGGACCATCCGTTCGACAAATCCCGAGCGCTGTTCATCGACGACAATGTCGACGTGCTCGACGCGGCGCGAACCTTCGGCATCGCCCAGCTATGTATCGTTTCGCAGCCTGATTCCACCAGGCCGCCGCGCGACGGATTCGACTATCCGGCATTCAACGGCTTCGACGAGATCATGCCATGACCACAGCGAAGACAAGACTCGACCGCTGGCTGTGGGCAGCACGGCTTTTCAAGACCCGAAGCCAGGCCAAACAGGCCATCGAAGGGGGCAAAGTTCACTACAACGGCAGGCGCAGCAAACCGGCACGCGAGGTTGAGGTCGGCGCTGAGCTGGACATTACTCGCGGCTTTCAGGCGCAGACCCTGGTCGTTGACGCACTCTCCGATCGGCGCGGTCCGGCACCTGAGGCGTGTCAGCTCTACCACGAGACCGACGCCAGCATCTCGAAACGGGAGACTGAGCAGGAGCACCGGCGGCTGCAGCGCGCCGGGCTGCAGCAACCCGCCGGCCGGCCGGACAAGCACGACCGACGCGCCCTGACCGAGCTCAAGAAGCGGGATCCAGCGGAACATTCGTGAGCACCACGGACCTCATTCAGCCGTTCAGCTTTCCCGAACTGCCCGTGCGTGGCCAGGTAGTGCGACTCGCCGGAAGCTGGCGGGCCATTCTCGCCGAGCACGACTACCCGCCCGTCGGCACGGTACTGCTCGGCCAGATGGTGGTCCTCACCGCAATGCTGGCACACAGCATCAAAATGCAAGGCAGCGTGGTGCTGCAGACCTACGGCGACGGACCACTGCGAACGGCAATGGCTGAGTGCGCAGATCGCGCCACGCTGCGTGGCATCCTGCGCTTCCATTCAACGGAGGCAACGGAGGCAACCGAGTCGAGCGCGCTGCCGGCAAACCCGCTGGGCAAGGGGACCCTGGCGATCACCTTACGCCCAACCCATGGCACGCCCTACCAGGGGCGGGTGGAACTGAGTGACGAGCCGTTCACGGTCAGCATCGAGCGTTACTTTGAACGCTCCGAGCAGTTGCCCACTCGGATCCGTATCGCCACCACTGCAGATCAGGTCATCGGCGTGCTGGTGCAACGTCTACCGACCCAGCAACCGACCACGGCCACAGACTCCGGTGCCTGGCAACGAATTGCGCAACGCGCCACCGAGCTGTCAGAGGTGTCGCTGCTGAAATCGCCCACTGAAGACCTGCTGCGCAACACCTTCGTTCGCGAGGTGATTCGACTCAGCCCGCCACGACCGCTGGCGTTCGGCTGCTCCTGCTCAAACGACCGTGCCGCTAACGCGCTACGCACCATGGGCCGCACCGAAGTGGACGCACTGATTGACTCGGAGCAACGCATCGAGGTGAGCTGTGAGTTCTGCGGCGCGCGCTATGACTACGACGCCATCGACGCACGCCTGTTGTTCGAAACCCACACCTCGAGCGATCCCGCCAACCCGCCGCACTGACTCAGAGGCTACATCTTTCCCCATGTTTTCGGATGCAAGGGCTGCTACGTTTGGCATAATGCGCTTCTGAGGGGAACACTATTCGGACCGGTAACCACCGGTAACTTATTGATTTATAAGCTTTCTGAAGGGGAGCACACCAAGGCGCCATGGCACTCGATATTGACACCACCTCGCGCAAGCGGACCTACTCCGAGCTGAGTGCGGCGGCGTTGGCCGAGCTGGCCGTGTTGCGCCGTGAAGGGCAATTTGCCGCCAGCGGCGCAATCGTCGTGGAAACGGGACTCCGCACCGGACGTTCGCCGAAAGATCGATTCCTGGTCGACGAGCCCGGCACCGCCGAATTAATCGATTGGAGTACCCACAATCAACCCATCGACGCGGGCGTGTTCGAAGCACTTTGGGATCGTGTCCAGGTGCATCTGGCCGACTGTGACACCTTCGTTTCCCATCTACACGTGGGCGCAGACCCGGAACACTACCTGCCCATCGAAGTAACCACCGAATACGCCTGGCATGCGCTGTTCGGCCGCGCGCTGTTTATCGAGCCGACCCACTACAATCCCCACGGCAAGGAAATCTGGCAGGTCGTGAATGCGCCCGGATTCACCTGCGATCCGCAACGCGATGGCACCAACAGCGATGGCACGGTGATGATCAACTTCGCCCAACGCCGAGTGCTGATCGCCGGTATGCGCTACGCCGGGGAGATGAAGAAAAGCATGTTCGGCGTGCAGAACTTCCTGCTCCCCGAAAAAGACGTATTGCCGATGCACTGTTCTGCAAACGTGGGTCTCGACGGATCGGTGACGCTGTTCTTCGGCCTCTCCGGAACCGGAAAAACCACGCTGTCCGCCGATCCAGAACGTTTGCTGATCGGCGACGATGAGCACGGCTGGGGCAAGGGCACCGTGTTCAACCTGGAAGGCGGTTGCTACGCCAAATGCATCGACCTGACCCGCGAGAGTGAACCCGTCATCTACGATGCCATCCGCTTCGGGGCAATCGTCGAAAACGTGGTGATCGACCCGGACACCCGCGAACCTGACTACACGGACTCCAGCCTCACGGAGAACACCCGTGCCTGTTACCCACTGGAAAACATCGCGCTGCGCGTCGAAGAGAACCGTGCCGGGGAGCCGGAATCAATCATCTTCCTGACCTGCGACGTCAGTGGAGTGCTGCCGCCGATATCGATCCTTGGCAAGGAGGCTGCGGCCTACCATTTCCTGTCCGGCTATACGGCCGCCGTCGGCTCGACCGTGGTCGGCTCAACCGAGGCGTACAGCGCCACGTTCTCGACCTGTTTCGGGGCGGCGTTCTTCCCGCGACCTGCCGGGATCTATGCCGATCTGCTGATAAAGCGCGTCGAGGAATTCGGCTCCCAGGTGTACCTGGTGAATACCGGTTGGACGGGCGGCGGTTACGGCGTCGGCGAGCGCTTCAGCATCCCTACCACGCGGGCGATCATTCATGCGATTCAATCGGGAGCGCTACGGGACGCGGCCACCGACACCCTGGCCGGATTGAATCTGAAGATTCCAACGGCAGTTGCCGGCCTCGACGACGCCATACTCAACCCGCGCAATACCTGGGCTGACAAAGCTGCATACGACGACGCCGCGGCGAGCCTGGCGGCAAAGTTCCAGGAGAACTTCAAGCGCTTCGACGTCGACCCGGCGATCGTCGCGGCAGGTCCAGCCGCATAGCTCAGCGTTCAGGGGCAGAACCCAGCGCGTCGAATGCCAATCTCGCTTACCAGCCACTTGTCAGCACTGACAGGACCGAACCGGTCCGCGTCCCTCATGGGGCTGCAACGGGGCATCGAGAAGGAGAGCCTGCGGGTACTGCCAAGCGGTGAGCTGGCACGCACCAGCCACCCGGCTGCGCTCGGCGCGGCCCTGACGCACCCGAGCATCACCACCGACTTCAGCGAAGCACAGCTCGAGCTCATCACCCAGGTGAACGACAGCGTCGAAGGTTGCATGCAGGAACTCACCGATGTGCACCGATACGTGTACGAGCACATCGACAACGAGCTGCTGTGGGCGGCCAGCATGCCCTGCGTGTTGGCGGGCGACGACATCCCGCTCGGTTACTACGGCGAATCCAACATCGGTCGCACCAAAACCGTGTATCGGCAAGGCCTGGCGACGCGCTACGGTCCTTTGATGCAGACCATATCGGGGATTCATTACAACTTCTCCATTCCCGATTCGTTGTGGACGGTGCTTGCCGAGGTGCGCGGCCGAAGCCTCGACCAGGACTTCAAGACCGACGCCTACTTCGGTCTGATTCGAAACTTTCGCCGCCACTCCTGGCTGCTGATCTACCTGTTCGGCGCATCTCCAGCGTTGTGCAAGTCGTTCGTGCACGACACGCCCCATGCGCTCGAGCACTTCGATGAGGGGTCGTTATACCTGCCGGATGCCACTTCCCTGCGAATGGGCCGGCTGGGCTACCAGAGCGACGCTCAAGCCGATCTGCACATCTCCTACAACAGCCTCGCGCAGTATGCACAATCCATTCGCCACGCCATGACCCAGCCGTTCCCGGCTTACGAAGCGCTGGGCGTGAAGGTCGACGGTCGCTATCTCCAACTGAGCAGCACCCTCATTCAGATCGAGAACGAGTTTTACGGCACGATTCGACCGAAGCGGCGAATCGCCTCCGGCGAGCGGCCGTTGACCACCCTGAACGAGCGCGGCGTCGAGTACGTGGAGGTCCGCTGTATCGACCTCAATCCGTTCCTGCCGGTGGGTATCGACGCCGCCCAGATCCGCTTCCTGGACACGTTTCTGCTGCATTGTCTGCTGAGTGAAAGCCCCCCCGACAGCCGTACCGAGTCGGCGCAGCTGATCGACAACCAGCTAACCGTGGTTGAACGTGGTCGTGCCCCCGACACGACTCTGACGCGCGGCGACCAGCAGGTATCAATCACCGAGTGGGCGACCAGCCTGCTCGCCGAGTGTGGCGACATTGCCAGCCTGCTCGACGAAGCCCATGGTGGCAGCGACTATCGTGAAGCCTGGCATCAGCAACGGGACCGGGTTGCCGACCCTGCGCTGACGCCGTCGGCGCGGATTCTCGCGGCGATGCATGAAGAAAACGTGCCATTCTTCCGCTTCGCGATGAATCGATCCATCGCCCACCGCGACCAGTTCCTTGCTGAGCCGATGGATCAAGGCATGCGCGCGCGGTTCGAGCAGTTGGCGCAGCAGTCGCTGACCGACCAACGGGACATCGAGGCCAACGATGTTGTGGATTTCGATTCGTTCCTGGCGAGCTACCTGGAACTCCCCGAGAACCCGTGAATTTCCTCGCCCATTGCACGCTTGCCCGGACCCATCCGGATCTTATGGTTGGCGGCTTTCTCGGGGATTTCATCAAAGGACGAATCTCCGAGGAGCTGCCGGCCCGGATCGCCGATGGCGTGCGTTTGCACCGGCGCCTCGACGCCTACAGCGCGCACCAGCCGGAGATCAAACGCAGCGTCCTGCGGCTGCCAAGCGAGTTGCGCCGCGTCGCCCCGATATTCGTGGATCTGGTCGCCGATCACGTGCTGGCCCGACGCTTCGACGAACTTGAGGGGCAATCGTTGAATTCGTTTACCCGCTATACCTACGAGGTTCTCGAAGACTCCCGGCACCTCTACCCCGAACCGGCACTGCGCTTCCTCGACGCGATGCGCAGGCACGACATTCTGAGCGCCTACACCGAGCCCCGGGTCATTGAACGCGCCTTCGCGCACATTGCCGAGCGTCTTCGCCAGACCGACATCGTGGCGCCGGCGATGGCTACGTTGGAGGCTGACTACGCTGGTTTCGAGGCGGATTTTGCCGACTACTACCCCGATCTGAAGTCGCACACCGCGCAATGGCTGGCCAGCGTCGAGACGCGAGGTTGACGTCGCCGATTTGCCCGGTAACCTTCACCGCCGCATTCATCTGACACAACAACCGGAGTCGCAATGAGAGCCGTGTTATGCCATGCCTTTGGACCTCCTGAGTCGCTGCGACTCGAGGATGTAGACGCGCCGGTGCCCGGGCCTGGGGAGGTATTGGTAGACGTGCATGCGGCCGCCTTGAACTTCCCCGACGTGCTGATGATCGAGGGTAAGTACCAGAGCCAGCCGCCATTTCCATTCGCCCCGGGCGGTGAATTGTCCGGCACGGTCGCCGCGCTCGGCGAAGGGGTTACGGAGTTTCAGCCCGGCGAAGCCGTGTTCGGCGGTATCGGCAGCGGTGCATTCGTCGAACAGGTGGCAATTGCTGCGGATCGGCTGCGGCCCAAACCCGATGCGATGACGTTCGGCCAGGCCGCGGGAATCGGCACCACCTATGGCACCAGCTATTACGCGCTCAAACAGCGCGCCGCATTGCAGCCAGGCGAGAACCTGCTCGTGCTCGGCGCCGCCGGCGGGGTCGGCCTGGCGGCCGTGGAACTCGGCAAGGCCATGGGCGCACGGGTGATCGCCGCGGCAAGCACTGACGAGAAACTCGCCGTCGCTGGTACCGCCGGCGCCGACGAGCTGATCAACTACGCCGATGGCCAACTCAAGGACAAGGTCAAAGACTTAACCGACGGCAAGGGCGCCGATGTCATCTACGACCCGGTCGGGGGTGATCTGTTCGACCAGTGCATGCGCTGCATCAACTGGAACGGCAGGGTACTGGTGATCGGCTTCACCGGAGGTTACATCCCGAAAGTGCCAATCAACCTGATCCTGCTGAAAGGCGCTCAGGTAGTCGGTGTGTTTTACGGCGCGTTCTCCGCAAAAGAGCCCGCCGCGAATGCCGAGAATTTCGGCCAATTGCTGCGCTGGATCGAGGCTGGCACGCTCAACCCCCTGGTTGGAGCAAGCTATCCGATGGAGGAGTACGCCGCCGCGCTCCGCTGCCTGTCCGAACGTCGCGCGATAGGCAAAGTCGTGCTGGAGATTCGCCCATGACCCCGAGCCAGATGTTCGCAACCGCCCTGGTGGCCACCACGGGCGCGGTACTTGGTGCTGCGCAGGTCATGGAACACGTGGTGGGGCTGGACCCCTGCCCGCTGTGTCTGATGCAGCGAATCTGGGTAATGATCGTTGGCGCTATCGCCCTGGCGGGTCTGACCCACAATCCGCGAATTCTGATCTATCCACTGCTGAGCCTGATGGCGGCATTGACCGGGGCGGGATTCTCGGTGCGGCAACTCTATCTGCAGAGCCTGCCAGCGGATCAGGCCCCCGCCTGCGGCGCACCGCTGGACTACCTGCTCGATGGACCGCTGGCGGACCTGCTGCGTGAGATGACCCTAGGCAGCGGAAACTGTGCGGAGGTGAGCTGGTCGTTGTTTGGCGTCAGCATCCCGGGGTGGACGCTGCTGGGATTCCTCGCAATGGCCGGACTGGCGGCCCAGCAATGGCGCGCGGCCCGACGCTAAGAATCCCAGCTCTCCGTGTAAGGATTTCGTAACGGTTTCGTAACCAAACTGTTCGTTCGAGCGCCACAACACCTTAATTTTAATGGAAAAATCGTGGAGAACGATGGAAATCCATTGCCTATACGTTACCCGGGTGTATAGTCTGACGACGACCCATAATTATAACTACGAGATGGTAGAGCCGAACGCACTACGCATCCTGGTCGTGAACGGTAAGGGAGGCTGCGGCAAAACCACGATAGCGACTAACCTCGCTGCCGCGCATGCACACCAGGGACATGGTGTGGCCCTCATCGACCACGACTCACAGGCATCCAGCAGCCACTGGCTGAACCAGCGGGCGCCGGAACGGCCGTCCATTCATCTCGTCCAGGCCCATCAACGCACCGCCATGTACGCGACCCGCGCGTTCCAGCAACGGCTCCCGGCGGGCACCAGCAGGATCATCATCGACACACCTTCGGTCGTGAGTGATGCGGAATTGGATCAGCTGTTGCGTGGCATCAATGCGGTGCTCGTGCCGGTATTGCCCTCGTCGATCGACATTCGAGCAGCCGACCGATTCCTCCAGCAATTGAACGACCATCGCCTGTTTCGCAGTCGGCCGGTACCGGTTGCGGCCATCGCGAACCGTGTCCGACCGGACACCTACGGCTATGCCCGGCTGACTGAGTTTCTTGCAGAACTGAACGTCCCGACGGCGGCAACTTTCCGTGACCGGGCGATCTACATGCGTCTGGCCGATCAAGGCGATGGCATCGTTGACGTGTCAGAGGATCGCGATGCCGCCGCAGAGCTTCCGCAATGGCAAGCCCTGCTGAATTGGGTCGATGCAACGGACACGAAGCAGCGCGCCAAGCCGGCTCGGGCAGCCCGACACGCCAGCAACGCGTTCCGCCAACCCGCCTGACGCCAGCGGCGAATATTCCTCAGCTCTGGACCCCCGACCTGCGTTTCCCTATGGTGCGCAACCACTATCACGGCCCGGTAACCGATTCCGGTTGAACGGACATGCTGAAGCTCATCGACGTCACGCTGAAACTCGGTGGCGAGACCCTGTTTGCCGGTCTCGACGTCACCGTGCACGACGGTCACCGGGTGGGAATTGTGGGCCGCAACGGGATCGGCAAATCGACGCTGTTCGCACTGGTCCGCCGAGCGTTGCTTCCCGACGAAGGCGACGTTGTCAGTCCACCCAAGTGGACCGTGGCGCACCTTGCCCAGGAAGTGGAAGCCAGCGACCGGCAAGCACTGGACTGGGTGTTGGACGGAGATCAGCAACTGCGTCAGGTAGAGCAACGTATCGCCGACGCGGAGTCTGCGGACGACAACCACGCGCTGGCCCACCTGTACACCGATCTCGAAGATGCCGGCGGCTACACGGCGGCCGCCAGAGCAGCCGAGATCCTGAACGGCCTCGGCTTTGCCGCAGACACTTTCTCGCAACGCTACGCCGAGTTTTCCGGCGGCTGGCGCATTCGATTGAACCTCGCCCAGACACTGATGAGCCCGTCCGACCTGCTGCTGCTCGATGAACCGACCAACCACCTCGATCTGGACGCGATGTTCTGGCTCGAGAGCTGGTTGCTCAGCTATCCGGGCACGCTGCTGGTGATCGCCCACGACCGCGATTTTCTCGACACGGTGTGTACCGACATCGTCCATCTGGAACACAATCAGGCGCGCAGCTACAAGGGCAATTACTCGTCCTTCGAACGGCAACGCGCCGAGACGCTCGCGCTGCAAGCATCGGTCCACAAGAAACAGCAGCAACAGGCGGCGCACCTGCAACAATTCATCGACCGGTTCCGTTCCAAGGCGACCAAAGCCCGCCAGGTTCAGGGCCGCATCAAAGCGCTCGAGCGCCTCACGGCGGCCGCACCGGCCCATGCCGACTCACCTTATACGTTCAGCTTTCCGAACCCGCTGAAGATGTCGAATCCGCTGCTGACGTTGCGCGATGGCGCGCTCGGCTATGCCGGCCAGAGCGTGCTTCGCGAGGTACGCCTCGACGTTCACCCGGCTGCACGCATTGGCGTGCTCGGCGCCAACGGCGCAGGCAAGTCGACCCTGATGAAAACCCTCGCTAACGAGCTGGCGCCGATCGCTGGGGACCTGCAACGAGGTGCCCATAGCGCGATCGGTTACTTCGCTCAACAGCAGCTCGAACAGCTGAATGGCAGCCGCAGCCCACTGGCCCTGTTAGAGGAGACTGCACTCTTACAAGGGAAGCAAGGGGAGCAAACGGAGCAACAGCGCCGGAACTACCTCGGCCGCTGGGGATTCATCGGCGACATGGTCAAACGCCCCTGTGAAACCTTGTCTGGCGGCGAACGCGCGCGACTGGTGCTCGCGCTGATCGCCTGGCAACGCCCGGCGCTGTTGATCCTCGACGAGCCGACCAATCACCTCGACCTGGAAATGCGCCACGCGCTGAGTATTGCGCTGCAGGACTATACAGGCGCGATGATCCTGGTGTCTCACGACCGCGAACTGCTGGCGCGCACGGTCGATGAATATTGGCTTGTTGCCCATGGCCAGGTACGTGAGTTCAAAGGGGACCTCGATGCCTACCGTGACCTGGTTCAGTCGCGACTGGCGCATCCCGACAATCTCGACGACAGGAACGACGAAACTAAGAAGGGGCGCCGACGGGCGGCAGCGGAGCGCCGACGCGAAAGCGAGCCGCTTCGCAAGCGAATCAAACAGCTGGATGCGCAGATCCGTACGCTCAACGACTCCCTCGCCGAACTCGACACTACGCTCGCCGATGTCGGCGCCTATGAAAGACTATCTGGCGACGAGCTCAACCAACTGCTCGCAGCCCAGGGCGAACAGCGTCGCGATCTCGAATCAGCGGAACAGACCTGGCTGGAGTTGCATGAGGCGTTAGAGTCCGTCACCAACGAGGCTCGCGTCTGAATTGATCAACAGGTCGAAGTTCTGCTCGCCCTCAATCTGACGCATCTCGAGCATCCGTGTGGCGTCGAACGGCATGGCCCGCATGACACCCATTCCCCCCATGAGATCGTCACGCCGCAGCGGCAAGGTCAACTCACCACCGTCCCGGACGACGGTCACGCTCGCATCCGCTGCGCGCACGCCGGCAAAAAGCTCATGCTGTCCGGCGATACGCACGCCATTGAGCTCGACAATCACGTCACCCGGCATCAGCGCGTCCGAATCGTCGCCGCCACTGAGCACGAGGATCCCGGCGTCGACGCTGAAGTAACGCCCCAGCCCAGGATTCAGGTCATGCAAGACCACGCCCATCGGCCGCCCAACCACCGGCGCAGAATAGTTCGACACCGCGACCGCGGACGGGCTCGGGAGAGCACTCTGGAAGGCAACGGTACCAGTCGAGGTGGTTCCGAAAATCGCCATCGGGTGCTGGACGTCGCCGACCTCGATCGCGGCAGTTCGAGTTTCATCACCGCGCTGGAACTCCACCTGCACATAGTCGCCAGGGGCCAGGTCACGCGTTGCCGCGTCCAGCCCGCGACCGATCTCCATTCCGGTACCGCCCAGCGCGTAGCCGTTGATCGAGGTAAGCAGGTCGCCGGACTCCAGACCCGACGCTGCGGCGGGGCCCTGGGGTGTGACCCCCATGATCTCGATGCCGTCCGCACGGGGACGCCCGAGAAACATGCCCAGGCGCATCGGAATCGGTAGACGGTGCACATCGAATTGGGGGCGCGGTCCGATCTCGCGGTGCAGTTCTGCGAGATCGCGCGCGGCCGCATCAAGGCGTTCACGGGCGGCCTGAAGCGCCGCGTCCAATTCAGGGTCGGGGGCCGCGTTCGATGCTGAGTATTGCGCCATCCCGGGCGCCGCCAGCAAAGCCGTTGCCAGCACCAGGGTCGCTACCAGGTATCGTCTCATCTGTCGTCTCCGGAGAGCGCTGCGGGTCGCAACGCGGGATTGAGCACCGCCGGGCGCAGTGCGGAGTTGTAACGGGTCGCCGGCCGATCGCCCAGATCCACCAGCGAGTGCAGTAATGCGACCCTGCGACGAAGCAGGGGTTCCATGGCCCGACCCCTTGAATCTGCCAGCGAGGCGTCGTTGAGCCGAACATCGACTTCCGCGATTCGAAACAGCAGCACATCGCGGATCGCGCCGGGGGCCACGGGGCGCGAATTCACCGCCGCCTCGAGGGATTGCGACTCCATTAACAACTCGACAACGCTTGGGTCAAGAAATCCAACGGGCTCCGGCGCTTGCGCCAGCACCAACCATAAGCCCAGCGCAACCGAGGTGCCCGCCACGGCCCAGGAAAGAAACCATATGCGCATTCGGCGCATTCCGGGCCGCGCTTTCGCCGGTGTTTCTCGCAACACCTGCTGGACCTGGCGCTGGTCCAGCCGCCGGGCGATCTCATCCCACAAACCTTCGGGTGGGGTCGGATCAGGCAGCGCGCGCAGCGCGTCGCCAAGCGGCTCGCCCCTATTCACGTATTTCACTTCCTTCACCATTGGCCCTTTCCTCCGTGCTATCGAGGACCTGCCGCTGCAGTCGTTTCAGGCCGCGGGCCAACTGCGATTTAGAGTAGCTGGCACTACGACCCAGCAGCTTGCCAAGTTCGGCGTGGGTGTACCCTTCGACATGGTGCATCCAGACCACGAAGCGGGCCTCGTTCGATAACGTGCCGAGCGCATGAGCAAGATCATGCCAGCCGTTGAGTCGTGTCGCATCGAGGCTGCCATCAGGCATCTCGACGGCCGATTTCATGATGCCGCCCGCGGGCCGGACAACCAGCCGGTGCCAGGGCGAGCGCAACCGCATCAGGCAGTGATTGACCGCGATACTTCGCACCCACCCCGCCAGAGCCGCGTCCTCCCGCAGCGTCGACGCCTTCTCGAGGGCGTCCAGAAACGTAGCCTGGGTAACTTCCGCCGCCGCTTCGGCATCGCCCAGCAATCTCAGCGTCAAACCGTAGACGGCCTTCGACAACACTCCGTAGACCCGTTCGGCAGCACCACGTTCGCCGCGCTTGAATGCGTCGACCACGCTGGGCTCGAGGACTAGCGAATCGAATCGGGACATAACATATAGATGCGTCAGCTCGCCAAAAGGTCGCACTCACTCAGAAAAAAGTGTGCACGAAAGGGGAGTAGAACCCAAAACAACGAGGGCGCCCATGGGCGCCCTCTCAATCCGCTGGCCAGCTCAGTTCAGCCTGCGGCAGGCTTCTCGTAGATCGACGCTTCGTTCTTGGCCTCTTCGGTGATCTTCCGGCCCAGTGCCGGGTAGGTTGGGATCTCGTGATCGGCGAGCTCCACCATCTTCACCTTGCGAGCCAGTGCCGCCTCGATGTACGGGGCGAGTTCCTCGTTCTTCTTCTGCTCGCGCTCCGCACTATGCTCCTTGAACTCCGGCATGACCTCGGCAGCGAACAGCTCGAGCGCTTCACAGATATGCTCGTGCTTGTTCATGCCGGCCTGCTGGATGAAGGTCACCTGATCGACGCCGGCGGTCTCGAATTTCCTCAGGTGGACCCGCATATCCTCCGGCGTTCCTATCCCACCCGCACCGCCGCTGAGCGCTTCGGTGACCATGGCCGGCACATCCTTCTGACGTTCCTCATAGACCTTCTCGAACTCCTTCCAGAGGTTGGTACGGCCAGGTTTATGCTCGCCGAACCCGTACAGACTGCCCAACGCGTACCCGAAGAATTCAAAGCCCTTCAGCCCGCGATCGATCGCTACCTGCCGCTCCTGGTGACACGAGAAGCTGGACACCATGCAGATGTTGGCATTCACCGCGTGGCCGATGGGAACGCACTCATCACTCTTGATGATATTGTAGTACTCCTCCACCCAGGACTGCGCTTCGAGCGGGTCGACGAAGGCAAAGGTCAGCGCGCCGATGCCCAGGCGCGCGGCCATGCGAATAGTCTCGCGTTGCGAACAAGCCACCCAGATCGGCGGGTGCGGCTTCTGGACCGGCTTCGGTACCACGTTGCGGCACGGCATCTTGAAGTACTGGCCCTGGTAGCCTGGGTACGGGTCCATCGCCATCATGTTGGCGATCTGCTCGGTGGACTCGAGGAAGATCTTGCGCTTGTCCGCGACCGGAACGCCGAAGCCACCCAGCTCGAGTTCTGCAGACGATTCGCCGGTACCGAAATCGACCCGCCCGTTGGACACCAGGTCCAACGTCGCGATGACCTCGGCGGTTCGGGCCGGGTGATTGTACTGGGGGATCACCTGACGGATGCCGTGGCCCAGGCGGATGTTCTTGGTGCGCCCCGCACAGGCCGCGAGAAATACCTCGGGCGCTGAGGAATGCGAGTACTCCTCCAGGAAGTGATGCTCCACTTCCCAGGCGTAGTCGATGCCAAGCCGATCGGCAACCTCAACCTGCTCCAGTGCCTCATTGAACAGTCGTTGCTCTGCGCCATCCGTCCACGGCCGTGGAAGCTGATGCTCATAGAAAATCCCAAACTTCATGTCGTCACCCCTTTCGTACGGTTCCCTGAAATTGTTTAAGTCGCTGCCGTTTGTTGCAACTCGTCCGGCGGCGAAGAGAGCAACAATGCCCGCTCCACGAACCCGACAACGTTTTCAATCATCGCCTCGCCGGCCATGTCCCGACGCACCACATACATCAACGCGTTGCCGACGAAGCCGCACAGCGCATGGCTGATCAATGCCGGGTCGAAGCCCTCGACGTCAGGAAGCTCCTGCTCGCCAAGGGTCTTCTGCTCGCCAAGAATCTCCTGCTCGCCAAGGATAAGGTGGAGGAAGTCGCCGAACCGATCGTAGATGCGGCGTGCGTCGCTATCGTCTGGCGCGATGGTCAGCGGATCCAGGAACGCCACATGCAGCACCCCTGGGTGTTCCTCGTCGTAAGCCATCAAGGTGCGCAGGATCACCGTCAATCGTGCCCGGAGCCCGCTGATCCCGGCGAGATTGTTCCGATACTCGGCGATCAGCTGGCTCTGTGCATCGTCAGCGAAGGCGAGGAAGGCGTCTTCCTTGCTCTTGAAATGCAGATAAAACGTGCCATTGGCGACGCCAGCCGATTTTGCGATGTCCTGGGGGCGGGTCGCTTCGTAGCCCCGTTCGATGAACAGCTCGCGGGCCGCCGCAAGCAACTTACGCCGGCTCTCGAGCCGTCGACGCGCCTGTCCATCGATGGGTTCGACCACGTCGGTCATGCCAGTCGGGCACCCGCTGAATAAATATGACAAAATGTCAGAAAGTGAAGTGAACCTCATTGAGGAGGGGAATTGCAAGTTCTGAATGGGCTGCGCGCGCGCGCGCCGACGCGCGCAACGGCATGGCACCTCGCGACTGCGCTCTGCATCGTTACCTTGTCGGCTTGCGGAGGCGGTGGCGGAGGAGGCGGCGGTGGTGGTGGCGCAGCGGTACCGCCTCCGCCAGCGCCCCAACTCAGCCTGGGCCCGGCAACCTGTTCCGCCGGCAGCGCCGGCGACTTCGCGTGCGCAGGCATCTCGCTGCACAAACGCGTGCCGTTGGAATCGATGGGCGGAACGCAGGGCAACGACATCTGGGGTTGGTTTGACGCCCAGAGCGGTGCTGAGTACGCCCTGGTGGGTTTGACCAACGGCACAGCCTTCGTCAACGTCTCGGATCCCGAAAACCCGGTGTTCCTGGGAGGTCTGCCGACGGAGACCGTCGCCTCGCCCTGGCGGGACATCAAGGTTTATGAGAATCACGCGTATATCGTTGCGGACAACGCGGGCCGCATGGCATGCAGGTATTCGACCTCACGCGACTGCGTGGTGTAGCTTCGCCCCAGACCTTCGCCGCCGATGTCGTGTACGGCGACTTCGCCAGCGCCCACAACCTGGCCATCAACGAAACGACCGGATTCGCCTACGCGGTTGGAACCAACACGTGCGGCTCAGGCTTGCACATCATCGATATCCGCATGCCGATCAATCCGCTGTTCGCCGGCTGCCACGCGACCGTGGATACCCACGACACCCAATGCGTCCGCTATCAGGGACCCGACCCCGACCACCTCGGCAGCGAGGTCTGCATCAGCTCGAACGAAGATCACCTCGAAGTGGTCGATGTAACCACGAAAGCCGCGCCGCTGACGCTTTCGGCAACCATCTACCCGCAGCTTGGCTACGTCCATCAGGGCTGGCTGACCGAAGATCACCGCTTCTTTCTGGTGGGCGACGAGGCTGACGAGACCCTCTTCAACGTACCAACGCGGACGCACGTGTTCGACCTGTCGGATCTCGATGCGCCGCAGTATGTGTTCGCGTACGAAGCCGCGACCCGAGCAATCGATCACAACCTCTACATCCTTGGAAATCGGGTGTTCGAAGCCAACTACACGACCGGGTTGCGCGTGCTGCAGTTCGGTGCGCTGGGCAATCAGGAACTGCAGGAAACTGGCTTTTTCGACACCTATCCGGCCAGCAACGATGCCGCATTTTCCGGAGCGTGGAGCGTCTACCCCTACCTGCCTTCAGGAACGATAATCGTCAGCGACGTGAACAACGGACTGTTCGTTCTTTCGATCCCGTAGCGCTCTGGTACCCTCCCGGCATGGCTCGTTCCGAAAGCCGAACTAAACTGCTGAACCTGCTGAGCGAAGTGTTCCGTAGCCGCGGCTACGAAGGCGCAACGCTCGCCGAGCTTGCCCGCGCCGCCGGCCTCGGTAAGGCGAGCCTCTATCACCACTTTCCAGGTGGAAAGTCCGAAATGGCGAGCGAGGTGCTCAAGGCGTGTGCGTCCGAACTCGATCGCCGCGCCTACCGCAAGCTGCGCAAGCAGGGCGCCTGGAACGTTCGGGTCGCGGCTTTCGTTAACGGATTCAGCAAGTATGTCGATGACGGTGCGCGCAACTGCCTGATGGTTTCGTTGACGGCCGGCGGCAGCGACCCGACTCTGAGCAAGGCGATCACGCGCCACACCGATGCCTGGCTCGATGAACTGACCGATGTGTTCGCCGACTCGGGGCTGCCCCGCAAGCGCGCCGCACGCAGCGCCAAGGAGTTGCTCGGCCGACTGTACGGCGCGTTAGCCCTGGCTCAGATGCTCGACAAACCCAAGGTGTATCGGCAAGCCATCAAACGGCTGAGCGACCAGCTGCAAAGCTGAAGCAGGAGGTCGCAGTTAGCGCCAGAGTGCGTGATAGCGGCTCACCCAGTCGAGCACTCGACCCGGGGCATGCTTGCGACGCCAGTCGCCCGCAACGAACTTGTTCAGCTCGGCAAGCGTCGGGTAGCTGTGAATGGTGCCCATGATCGCTTTCAGACCGTAGCCGTGGGTCAGCGCCGCGACATACTCTGTGATCAGCTCCCCCGCTTCGGCCCCAACGATGGTCGCGCCCAGCACCCGATCCTTGCCCGGCACGGTGAGCACCTTGATAAACCCGTGCTCACTGCCATCGGTGACGGCCCGGTCCACCTCGGCCAGTTCATGTCGCGTCACCTCGTAGGCGATACCACGATCCTCGGCCTCGGCCTGTGATAGACCCACCCGAGCCACCTCAGGATCGGTGAATGTCACCCAGGGCACCACCGCGTAGTTCACCTTGAAGCGCCAGAGCCGACCAAACAACGCGTTGACCGCCGCGTACCAAGCCTGGTGCGACGCCATGTGCGTGAACTGATAGGGGCCGGTCAGATCACCACAGGCATAGATGTTGGGTACGCTGGTCCGCAGGTAGCGATCGACTCGCACCGTGCCGTCTGGATCCGTCTCGATGCCGAGTGCATCCAATCCCAACGACGCCGTATGAGCGCGCCGACCGACCGCCACCAGCACCTGATCGAACTCGAGCTCCGTCGATCCAGTCGCCGTCGATACCCGTAATCGGTGTCGGCCGGATTCACTCACGAACTCTTCGGCACGATGCCCGGTGAGTACCTGGACGCCTTCGGAAACCAGCACGCTGGCGAGCAAGGTCGAAACCTCCGGATCTTCCCGGGGTAACAGCCGATCTTCCATGTCGATCAGCGTGACCGTGCTGCCAAGCCGACAGAACGCCTGGGCCAGCTCGCAGCCGATGGGTCCGCCACCCATCACCAGCAGTCGCGCCGGCCGTTCGGTGAGCGACCACAGATTCTCGGAAGTCAGGACCGGCACCTCATCGATTCCTGGAATCGGCGGCACAAAGGGCGTGGCGCCCGACGCCAGTATGATGTTGCGCGCAGTGATGGATCGCTCGCCCACCGCGACCGTCCACGGGTCCACCAGCCGCGCCTCGCCCTGCACGCAGTCCACCCCCAGGGAGGTGTAGCGCTCCACCGAATCGTTCGGTGCAATCTGCGCTATCGCGGCATGCACCCGCGCCATGACGGCCTCGAAGTCGACATCCGGTTCCACCGCGCCGATCCCGAAACGCCCGGCGTCGCGCAGGGTGTGCGCCACCTTCGCCGAGCGGATCAACGTCTTGCTGGGCACACACCCGGTGTTCAGGCAGTCGCCACCCATCGCGCCACGTTCGATGAGCGTGACTCTGGCGCGTACGGTCGCTGCAATCAGCGAGGAGATCAGACCGGCGGATCCAGCACCGATCACGATGAGGTTGGTGTCGAAACGCCTGGGTCTAGACATCGGCAGGACTCCGGCGCCGGGTCCACAGGCTCATCAGTTTGCGGGCCGCCAGTGGAAACAGCCCTAACAGCGACAATGCCAGGATGAGCTGCGGGCTGAGCACATCGCCGAGTTCGTGAACCTGCGCCAGCTGGGTTCCCGCGTACACGAACACGAAGGTCGCCGCCAGCATGCCCACCTGACTGACGAGGTAGAACGCAGGCGCGCTGATCCGGGTGAGGCCCATCAGCAGGTTGACCACGAAGAACGGGAACAGCGGCACCATGCGGATGCTGAACAGGTAGAAGTTGCCTTCCTTTTCGAAACCGCGATCGATGCCCTCCAGGTATTCGCCGAAGCGCTTACGTACCCATTCGTGCAGCAGGCTGCGTGAGATCAGAAACGCCAGGGTCGCGCCAATGCTGCTGGCAAAGGACACCAGCACCATTCCCCACACCAGCCCAAACACCGCGCCGCCCGCCAGGCTCATCACCGCCGCACCCGGCAGCGACAGGCCTGTCACCAGCACATAGACCGCGAAATAGATCGCCGAGGCCGCAACCGGCTGCGCCTCGACCCGGGCGACAATCGCGGCGCGGCTCGCCTGCAGATATTCCAGCGTCAGAAATCGGCCGAGATCGGCCAGGAAGAACAGAGCGACCAGCGCCACCAGGGCCAGCACAATCAGCAACTGTTTTCTGCTCATCTGGATAATCCCGTACTATTCACCCGCTCGAAGTATCCACCGCAAAGTCCATCATCAAAGGAGTCGACGGTGCAACGAAAGTTCCCCGCCACCCGCATGCGACGCAACCGGCGCGCCAGCTTTTCCCGCCGACTGGTGCGCGAGACGGAACTCGGCAGTGGCGATCTCATCTATCCGATGTTCATCATCGAAGGCACCAAGCAGCGCCAGGCGATCGACTCCATGCCTGGCATCGAGCGGCTGACCGTAGATGAACTGGTTCGCGAATGCGAGCAAGTCGCGGAACTCGGGATTCCAGCCATCGCGCTGTTCCCGAACGTCGACCCCGGCCTGCGCAGCCTCGACGGCGCTGAAGCCTTTAACGCCGACGGCCTGATTCCTCGCGCGGTCGCGGCCATCAAGGCGGAATTACCGGAACTCGGCGTGATCACCGACGCCGCCCTCGACCCGTATACCAGCCACGGACAGGACGGCATCATCGACGATGACGGCTACGTGATGAACGACATCACCGTCACCGCACTGTGTCGCCAGGCCCAGGTTTGTGCCGACGCCGGCGCTGACGTTATTGCACCCTCCGACAT
>PVMK01122455.1_pt1 | contig 30181 bp, 30 predicted proteins | sample 1853481 | NCBI WGS metagenome assembly PVMK01 (sample SAMN08533507, study PRJNA380276) | Marine sediment metagenome, whole genome shotgun sequencing project.
TGAACTTAGCCAACCTATCATCCAAGTTTTCTTCGCGTGTTTGAATATCTTGCTCCCAATCGATTTCTGCAGCGCGAAGCGCATCAATGGCATTGCGTCGCGTGCCGGAGCCCGATGTACCGATATCGACTATTTTTCCTTTCAGATCATTGATTGATCGAATCCCGGAATCTCCGCCGGCTACAAGTGTTACAGACTCGGTATACATGCTAAAGACGGAACGCAAGTCCTCCTGCGGTCCTTTATTACTCCATTCACCCAAGCCCTTTACGGCTTGATATTGATCATCCGCTTGAGCGATACCAAATTGAGCTTCACCGGTAGCAATCGCGTTGATGTTAGATACGGAACCCGAGCTCATTTTGTCTTCAAGTTGAAACCCATTGATCGCTCGATTCTTGTTTACGAATCTCGCAATCGCAACTCCGGCACTCCGGTAACTCCCCGTCACGCTACCGGTACCAATGCTATAAGACGGGATCTCTTCCTTTGAGCATGAGGCAACCAGAAGCGCCAGCAATACAACTTGGCAGACGCCTAATCCTTGTTTTGCGAAACTTGATATGCTCATTTATAAAGTTCCTTAGCACTCCATTATGGTGACGAAACCTCGAAGCGGTCGACTTGATACCATTCGCTCAATGTCGCTTCGGCGAAAAGCAGTATAATCGCTAAAATTGGGGCGCACCTCCAATGAACTGAAGGAAAAGGAATTGTCCGCTTTAGCGGTGTGATTTAAACCGGTCAATTTTCCCATCAGCAGTAAATTTTTTTGATCATTCAAATGCCGGTGTGTATTCACTTCGCCAGGTGCACTGGTGGTGCAACACCTTAATCGTAATTTGACCAGGAATAACCTAGGCTTAATTATCTTTTTTTGATCAAGAGCTTATGGCGCCCCGAACACGATTCGAACGTGTGACCTTCCGCTTAGGAGGCGGATGCTCTATCCAACTGAGCTACCGGGGCTTATTGATTTATAAGGATAAAATACTTCGCTACGTTGCGGCATCTAGACTGGGCAACGGATGGGCAACAGATTGAACAGCCGTTTAGACCTTCCGCGCCTGACGCGGACGGTCTTTCGATTTTGGGCAACGGATGGGCAACAGTCATGCGCGGGAGAATACCAGCATCCGGCGGTTGGCATTTTATTGGTGAAACGCAAACAACGGATGATTGTCCGAGCTCCGTCGCCGCCGCCGCTTGAGCCTTAATTCGCCAGGAAGCAGGTGTAGAATCAGAGGCGAAGCGGGCTTCCCGTCCGCGTTTAGAGCCTTCGCCCGATATGTCCTCCAACAGCGCCGAGAGTGTCAAGTCCTCGTGTCGTCCTCACCGATGGCGTTTCAGCCGATTGGGCGGTTTCGATCAGGTCCGCCTGGAAACCGGCATGGATCTGATGGCGCTGGACCAGCTCGATCAGAAGCTCTGGGCGGCACTCGGGTGCCCCACCCATGGGCTGGAAATCGATGCCAGGACCCTTGATCTGATTGACGCCGACGGAGATCAACGCATTCGCGCGCCCGACGTCATCGCTGCGGTGCAATGGGCCGGTAGTGTTTTAAGGAATCCCGATGACCTCACCAGAGGAGCGAGTGCCTTGCCGCTCGAGGCCATCGACGAGCGAACTGAGGAGGGCAGGCAGTTGCTTGCTTCGGCGAAGCGGGTCCTCGTGAACCGGGGGAAGGGCGAGGCCACGGTCATTACTGCGGAAGACACGGCGGACACCGAACGAAGCCTCAACGAGACGAAGTTTAACGGCGACGGGATTGTTCCCGTCGCCTCAGCAGACGATGAAGCGACTAAGGTCCTGATCGAGGCGATCATGGAGTGCGTTGGCTCAGAGCAAGACCGATGCGGCGATCCCGGGGTTTCACAGGGGAAAGTCGATGAATTCTTCGCGCAGGCTAGTGCCTACTTGGACTGGAGGCAGAAGGCGGAGAACGATCCGCACAACATTCTCCCGTTCGGTGACGCGACGGCCCCGGCTGCGACAGTCTTCAGCGCCGTGAAGTCCAAGGTGGACGATTACTTCACCCGTTGCCGCCTTGCGCAGTTCGACCCGCGGGCGGCTGAGCCGCTAAATCCACGCGAAGCACAGTACGAGGCACTCTTGTCGATCGAGCTCGCGGCCACAACGGAAGAGATCGCCGCCTTCCCTCTCGCTCACATCGCACCGGGAAGGGCCCTCCCACTCGAGGAGGGCGTCAACCCAGGCTGGGCCGCCAGAGTAGCAAAGTTGCGTACCGAAATTGTGCGGCCGATGTTCGGGGATACGGTCAGCATGGATGCCGAACAATGGCTGAGCCTGAGCAGTAAATTCGCGGCCCACGAGGACTGGTTGAACGAAAAGGAAGGCGCCCTCGTCGAGGCGCTGGGCCTTGGACGTGTACGTGAGATCATGGCCGGCGACGGCGAAGCGGTCATCACCTCGCTCATCGAAAAAGACAAGGCGCTCGAGCCCGAGGCAAACGCGATTGCCTTGTTAGACAAGCTCATCCGCTATTATCGTGATCTGTTCACGCTCGTAAACAACTTCGTGTCGTTCCACGACTTTTACACGCCAGAGACCAAAGCCATTTTCCAGGCGGGCACCCTCTATCTGGATGGGCGTAGCTGCGAACTCTGCGTGAGGGTGGACGACGTGGAGAAGCACGCGAGACTCGCCGGCCTGAGCCGTACTTTCCTCGCCTATTGCAGTTGCGTGCGTAAGGGTGATGCCGAGCAACGGATGAACATTGCCGCAGCGTTCACTGATGGCGACGGCAACAACCTTCGGGTTGGTCGAAACGGCGTCTTCTACGACCGCCGGGGGCAAGACTGGCATGCCACCATCATCAAGGTGATTGAGAATCCGATCAGTGTCCGCGAGGGTTTCTGGGCGCCGTATCGGAGCCTCGGGCGAATGGTCGCGGCGCAAGTCGAGAGGTTCGCAGCCGCTCGGGAAAAGGAAGTCCAGGCGGAGGCGGGAAAGAGCATCAGCGCTGTCCCGGAGGGGGCCGAGCCCCAATTCGACGTGGGCAAGTTCGCGGGTATCTTCGCCGCTATAGGGCTGGCCATCGCAGCCATCGGCACCGCGATCGTATCCATGGTGACAGGCTTTCTGCAGCTCACGTGGTGGCAAATGCCGTTGGCGCTCATCGGTCTTTTCTTCGCCATCCCCGGACCCTCGATGGCCGCCGCGTATCTAAACCTGCGTAAACGCAACCTGGCTCCCATCCTCGACGCGAACGGCTGGGCGGTGAATGCGCGCGTCGTGATCAACTCCTCCTTCGGTGCCGCGCTCACTAGCATCGCCAAGCTCCCCGAAGGCTCCGAACATTCGCTGAATGATCCGTTCGCCGTGAAGCGCAAGCGTTGGAAGCTACTCGTCGCGCTGCTCGTGCTTGTGCTCGCGGCAGGGGTTCTCTGGCGGACAGGGACTCTGAGTGAATGGTGGGGCCGCATGAGCACCGGTGACACGGCCACGGCGGTCGAAGAGCCAGCGTAAAACGACGTTAATCTTCTATAATAATTTTATCGCTGATCTCATTGGGATTGTCGTGAGTTCCCGGGAAGTCTTTCGCCAGAACTTCGCCACATTCGCGCACGGCGGTGCAGAATCCCTCGGTGAGATCACCCGATTTTATCCCACCAATCATGTCGGTCACTATCCCCTGCCACGTATCCTTGGAGACTTTCGCGTTGATTCCCGTATCGGCGAGAATTTCCACGCGGTGCTCGAGCAGGGAGGCCATGACGAGGATCCCCGTACGGTCTTTGGTCGCGTGCAAATCGCGTGAAAAAAATGCCTGCACTGCCCGTTGGTGGACTTCTTCGTCGATCTTGGAACTCAGCAGGAATGGCCGCAGCACAGCGCCAAATGATCCCAACCAGTAACCGAGGTAAAGTCCCGGGATTTGCGCCCAGAGAATCCAGACCGGATCGAAATCGTCGAGAAAGAAATAGGCGAGGAAACCAAAGAACAAGGCTGTGACGATGGCCAGCCGCCAACGAGCACCCGGGTAATCATCGCTCTGCGCGACAATCATCGGTACGATTTCACCCGTGGTTTGCTTTTCTGCCTCGCGCACTGCCTGTGAAATTCTGTCGCGATCGGGCTGTGTCAAATTCACCACCTACCAACCTCCACTGGCTCCGCCGCCGGCGAAGCCGCCACCGCCACCGCCGCCAAAACCACTGCTGTAACCGCCACGTCCTCCACCCATGAGGCTGCCTAAAAGCATCCCACCAACGAGCGCGCTGCCTACTCCGCCCCTCCGCCCACGTCCAAACAGAGAGGGGCCAAGCAAAAAGAAGCCCAGAAAAAGCAGGTAGCCCAGGTTCATTCTCCCTCCGCGCTTCGCTCTGCGCATTTGGGGCGCGGGGATACCCTCCAATTTCCCCCCAATACTTTCGGCAATCAGGTTCAATCCAACCAGCACTCCGGCGCCGATTTGGTCCTGTTGGAAAAAGGGAATAATGCCTGCACGAATGATGCGTCCTGCCGCCGCGTCCGGAAGATCGCCCTCGAGACCTCGCCCCACCTCAATACGAACTTGGCGGTCCTGGGTGGCCACCAGCAGGAGCACGCCGTTGTCCTTGTCCTTTGCGCCCAGTTTCCATGCGTCGACGACTTTAATGGAATAGCTTTCGATCGTTTCGTCTTCGAGCTTTGGCACCACGAGAACTTGTAGCTGGGGTCCGTAGCTGCGCTGAAACTGCAACAGACTGGCAGAGATTTTTGCTTGGTCGGAACGACTCAACACTCCGGCAACATCGACCACCGGGCCGGTGAGCTTTGGGACGTCGAGAGAAAATACGGGGCTGGCCCACAAAGAACCCACCAGACTCAGAAGCAGCAGTGCTTTGCAGGCCATCAAAATTCGACTACGGGGACTTGCTTGACCTGTGCCTCGTTTTCGACACTGAACTGTGGTTTCTTCTCGTGCTTCAGGACTAGCGAATTGTACCAAGACGTGGGCGGTACCGTGACCAGGTTATTGAACCTCTTTATGGACTGAATGTAGCGATTCCTGGCAACGGTAATCCGGTTTTCAGTTCCCTCGAGTTGCACCTGGAGGTCGCGAAAGTTTTGATTGGCCTTGAGGTCTGGATAGCGCTCGACAACGACCATCAGGCGGGACAGGGCCGATCCCAGTCCAGCTTGCGCCTGCGAGAACTTGCGCAGGGTCTCGGGATTCAGTTGGTCAGTACTGACCTGCGTCTGGGTTGCCTTTGCGCGGGCTTCCACCACTGCCTGAAACGTCTCTTTTTCATGCGCGGCGTAGCCCTTCACGATGCTGACGAGATTGGGAATCAAGTCAGAGCGCCTCTTATACTGGTTGAGCACCTCCGACCAAGCGGCTTCAACTTCGTTGACTGCAGTCGGGATACTTTGCACTCCGCAACCGGACAAGATCACCGACAAGATGAGCATGGCGCCAATGCCAACGGGAACGGTTGAGTGCCTCATGCGCGCCACCTTAGCAGAAATGAGCAGGCTAAATTGATCCTCTGCCGTGATATCTGACGCCTCCTTTCGAATCATTGTAAGATCCTCGACTCGGTGTCCGGTGTCGTGCCTTGACTGCACAACCTCGGTCGCCTTACGTCAAATTTTAATCGATTTCGGTCAAAAAAAAGCCGCCCGAGGGCGGCAAAAAAGCGGGTGCCAAGCGTCGAAATTCTGGTTCTATATCCAGATTCGCCGCACCCGATTGGGGGGTTTGAATTCAATTAGGGGGGGGTGAATTCAAGGTTAAAACAATACGCCCATGGCCCGACAAGATTTGGTCTTTGCGGGTCAAAAACCAGTCTTGACACACTACCTTTCTTTTTTCTCCGCGCATTCGATGCACGACGCGACACTCGGATCGTATTCGAGGCGTCTCGGTGCAATGGCAACACCACAGTCCGCACACCAGCCAAATTCCTGACGCTGAATTCGAATCAATGCGCCAGCGATTTTTTGCAGCTGTATGTCCCGGCGAAGATTCGACGCGGCAGACATCGCCTGTGCCTGAAGCGCATCCATTCGGGACAGCCGGCCAACTTTACTCTGATCGAGTTCGACAGTTTCCGCCGCTTTCTGTCCGGATTCTTCGACCGACATCAGCTCATCGCGAATACGAAGCAATATTTTTCGAAAATAGTCGAGATCCAGTTGGGAGTCAGTCACCCGATCGCCTCACTGCAGTGTTGGAATGAGATGATCATCGAGCCATTAATCCCTATCATGCGCTTGCATGCAATCCCCAGTTAGCGAAACCGCCGGAACGTCTGCCCGACTCGGTCCGATCCATCTGGCACCGGAGGTTCGGCCGGTTAATGCCGCGACCTACCTTTTCGCGGCGTTCGCCGGAATCACCTTAACGACCTTCGTCAGCGTAATTCTGCCCTATATTCTGAATGTCAATCTGGCCGTCCCCTTCGATGAGCAGGGTCGCGTCTCCGGTGACATGGGGTTTTACCGCGAACTCGTTCTGATTTCGCTCAGCAGCCTGATTGGCGCCCTGTCAGACCGGACCGGACGAAGACGTATTTTTGTTGCCGGGCTCATCGTACTTGCAATCGGATACACGATCTTCGGTTTCGTCGACACGATGCTCAAGCTGATCCTCGTGCAGGTTTTTCTGGCCGTCGGGATTGGACTGGTCAATGTCATGGTCGTCGCGATACAGCTGGATTATCCGGCGGATGAATCCCGCGGCAAACTGGTTGGTTTCGCCGGTGTCGCGATCGGGCTCGGCGCGCTGAGCATCGGCGTTGTACTGACCCGCCTGCCGTTCATTTATTCTCAGTCGGGGGCGACGGAACTCATGGCCGGGCGCTACACGATGTTCACGATGACCGGCATCGGAATAGTGACAGCGTTAATCGTTGGACTGGGACTAAAGGGAGGACGACCGCCGCACGCGAAAGACGATCAGTCGTTGCGAGCGCTGATCGCGAGCGGGATCAGCGCGGGCCGAACCAACCCCCGAATTTTACTGGCCTACCTGTCAGCCTTCGTTTCCCGTGGCGACCTGATTGTAATTGGAACCTTCTACACACTTTGGCTCACTCAGGCCGGTATTACCAAGGGGATGAGCATCGATGAGGCCGCAAAAACAGCGGGCGGTTTCTTCGGCCTGGTGATGGGGATCGCCTTATTGTGGGCGCCAATCATGGGCGTCATCAACGACCGCCTGGACCGAACGACGACGATGGCGTTTGCGCTCGCATGCGCCGGATTGGGTTATCTGGCGATGGGTTTCATTCCGGATCCGCTGGGTGTCTGGATGTTTCCCGGCGCAGTCGTACTCGGAATCGGGCAAATGAGTGTGGTATCGGCTTGCCAAACGCTGATCGGACAGGAAGCACCGCGGGAAGCACGAGGAGCTATCACGGGAATGTTCAGCTTGTTCGGCGCCGCCGGCATTTTGTTTATCACGAAAGTGGGCGGACAGATTTTCGACGCCATCGGACCGGCTGCGCCATTCGTTCTGATCGGTGCCATCAACGGTTTACTGTTTCTGTTTGCTTTAAAGGTGCGTCGATATCCCCACTCTACTCGCCAATAACGGTTACCGTTACACGCCGTTGATGCCCGGCGTGACGATGTTCCCAGAGATAAATACCTTGCCAGGTTCCAAGGTCACATCGCCCGTCACGAACCGGCAGACTCAGCGCTGACTGCGTCAGCGTAGCCCTGACATGTGCCGGCATATCGTCCGGTCCTTCCATCGTGTGCCGATAGATCGGATCACCATCCGGCACCAGGCGACCCATAAAGGTTTCCAGGTCACGACGAACATCGGGGTCAGCGTTTTCCGACAGTATCAACGAGGCACTGGTATGGCGGATAAAGACCTGGCAGACACCAACCGAAATACCTGACTGCGCAATCACCGCTTGAACTTCATCGCTGAACGCGTAGGTGCCCCGTCCGTCGGTGACGCGTTCAATCGTTTTCTGGAAAACGCTCATTCATCGGCGACATAGGGCGCTCCGTACTTCAAGCGCAACGTTTTAACTTTGCCATACCACGGAATACTGACGATATACAAATTATCGTACTCGGAATCATCCATCTGCGGCAGGTTCTTGCTGCCGTGAAATCGCTGGATTAATTGTGGCAACGCCTTGCGATTCGTAATTACCAGAACAATTCTTCCTTTGTATTCCTGCAAAATCAGATCGGTAAGGCCCCGCACGTTATTGGCATCGATGACCTGAACCGGCATCTGCAGCATTTTTGCTAACGGCTCGGCGGTTTCCTGAGTATTACGGAACTGTGTCGCAAAAATCGCGTCGATGCCAGCGACGACATCAATATCGCCAACCACCCGGACCAATTCTTCAGCCCTGACCTGACCCGCCGCGGTTAAACCTGGATTGGAATCATCACCGAGCTCGACGTCGGCATAGCGAATGAAAACGACGGTGGTCGTCGACTGAGACTCGAATATCCACGCGAGTGTCAGCGCTATCGCCAGAAACAGGGCGCTGGCAATTATCCGGCGACGGCGGCGACGTCTCTTCCTATTGTCCTCGGTCAACGCGACCGCGCCCAATCGCCTGATTTAACCGTCACCGTTATCCCTTTCCACCGTGGAGATCACCGTGTATTCAGCTTCAACGACATCACTCTGCCGATCGGGCTTGCCCATCTTTCTCGTCAACCACCAAATCCGTAGATAGATTACGAGCCACGCAATCAAGCCCACGCCTATCAAGGCCGCGAGAATAAATCCGCCGACGATCACCGCCGCCATCAGAGCCAGCAACCCCAGAAAGATGCCCAGACCCTGTACCAATAGATTGCCGGGGCGACGTTCTATACGGATATATTGTTTCTGCGGCATCGATGCTCTCCAATTATTACAGGCGCGGACGTCGACGACTATTCGGGCAATGCCTCTAATTGATACATTGCGGCCAGAACCGGCGAAGGACGAAGTCCCACTCTTCCAAACCATTTGTTGAACAACGTTTTAAATTGTCCGGTTCGGTAAATTTGCGCGAGTGAGCGATTGGCAATGAGTCGAAAATCCGCATCATTTCTTCGCAAACTGAGCCCGTAGGGCTCGAACGAGAAAATGTCTTCCGACAATACGTAACTTTCAGGATCACTGGTGTTTACGATTTGCCCAATCAGCACGACCTGATCAGCCGCGAATGCCTCAACCTTGCCGGCATCCAGTTGACGCATACCCTCCGAATCAGTATCGACCACGATGACCGATGCATCGATCAGATTCTCTTTGAGAAAGACGTTGAGAGCGATTTCGGTGGTCGTTCCCCGGGCAACGGCCACGGTCTTTCCGCTAAGATCTCCGGTCGTCCGGATCGCGGCATTTTCCTTGGAAACCAGCGCGCCTCCGGTCACGAAGGTCATCAACGTAAAGTCGACTTTCTCGAGGCGAGACAGGGTGATCGTGCTGGAACTGCATTCTATATCTATCTTCCCACTTTCAACCGCGTCAAAACGATCTTCCAAACTAATTTCAACGAACTTCACCTCGATTTTGTCGAGACCGAGTTTTTCTTTCGTTGCGGTCGCTATCCGCCGACAGAGATCAACCGAATAACCGATTGGCGCCCCCGAGTCATCCTGAAAAGAAAACGGCGCGGAGTCCGTGTTGTAGCCAATCGTAATGACGCCTGTGTCGGCCACCTTTTTCAATGTACCCGTCAATTTGGCGGCCTCGGCACTGAAACCAAGCAACAAAACAGCCCCAAGTAATACTACGTTTCGCATTTTATTCTCCATGGTTATTCTGAGCCATCCAATACACCCAGCGGGTTCTCCAACACATCCGGATGATGCTCTGCAGTTAATTCCAGGTAGTATTCCGGAAAGTCATCGATTTTTTCTGCCCGCGCCCCGGCTCCGTGAGCTGTCGTATGACCCGGCAAATCGCCGAAGCCCATCCACGGACGCCAGGTCACCAAACCATGAAAACTAACAGTCGTCGGTACCGTCGACTGTTCCGCGTCTTCCAGGTCCGCCCTGAATCCATGATAAGTGGTCATTTCATTATAGACGAACCGTTTGGCATCGCGTCCCGGGGGCGTGCCATCGACGTGGATCTCCTCCGAGATCCACACGTCATCGCCCTGCATCACCGCGGGCTTGAACCGATGCCGCAGATCCATGCCAATCGCCTCCCCTGCGGCCTGCTGAATCGTCAATCCATCGGCGGTTATTGTGAACGACGCCGGTCCCATTCGAACCTGTGGCACTTCGACGGTTTCTCCGGTCACCGGGTTTTCCCATGTCTCCAGCAGACTTCCATCTTCAAGGTCCGTGAAATAAGCCACCTCAATCGATTTCGCCTCGTAAGCATCGGGACGAATTTTGCGATAACGACTGAAAGTGCCGGCCAATAACCCCATCATCGGAATCGCTTCATGGTCGATTACCGCGTAACGAGTCCCGGTCACCCAGCCCATACAGAGCCGGTCATCAGTGCTGCCACGGAGCTTCACCACCGCCGTCAGGAAATCTTCCGATGTAGACAAGTCCAGCCCGGTGCGGGCGAATGTGGGAACCCCGGCCACACCCATGGCCGCGGCGCCAAATAACCGCAATACAGAGCGTCGATCAATCATCTGCAAACTACAAAACGCAATGCGTCATCTCCGGTAAAATGGCCGCAAGTCTACCAGCAACCAAGGCTGCTGCGCGATTTGACCGCCATCCACAGGTATCTGCATGTTAGACTTTACCGTATTCATGCATTTGGACATCTGGAGAACATTGATGCAACAAGGAAGACAGACTGGACGTGATCGGCTTGGCCCGACGGCGATATACACGGATGTAGTTCGCGAGTCCGCTCTTACCACCAACAAGGTCCTGAAAAACACATATTTGTTGTTATCGGCCACGCTGATATTCAGCGCGATCATGGCAGCCGTCTCAGTCGCCATCAACATGCCGCATCCTGGCCTGCTGATATCGCTGGGCGGCATGTTCGGCCTGCTGTATCTGACCCACAAATTCAAAAATTCGACAATGGGCCTGGTCTTTGTGTTCGCCTTTACGGGCTTTCTGGGCCTGCTGCTCGGCCCGATGCTCAATATGTATCTTGAATCCGTCCCGAATGGCGGACAACTGATATTGACGGCTCTCGGAGCGACCGGCCTGATATTCCTGAGCTTGAGCGCCTACGTTTTAACGACCGGAAAGGACATGAGCTTCATGGGCGGGTTCCTGATGATCGGGCTTTTTGGCCTGGTGGGGGTCGTCATCCTCGGCTTGTTCGTTAATCTTTCTGCGTTCCAGATGGCGATCTCAGCGGGCTTTGTCCTGCTCATGTCGGGGTTCATCCTGTTCGACACGAGCCGGATCATCCACGGCGGAGAGACCAACTATATTACGGCCACGATCGGCCTTTACCTGAATATCTACATCATGTTCCAGCACCTGCTGATGCTGTTTGGAATGGGCGGCGATGACTAGCCGCCGGCGTCGATAAACGCCAGGTTCGCCATATAGGGTCTCAATACGTCAGGAATTCGGATTCGACCGTCCTCGGTCTGACAGTTTTCCATGATCGCAATCAGCGCCCTGCCGGCGGCGACGCCGGAACCGTTGAGCGTGTGTACCAACTCGGGCTTACCCGTTTCCGGGTCGCGCCAGCGAGCGCCCATGCGCCTGGCCTGGAACGATTCGCAATTGCTGCACGAAGATATTTCCCGGTAACGGCCCTGGCTCGGCATCCAGACTTCCAGGTCATAGGTCATTGCCGCACTGAACCCGGTATCCCCGGCGCACAAGGCGACCACGCGGTATGGCAGATCGAGTTGCTGCAATACTGTTTCGGCGTGACCCGTTAATTCCTCGAGCGCCGCATACGAATCAGCCGGTCGTGCTATGTGGACCAGCTCGACCTTTTCAAATTGATGCTGGCGAATCATGCCACGAGTGTCTTTGCCGTGAGAACCGGCCTCCGAGCGAAAACACGGCGTGTGTGCGACAAACTTCAGCGGCATTTCGTCGGCCTCCAAAATTCGGTCCCGCACCAGGTTCGTAACCGGAACCTCTGCCGTCGGAATCAGGAAAAATTCATGTTCCCCGGCCAGTGCAAAAAGGTCTTCGCCAAATTTCGGCAACTGACCGGTCCCTTCAAGACTCTTTCTATTTACGATGTACGGTGTATAGACCTCGGTGTACCCGTGTTCCCGGGTGTGGAGATTCAGCATGAACTGGATCAGGGCCCGGTGGAGGCCCGCAAGTGGACCACGCAATACACTGAACCGGGCACCGGTCAATACCGCCGCCGCCTCAAAATCCAGCCCCCCCCAAGCGCTGACCGAGATCGACGTGATCCAGCGGATCGAACTCAAATGTTACCGGCGTGCCCCAGGTACGGATTTCCCTGTTGTCCGACTCGTCGAGACCGTCCGGCACCGAATCATGCAACAAGTTCGGCAAACCGAGGTGCACATCGAGCAGGCCCGTCTGTACGGTTTCCAGAGTCGTCTCAGCTTTTTTCAGCGCTTCGCCGAGCGACTGGACCGTATCCATGATCTGCTGGACATCTTCACCGGCGGCCTTAGCCCGACCGATCTCCCGCGATTGCACGTTGCGCTCATTGCGTAACTCCTCGACCCGAACCTGCAACGCCTTGCGCTGCTCTTCCAGGCCCTGATAGGCCGCCACGTCGAACTCGAATCCGCGCCGTTTCAGGTTGGCCGTGACCCCCGCGATTTCATGCCGCAATAACTTCGTATCTAACATTAATAATATTCTCTAACTATTTGTTTTATTAAGTTTTTATAGTTTTATTTCGAGCTCGCAGATCTGCCAGCTTCTCTGCGATGCTGCGTTCCAGGCCACGATCAACCGGAGCGTAGTAAACCCGCTCACCCATCTGATCTGGAAAGTAATGCTCCCCGGCCGCAAACGCATCGTCCTCGTTGTGAGCATACCGATAGTCCTTGCCGTGTCCGAGCGCTTTCATCAATTTGGTCGGCGCATTGCGCAATCGAAGCGGAACCTCGAGCGTTCCGAGCGTCCGGGCATCGGACATCGCTGCCTGGTGCGCCAGATACACGGCATTGCTCTTTGCCGCGCAGGCCAGGAACACGATCGCCTGTGCAATGCTCAATTCGCCCTCGGGGCTTCCGAGTCGCTCATAGGTCTCCCATGCGTCCAACGCTATTCTGAGCGCGCGTGGATCTGCGTTGCCAATGTCTTCCGACGCCATGCGCACGACCCGCCGGGCAATATAATGTGGATCACAGCCGCCATCCAGCATGCGTGCGAACCAATATAACGATGCATCCGGGTTCGAACCCCGTACCGATTTATGCAGGGCCGAGATCTGGTCGTAAAAAATATCGCCGTGATGATCAAATCGACGTACGCCACCGGCGATGACTTCTTCGACAATGGCTGCGGATATGTCTCTCGGACCGGCAGACTTCGAAGCCGATGATTCGGCAAGGCCAGCGGCCAGTTCCAAAAGATTCAGGGCGCGTCTCGCATCACCGTCGGCGGCAACGGCCAAGGTCCGGACCTGCTCATCTGCCAGCGTGATTTCGTGGCCCCCAATTCCGCGATCGGAGTCGTCGAGTGCGCGTCGTAACAGGCTGACCAGGTCTTCCACATCGAGCGCTTTCAGGACATAGACACGCGCCCGCGAAAGCAATGCATTGTTTAACTCGAATGACGGGTTCTCGGTCGTCGCGCCGATAAAAATCAGGGTTCCATCCTCGACAAAGGGCAGGAATGCGTCCTGCTGGGCCTTATTGAATCGATGAACTTCATCGAGAAAAAGCACGGTCGGCTGCCCCGGATTGGCGATGGCCTCCGCGACCGCTGCGCGAATATCCTTCACGCCCGCCATGGCCGCCGATAATGCAATGAACCGCGCATTGGTACTCTTTGCGACGAGGCGCGCCAATGTCGTCTTGCCGGTACCGGGGGGGCCCCACAATACGGCGGAATGAAGGCTTTCGCCCGTTACCAGGCGGGTCAGTGGCTTCCCTTCACCCAATAGATGGGACTGACCCACCACATCGCCCAGACACCTGGGCCGGATGCGATCAGCGAGTGGCCGAAATTGAGGGTCAGGATCCCGCCTGTCAGCGAGGCTCATATAGGAATCTCTTTAAAATACCCTGGATCACATGGATTGGATGGAGTTCACCCAATGATATAAGGAAAAGCCAGGCCCGGCAGCTTACGAATTTTTAACCATAAACCGAGACTCGATCGCCCCGGCCCAGCGACCTAAACTGGTCGCGGCAAGGGCCCAGCCGACTAAAATGCCACCAAAATCAAACAATGCATCGGCCACTTCGGCTGACCGGTAATCCAGGCGGCTTTGCAATAGTTCGATCAGTATGCCAAATGCCAATAGGCTCAGGGCCACGAATGGGGCCCTTCCCAAGCGGAAAATGCCTCCGAACCAAAGCATAAGTGACGCGAATACCAGGAAATGGGCGGCCTTGTCGGATGAAATTATCACCGATCCGCTGGCGGGCGCGAGCGCGAAGTAGAGCACGACAACTAAGAGCATTATCCCACCCGCAAGCCAGAAATATGCGTATTGAAGGGTTCGCATCTTCAGGAAGTCTATAGATCAGTCTCGCCAATCACATCGACTCCGTCGGGAATATCAAAATGAAATTCATCATCCGACACGTCGGTCGGATATTCGATAGCCGTCAAATAGATCCGGGTTCGCTGTCCGAGCCGGTCGTCCAGTGCAAGTTGCACCAGATCCTTGCCGTCAAAACCCAGTCCAATCGATTTGAAATCTGACGTCGTCGAGCGGGGCGTAAGGTGCAGCCAATCGATCCCGGCGATCGGTTCTGCTCCAATGAAATTGAATTGGTCTAACGCTGCGGTATCGCCGGTCAACAATGCGGCCGGTGTTTCACCTAACTCCGCGCTCATCTGACGCACGGTTACCTGCTGAAGATCTGCCTCATACAGCCAGACACGGGTCCCGTCGCCCACAATGACCCGCTCAAAAGGCTCAGTGTAATGCCAGCGAAACCGACCAGGTTTTTTCAACACGACGTGACCGCGAGTCTCTTCGATAATTTCCCGGTCTGAGTCGATTACCTCCTGGCGGAAATCCGCCCGCATCGCATCGAGATTCTCGAGATAGCTGCGTAATCGGGTGAGGCCAGCGGCGTCGGGACCCGATTCCTCTGCGACGACAGGGGCGGCGAGCATAATGAAACCCGCGGCACCGAGCACCGCCAAAAAACGGCTATCGAACCCCACGCGGGTCACCACTCACCGGTCTTCCGGGGGCGGCGGAGCAAGCACCTCTCGGGAACCGTTGGACTGTAACTGACCGACCAGACCTGCCTGTTCCATGCTTTCGACCATTCGAGCCGCGCGGTTGTAGCCGATCTTCAGGCGCCTCTGAATACCAGAAACAGATGCCCTCCGGGTTTCCGTGACAATTCGCACAGCCTGATCATAAAGCGCATCCGTCTCGCCATCCACCTCACCCGCAGAACCCGGTTCGCCCTTAATGCCGGGTATCGGCTCGGACGGTCCATCCGTTACCTGATCTAAGTAATTGGGCTCACCGGATTCTTTCAGCGACGCCACGACGCGATGCACCTCCTGATCCGACACGAATGCGCCGTGCACACGCATCGGCAGGCCGCTGCCCGCCGACATGTAGAGCATGTCGCCGTGACCGAGCAGCGCCTCCGCACCACCTTGATCAAGAATAGTCCGGGAGTCCACTTTCGCGGATACCTGAAACGCGATGCGGGTCGGAATATTCGCTTTAATCAACCCGGTGATGACATCAACCGACGGGCGCTGAGTTGCAATGATCATGTGAATTCCAGCGGCCCGCGCTTTTTGCGCCAGCCGTGCAATCAATTCTTCAACCTTTTTGCCGACGACCATCATCATGTCGGCCAATTCATCAATCACGATTACGATTTTTGGCAAAGGCTCGAGCACCCGCCCCCGAATCTCACCTGTTTCAACATCCGTTTGCGAGAAGAAAGGATCAGAAATCGGCTTGCCCTCGTCTAAAGCGGCGCGCACTTTACGATTGTATCCCGCAAAATTACGCACGCCCAAAGAAGACATTACTCGATAGCGCCGTTCCATTTCGGCCACGCACCAGCGCAACGCATTGGCTGCATCTTTCATGTCGGTCACGACCGGACAAAGCAGGTGGGGAATGCCTTCGTAAACCGATAACTCCAGCATCTTCGGATCGACCATGATTAAGCGCACCTCTTCGGGTGTCGCCTTGTACAAAAGACTCAGGACCATCGCGTTAATCGCCACAGATTTGCCGGAACCCGTGGTACCGGCAATCAACAAGTGCGGCATCCGCTGCAGGTCTGCAACTACAGATTTTCCACTGATGTCTTTTCCAAGGGCCAGCGTGATCGGTGAATTCAGATCTTCATAAGCCTTTGACCGCAATATTTCACCCAGCGTGACCAGTTCGCGTGACTCGTTGGGAATTTCCAGGCCCACAGTTGATTTGCCGGGTATCACTTCGACCACCCGCACACTGATTGCCGAAAGCGAGCGCGCGAGATCCTTGGCCAGATTGCTGATCTGGCTGACTTTGACCCCCGCCGCGAGATCTAATTCGAACCGCGTCACGACAGGCCCGGGGTGCACTGAGACCACTTCGACATCGACACCGAAATCGCGCAATTTAAGCTCGACCAACCGTGACATGGCCTCAAGCGCATCGGCGGAATAGCCGGGCACGTGATTGGCCGGGTCATCCAGTATCGACAGCGGTGGCAATTTCCCGGCCCCGGTCGCTTCGAACATTTGGGTCTGACGTTCTTTCTCGACCCGGGCGCCAGTTTGAAGTGTCGGCAAGACCGGTTCGATTCGGGGCGCCTTTCTCCTGACCTCCTTTTTACGTTGAATCCGAACCTCTTTCTGCCGCTGTTCCTGCGCCCGCCGGACCGTGGCTCGCTCCTGAATGGCGAAGGCAACTGTCCGCAGCCTGTCGATTGCATTCAGAACGGAACCGCCAATCGAGTCCATCGCGTCCAACCAGGACATACCGGTAAACAAAGAAACACCCGCCAACCACAGAGCAAGCAAAATCAACGTGGAGCCCAGTGGACCCAGCACGCTGAGACACGCGCCACCGATGAGTTCCCCCAAGGCACCCCCGGCGGATTGGGGCAGGCCCAGATCCTGAAAATGGAGCATGGCCAGTGCACAGCTCGTCGCGAGGGTGAGCACAAACCCGGCAAAACGGGTCCCCATCACGGTGCGGTCCAGCGGACCAGAAACATCACGGGCTGAAAAAATAAACCAGCCGCCGAGCATGACTAACGCCGGGAAAAGGAATGCCGGCGTACCAAACAGGCTAAAGGTGACGTCGGAGAACCAGGCACCGGCCGAACCGATTTGATTCCTGATCGCCTGACCATCGCCCGTGTGGCTGAATCCGGGATCACGCGAATCATAGGTCATCAGCGCGACCAGCATAATGATCGCGGACGCAGCAAAAACCCACAACGCGCCCTCTCGCACCGAACGCGCGACAGAGGCGATGTCAGCTCGCTGCTCTTGACCCTGCAGCCTTGCTAATCTGGCCAAATAAACCTACTCGTAAGAGATCGCAACAACAACACAAGTTAACTACTTCAATCATAAGTAGTTACCAGTGGCGATCATAGCAGTAAACGGGGACTTGTGTGCAACCGGCCTGCGATTCACCTACACTAGCCCGCCATTTCGTTGACACATCAAACAAGCCGGGTCATGACCAATATGCCTGAATCCAGACACTGTCGCCTGTTAATCCTCGGATCCGGGCCTGCCGGTTATTCCGCAGCCGTTTATGCCGCCCGAGCGAACCTGGATCCGGTCCTCGTCACTGGCATCGAGCTCGGCGGACAGCTCATGACGACGACCGATGTCGATAACTGGCCGGGCGGACCGGCGGGTTTGCAGGGTCCGGCCCTGATGGAACAACTGCGTGATCATGCCGAGCGCTTTGATACGGAAATCGTCGCAGATCACGTTAATTCGACCGATCTGAGCGTTCGCCCGTTCCGGCTTTCCGGCGACCAGCAAGACTACACCTGCGATGCATTGATTATTGCCACGGGCGCAACGGCCCGGTATCTCGGGCTCGACAGCGAGGAACGTTTTAAAGGGCGTGGTGTATCCGCCTGCGCGACCTGCGACGGTTTTTTTTACCGCGATCAGCCGGTCGCGGTGATTGGCGGCGGTAATACTGCCGTCGAAGAAGCGTTGTATCTGTCCAATATCGCCTCTAAAGTTACGCTGATACATCGGCGGGATAGCCTGCGGGCCGAGAAAATGATGCAGGACCAGCTGTTGGCAAAAACCAATCGGGCTGACGGTGGAAATGTAGAAATACTCTGGAACCATGTCCTGGATGAAGTGCTTGGCGATGACTCTGGCGTCACCGGAATCCGCGTCCGCAGCACGATCGACGAGAACAAAACCGATGAAGTAAAGCTGTCCGGGGCTTTCATCGCGATCGGGCACGATCCCAACACCAACATGTTTCAGGGTCAGCTGGATATGGTTGACGGCTATATTGTCGTGAATGCCAGCCACGATGGCCCGGCAACGGCCAGCAGCATGGCGGGCGTGTTCGCGGCCGGCGATGTCGCTGATCCGGTTTACCGTCAGGCCATCACGTCCGCGGGGTCGGGGTGCATGGCCGCGCTGGATGCTGAAAAATACCTGGACACGATGGAATAACCGGGACCCGCGATGCACGCGGAGATTATTAATGAAATCAAGTCTGTCGATCCGGCTCAATGGAACGGATTGTCCGGCACAGACATCCCCTTTCTGCGCCACGAGTTTCTGGCTGCACTGGAATCAACGGGTTGCGTCGGAGAAGGCACGGGCTGGCTGCCACGCCATGTACTGCTGTTCGACGATGAACAAACCCTGGCAGGCGCAATGCCGCTGTATCAGAAGACCAACTCCTGGGGCGAATTCGTATTCGATTTCGCCTGGGCCAATGCGTATCAGCAGGCCGGCCTGAATTACTATCCGAAACTGGTCTCCGCGATTCCGTTTACCCCGGCAACGAGTCGGCGCTGCCTGATCGCACCGGGCCGGGACCCGACCCGCACCGCCCGGGCCCTGATCGGGGCGGCGCGGCAACACGCCATTGATTCCGGTGCCTCTTCCATCCACCTGCTATTCCCAACCCGGCGAGAGGCACAGCTCTTCGACCGCGAAGGTCTGCTGCTAAGAAAAGACTGCCAGTTTCACTGGCACAACCGCAATTATCGAAATTTCGAAGATTTTCTCGGTGAATTGACTTCCGCCAAACGAAAAAAATTGCGCCGCGAACGGCGGCGCGTCGCTGAAGCCGGAATCACGTTTCAAACTCTGCACGGTGATGCGCTCAATGAAGAGATGTGGCGCGAAATCATGCCGATCTATTCCAATTCATTCTGGCGCCGTGGTCATGAACCCTATTTGAACGAGGCATTTTTCGTTGAGATTTCCCGAGTCTTACCTGACCAAATCGTTTTATTCCTGGCCATTTCGCCCGACGGCCTGCCCGTTGCCACCGCGATATGTTTTCGCAGCGCGGACGCACTGTTTGGACGCTATTGGGGCAGTTCCGGCCAATTCCACAGCCTGCATTTCGAGACCTGTTACTACCAGGGCATCGATTACTGTATTGCTAACGGTTTGACACGATTTGAGCCCGGCACCCAGGGCGAACACAAAATCGCCCGCGGTTTCGTGGCCACGGAAACCTGGTCAGCCCACTGGTTGTCTCACCCACAATTTTCGGCGGCGATCGATGATTACCTGGATCGCGAGCGGGGATACATCGACGAATATATGGATGCAGTTCGGGCGCACGAACCCTATAGACGTGACGCGGATTAGACTCCGATGCCGGCGAAGTTGCATTGGTTAAAACCGACCGATCCACCCGATAGTTTTCCAGACCCGCACCTCGCCCTGACCAATCCGGACGGTTTGCTGGCGGTCGGAGGTGATCTATCCATTCCACGACTGCTGGCCGCCTATCGCAGCGGAATTTTTCCATGGTATCAGGACGATCAGCCCATCATGTGGTGGTCGCCTAATCCCCGGGCAGTATTATTCCCTGCAGAGCTACATATATCACGAAGTCTGCGACGAACGCTGCGGCAAAACCGCTTCTCGGTATCAATCGATTGTGACTTCTCAGGCGTTGTTTCCGGGTGCGCCGATAGCCGATCTGAATCGGGTACCTGGATTACGTCCGAAATGGCGAGCGCATACGAAGCGTTGCACGCTCATGAACATGCGCATTCTGTCGAAGTCTGGGACGACGAAAAATTGGTCGGCGGGTTATATGGAATCAATATTGGCCGGGTATTTTTCGGGGAATCGATGTTTTCGCGGGCCGACAATGCGTCGAAGATCGCGCTTGTTCATTTGGTTGCAGTGTGCCGCAATTTGGGCATCCAACTCATCGACTGCCAGGTGGCTTCCGCGCATTTGGCGAGCCTCGGCAGCCGACAAATCCCAAGAACGAAGTTTATCGATCTATTACAGCGGTACACGCAATACCCGTCACCAGTCAGCTGGGGCCATGCTCACCGGAAAACCGCGGAATTGCTAGCCTGATCTCGGGAAACGTACCGTTGCAACTTGCGCAGGCAGTCGGGTTTCTGCAAGAATGCGGGCCCGCTACACCGAGAGGCTACATGGCAAAGGAAGAAGCAATCCAGATGGACGGTCTTGTGACCGAGACGCTTCCCAACACGACTTTTCGTGTGCAATTGGATAACGGGCACACGGTCACGGCACACATCTCGGGCAAGATGCGTAAACACTATATCCGCATCCTCACCGGTGACCGGGTCACGGTGGAACTGACACCGTATGATTTGGCCAAAGGCCGGATTATTTATCGCGAACGATAGTCCCCGACCCCATCAAATATTCCGGGGCAAATATTCTGGGACAAATAAATCAGGCAAATTGTCTCGGGACAGACGAATCTAGGGCGTCTCGGACTCAGACAGATGCTCGAGTTTCTTCGTATTCGGAACCGCAATCAGGCGCAGCTGATCATCGTCTCCGACGACAATACGCGCATCACCGCCTTGAGCTAAGTCGCCGAACAACAGATACTCAGCCAGCGGTCGCTTGATGTTCTCTTGTATCACTCGGGCCATGGGCCGTGCACCCATTTTCGGATCATAACCGCGCTCGGCGATCCAGCGGCGAGCATCCGGATCCAGGTCAAGTGTCACATCATGCTCCTCAAGCTGGGATTCCAGCTCCAGGACCAGTTTATCGACGACTCGCAGTACCGATTTCCGGTCCAACGCCTGAAACTCGATGACCGAATCGAGCCGATTACGAAATTCCGGCGTAAACATCTTTTTAATCACGGCCAACCCGTCAGAACTGTGATCCTGCTGAGTAAAGCCGATAGACGCTCGGCTAATTTCCATCGCGCCCGCATTGGTCGTCATGATCAATATGACGTTGCGGAAATCTGCTTTACGTCCGTTGTTATCCGTCAGGGTGCCGTGATCCATAACCTGGAGCAGGATATTGAAAACTTCCGGGTGTGCCTTCTCGATTTCATCCAGAAGCAGCACGGAATGGGGGTTTTTGGTAATCGCCTCGGTCAACAAGCCCCCCTGATCAAATCCCACGTAGCCCGGCGGGGCCCCGATCAATCGCGAAACCGTATGGCGTTCCATATACTCCGACATATCGAAGCGAATCAATTCGATGCCAAGATTAAAGGCGAGCTGACGGGCGACTTCGGTTTTACCGACACCGGTCGGACCGGCAAAAAGATAGGCGCCAACCGGCTTCTCGACCTCGCGCAGGCCGGACCGCGCCATCTTGATCGCCGATGACAACGCGTCAATAGCCGGATCCTGGCCAAAGATGACGAGTTTCAGATCGCGATCAAGATTCTTTAGCAAATCACGATCGGACGCGGATACGCTCTTCGGCGGGATACGCGCCATTTTAGCCACGATATTTTCAATCCGCTCGACGTCAATCACGTCCGGCCGATCTTCTGGCGCACTCAGCCGAACGCTCGCGCCCGCCTCGTCAATAACATCGATTGCCTTATCCGGCAACTTTCGATCTCCGATATAGCGCGCCGACAGCTCAGACGCCGTTTTCAATGCATCGTCGGTGTACTGCACACCGTGATGCGCCTCGAAGCGCGATCGCAACCCCTTGAGAATTTGGATCGTCTCGGCAACACTCGGCTCTTCAATATCGATTTTTTGAAATCTTCGAGCGAGTGCATGATCCTTTTCAAAAATACCTCGATATTCGCGATAGGTTGTTGAACCAATGCATCGCATGTCACCATCACCCAGCACCGGCTTAAGAAGATTCGATGCATCGAGTACACCGCCGGAAGCTGCACCGGCACCAATTACCGTATGAATCTCATCGATGAACAAAATTGCGCCAGGAGTTTTCTTGATTTCCGCCAAAACACCTTTAAACCGCTTTTCAAAATCGCCCCGATACTTTGTTCCAGCCAGCAAAGCGCCCATGTCGAGCGCGTAAATAGTGCAATCTTTAAGCACCTCGGGCACGTCACGATCAACAATCATTTTAGCCAGGCCCTCGGCAAGAGCCGTTTTACCGACGCCCGCCTCGCCGACATAAAGCGGGTTATTCTTTCGCCGCCGGCACAATATCTGAATCGTGCGCTCGATTTCAGATTCACGGCCGATCAGCGGATCTATCTTGCCCTCTATGGCGCGTTGATTAAGATTGCTCGCAAAACTATCGAGCGGGCTCGCCGAGGCCCCTTCATCGCCTTCATCTGCATTACTCCTTTGCGGGCCAGCCCCATCGTCTGTTTTGCTGAGCCCATGGGACATATAATTCACGACATCCAGACGAGCGATGTCATGCAGGCTTAGCAGATACACGGCATGAGATTGTTTTTCACCAAAGATGGCTACCAATACATTTTCACCTTTGACCTCTTTCTTGCCGCTTGACTGAACATGAAATACAGCACGTTGCAAAACCCGCTGGAATCCCAGAGTTGGCTGAACCTCTTGCTCATTATCACCGGACAATCGCGGCGTCGACTCATCGATAAATTCTTCCAGCTCTTTCCGCAGGCGCTCCCATTTCCACCCCACAGGCAGTAAGAATTTCCGCCGCCCTGGGTATGTCAAGTACTGCCAACAGCAGGTGCTCAACCGTCATGTATTCATGACGCTCGGCGCGGGCTTGTTGAAACGCCTCATTGAGGCAAAATTCCAATTCACTGCTAAGCATACGGTTAATCGATTTCCTCTAGAGTACATAGCAGCGGATGCTGGTGCTGATCCGCGTATGAACAAGCCTGTGCAACTTTGGTTTCCGCGATTTCATAGGTGAATATACCGCAAACACCTTTCCCCTGGGTATGTACCTCTAACATAACCCGAGTCGCTTTCGGACGGTCCATTGCAAAAATCAACTCTAAAAGTTCGACGACAAATTCCATCGGGGTATAGTCGTCGTTCAGCAAGAGCACCCTGAAACAGCGGGAGGGCTTCCTGGTCTTTGGTTTGGCCTCCTCGACCGCCAGGCCTCGATCGTCGCCGGGGCCCGTTAAAGACTCATTGTCACTGTCTTCACCCACTGGTGTTTCCCACCGCTAAAACCCTCCGGATATAGATACCATACTATAGGCCCATTGGCCCAGAGACTCGACGCAGAGCAAAACGCGGCGAGCATCGACAGTTAACAATAAATCACCCTGCCTGCGCTTTACCGTGCGGTGGCGCACGGTAGTTACCTGCAGCGACGCAGCATAATTATTCGTGGTCGCCATTATGTCGCGCTCGCCGCACCGGCCACGAGAGGCACTGTACGGGGGTTCAGGCAACTCCTGATCATTTGGCGATATGCGAATGCTTTTACAGGTAATTTGCACCAAAAGTTTGCGCTTATCCGCAGACTCATTATTATGATACCGTCGTGGTTTGTATGTGTGCGTTCAGACCGCTAATTTATGCTGTTGAAAGGCAGGGTAGCGAGTACCCAATTGAATACCCAAGAGCTTATATCGCATTGGAGTTCCCAGTCTGCTGAGGAACTGGCCGCCAAAGCCAGCGAGCATTTGCCTATTTGGGTCTCGCTCGGCCTGGTTATCCTGATCGCCTATTATCTTGCCCGGTTAGCCTGGCTGATTTACCCGAGCACCGATGGAGTAATTTGGGTTCCGCCTCAAATGGCGATCGGCAGTACAGCAATCTCCCGCCGCCGGCGATTCGAGAAAAAATTATGACGCGATCACCAATGCACATTTATTTGGAAGCGCAACAGAAACCGCCGAGCCGATTATTCAGGATACGGAAGACGCGCCGGATACACGCCTTAACCTGAGCCTGCGCGCCACCGTCGCAGCCACTGACAACCAGATTGCGCATGCCATTATTGCCGACGGTTCAGGCAAGGAAAACGTCTACTTCGTTGGCGATGCCATTCCAGGCGGTGCAAAATTACATAGAGTCGACGTGGAGCGCGTGATCCTGAATCGTGGCGGCGTCATGGAGGCGCTGCGCCTACCGAAGAAATATGCGGACTCCGGAGTTCGCGCGCCGAACTCCCCCACGGGCACGCAACAGGCCCGGCCCGGCGAATACGCCCAATATTCAGCAACTGATCAGCGAGAACGCGGCAACCTTCGCCCGAGATCGTTCGACCACAGCCCTTCATGCCGAATGGGAAACTGAAGGGTTATCGTGTATTTCCGGGCCGAAACCGCCAGCAGTTTATTGCCCTCGGCCTCAGACCCGGAGACCTCGTCACCGAAATCAATGGCGTCGCCCTGACCGATCCGGCCCAGGGAATGGAGATCTTTAGCAGTCTCGGTTCTTCCAGCCAGCTGAGTGTGACAGTCGAGCGCAACGGACGTGCCCAGGTACTGGCCATCGATACCAGTCAAATCCTGTCCGCTGGCGACGGCTCACGTTGATGCGCTATCCATGATTAAGCGGCTACCGGCAATCGGTTTCAGCAGCGTGGTGCTTGTGTGCCTTGCGATCTCTGCCCAGGTTGGAGCGCAGGAAGCCACGATCACGCCAAACTATAAGGATGCTGATATTCGCCAGGTGATTGAAGCCGTCGGCGAAATCACGGGCAAGAATTTTCGTTTTGGACCCGCGCGTCAAGGCGCAGGTCACGATGCTCTCATCTTCGCCCATGACATCCGACGCCTTTTACGAAGCCTTTTTGTCGATCCTTCAGGTCTACGGTTTCGTGGCCGTCCCGTCAGGGAACCTGATCAAGATCCTGCCGGATGCCAACGCGAGGCAGGTTCCAGGCAATGAAATGCAAGACGGTCAAGGTCGGAATGCCGATGACATCGTGACCCAGGTCATCACCGTAGAAAATGTCGCAGCCGCACAACTGGTGCCCATCCTCAGGCCATTGATTCCTCAATACGGACACCTCGCCGCACACCCGGCTTCAAATATGCTCATCATCTCGGATCGCGCCGCGAACGTGAATCGAATGCTTCGAATCATCCGCAGGATCGACCAGGCCGGGGATGACGAGTTCGAGGTGATTCGCCTGGAACATGCGGCCGCCGGGCGAAGTGGTGCGCATCATCACGTCTTTAAATCAAGGGGGTGCGGCCGCGGCGGCAACCACGGGAAATCCAACGACCGTCATCGCGGATGAAAGGACCAATAGTGTTCTGGTCAGTGGTGACAAGAACCGGCGGTTGCGAATCAGGGTGCTGATCACTCATCTGGACACCCCGCTGGAAGACGGCGGCGACACGCGTGTTCGTTACCTGAGATATGCGGACGCCGAAGATCTCGCGACCAAATTGCAGACGCAGTATCAGACTAAGGCCGCGACAGAAGGTACCCCGGCGGAAACCGGCGACATCAATATCTGGGCCGACCAGTCGACCAACGCCCTTATTGTCACGGCGCCACCCAAAATCATGCGGTCGATGATGGCGGTCGTCGACAAACTGGATATTCGCAGGATGCAGGTCTTAATCGAGGCAATCATTGTAGAAGTTTCGGCCGAAAGGGCTGCCGACCTGGGCGTCACCTGGGCGATCGGTGACAAAAATCTGGAGTCGGCGATCGGTGTCACCCAGTTTGACGGGCTGACCGGTGTCACGGGACTGGCGGGGGCGGCCCTCGGCGGCGACGCCGCCGTGCTATCCCCACCCTCGGCTCCGGAATCAATTTCGGTATCGGGCGCCTGTCCGATTCCGGCATCAGTTTCGTGGCGCTGATCGAAGCACTGGAGGCGGATACCAACACGAACATTATGGGCACACCGATATTGACGACGTTGGACAATGAAGAAGCCGAGATTCGCGTCGGTCAGGAAGTACCCTTCGTAACCGGGAGTTTCAGTAATACAGGCGGCGCCGGAGGTGCGATTAATCCATTTCAGACAGTCGAACGCGAGCAGGTCGGATTGACGCTGAAAATTACGCCACAAATTAACGAAGGCAATGCGATACGCCTGAAAATCGATCAGGAAGTCTCCTCGGTGTCCGACAGCACCCAGGCGGTCGATCTGATTACCAACAATCGGAACATCAATACGGTAGTCATCGTTGAGGACAAGGCGATCCTTGTCCTTGGCGGGCTGATTCAGGAAGAACTCAGGGAAAAGGAACAACGGGTCCCGTTTTTAGGGCGTATCCCGGTGATCGGCGCACTATTTCGTTCTACGAGCACGCAGAAGATCAAGACGAACCTGATGTTTTTTATCAGACCGACGATTCTGCGAGACGATGTCCAGGCGAGCTTCGAAACCAACGCAAAATACAATTACATCCGGGATATTCAGTTAAGCGACCAATCTACTCAGAAAATACTCCCGTTTATTCAGTCGCCGGAAGGCGCGATTCCGCCACTGGAAACCGATGATGTCCCCGCAATTGATTTGCGCAAGCTTCCGTCAGGTGGGACCAATAAGACCCCTCAAGAAGACGGTGTCGACGGGCTGAATCATGGTGACGTCTCCGCCATCCGACCCCGCATCAGTCGCTGAAACCATTGACGTCGCGATAGACGAATCATTGCTTGACGAGGGTATCGACGACAACGAGCAGGAATCGCTCCCGAGCGAAGACGAAGACACCGAGCGGATGCTCCCGTTTTCCTTTGCCAAGCGCAATGGATTGCTCGTGCAAGACTATATCGACGGGAAAGCACGAACCATTGTCCGCAACAACGCCAGCCCGGCCAGCCTGTCGGAGACCCGTCGATTCATCGATCAGCCTTTGCAACTGAAGGTCGTCAGTCCCGAAGAATTCGATTTTCAACTACAGCAGACCTATGAACGGGATTCAAATTCCGCGATGCAAATGGTCGAAGGCCTTGGAGAGGATGACGATCTGTTTCGCGCCGTGCAGGATTTACCGGAGCCCTCGGATTTACTGGAAAGCGATGATGACGCGCCGATCATTCGCCTGATCAACGCGGTACTGACGTCTGCGGTAAAGGAAAACGCGTCGGACATTCATATCGAACCCTTCGAGAACCGGCTGGTCATTCGCTTTCGAATCGACGGCGTGCTGCGTGAGGTTCTGCAATCCAGACGCGCTGTAGCGCCGCTCGTCGGCTCGCGAATCAAGGTCATGTCCAAACTCGATATTGCCGAGAAACGCCTGCCTCAGGACGGCCGTATCTCCCTTCGAATTGCTGGCCGCGCGGTCGATGTGCGGGTCTCGACAATGCCCTCGGGACACGGAGAACGCGTTGTACTGCGACTGCTGGACAAACATGCCGGACGCCTTGACCTGGGTCAACTGGGCATGGAACCCGAAGGCACTGACGCGGTCGATCGGCTGATTCACCGGCCGCATGGAATTATTCTGGTCACGGGTCCCACCGGATCCGGTAAAACCACGACGCTATACGCCGCGCTCGAGAGAATTAACGACAATACCCGCAACATCATGACGATCGAAGATCCGATCGAGTATTACATCGACGGCATCGGTCAATCTCAGGTCAACACCAAAGTCAAAATGACCTTCGCCAGAGGGCTGAGGGCCATTCTGCGCCAGGATCCCGATGTCGTCATGGTCGGCGAAATTCGTGATCTGGAAACTGCTGAAATTGCAGTACAAGCCAGTTTGACCGGTCATCTCGTTTTATCGACATTGCATACCAACACGGCTGTCGGCGCGGTGACGCGTCTGCGTGACATGGGCGTCGAGCCGTTTCTTCTGTCTTCCAGCATCACCGGTGTCATTGCCCAACGGCTCGTGCGTCTTCTGGATCCGGACACCAAGAAACCCTATCAGGCCACCGAATATGAATGCCACGAATTGGGCGTCGATCCGGCCAACCCGCCAACGCTTTACCGAACCCCGGAAGACAGCAAGTTAGGCGATGGCTACCGCGGCCGCAGTGGAATATACGAGCTCATCTCTATTGATGATGAACTGCGCACGATGATTCACGATGGCGCAGGCGAACATGAGCTCGAAAAATATGCACGAACCCGCAGTGTGAGCATTCGCGAAGACGGCATCAGGCAGGTGTTAGCGGGTCGAACAACCCTCGAAGAAGTCCTGCGCGTGACACGCGCAAACTGACGGATAGACGCTGATGGGCGCGTTCGAATACACCGCTGTTGATCCGTCCGGCAAGGAAAAGAAAGGGGTCATAGAGGGCGATACACCCCGCCGGGTCCGCCAGGCCCTCAGAGAACGCGATCTTCTGCCGCTCAGCATCAACGAGATCGCAGAGAAAGAGACCTCGAAAAAACAAATATTTCCGGCACGCCGAGCCCTGTCAGCGAACGACCTCGCCATCATCACCCGCCAGATCGCAACTTTAGTCCATTCCGGCATTCCGCTGGAAGAAGCATTGACCGCCGTCGGAGAACAAAATGACAAGCCACGAATTAAAAGCGTCATTATGGGCGTACGGGCCAAGGTGATGGAAGGCCACACGCTGGCGGACGGTTTAGCTGAATTCCCCAAGGCCTTTCCGGAAATCTACCGTGCGACCGTGTTGGCGGGTGAACAGTCCGGCCATCTTGATGCCGTGCTCGAACGGCTGGCCGACTATACGGAAAGCCGCCAGGAGCTCCGTCAGAAAATTATGAACGCGATGATCTATCCGATCGTTTTGACGGTATTGGCGTTTTCGATTGTTTCCCTGATGCTGGTCTATGTCGTACCCAAGGTGGTTGGCGTGTTCGCGAATACCGGCCAGGAGCTACCCGCCCTGACCACGGCACTGATCGCGCTCAGCGATTTCCTGCGCGATTACGGAGTGTTCGTGCTCATTCTGATCGGCGTTTTGGCGTGGGTTGCTCGTCGCGCGCTTCAGCACCCGGGCCCACGCCGGAAGTTTCACATTTTCTTGCTCCGGTTGCCGGTGGTTGGAAAGCTCGTGCGCGGTCTCAATACCGCCCAATTCACCCGCACCTTCAGCATCCTGACCGGTAGTGGTGTGCCGGTACTGGAATCCTTACAGATTTCAGCGGAGGTCATCAGCAATCTGCCGATGCGCGATGGGGTCGAGGAAGCGGCAGCGCGTATCCGCGAAGGCGCCGCAATTGGTAAATCGCTGGCCGCCAGCGGGCACTTCCCGCCCCTGTGCATTCACCTGATCTCCAGCGGCGAGGCCAGTGGCCAACTGGAAATGATGCTGGGCCGGGCCGCAGTCAACCAGGAACGTGAAATGGATGGGCTCATCGCTGCCTTACTCGGTATTTTGGAGCCGGCGCTGATTGTCGGCATGGGTGGCGTCGTCCTGATTATCGTCCTGGCAATCCTGTTGCCGATCTTCGAACTCAACCAACTGGTCGGCTAGGCCGCTGTCTGTTTTTGGCGGTTTCTCACGGAAAACGCCCCCTAAATGTGCAGCCCGTCACGTTTTTTGAAAGCGGCGATTGCCAACAAAAATCATCCGATCTATAAGCTCAGCGAAGACTTCGGGTTTCGACATAATCGATCGAAACCGGTGTAAGGAGACGTTCGATGGGCACAAGAAAGAATGGCGCTTGTAAATCAGAACAACCGGATTTCGAGGTTGAACCGGACCTGGATAAAGATCTGGGTCTGAACGCAGATTCAGATAAGGACCTCGATCGCGAGCCGGATTTTAATCCTGACGAAGATCTCGATATCGATCTTGACCTGGAAGATGATTCCGACGCTGAGCCGGACATCGATGGCACAGTAGAAACGGGTGAAGCGAACAGCAATGTCGGCGAAACTTCGGTTGAGATAGACGTTGAGGA
>PVMK01125380.1_pt1 | contig 30176 bp, 25 predicted proteins | sample 1853481 | NCBI WGS metagenome assembly PVMK01 (sample SAMN08533507, study PRJNA380276) | Marine sediment metagenome, whole genome shotgun sequencing project.
GCGTAGACCTTGAGGTCAACGAAGGCGAGCTCGTGGCGCTCATCGGTGCGAACGGAGCGGGGAAGACGACGACGTTGAGAGCGATATCTGGCGTGATTCCAGTGTCCAGCGGCTCGATCACGTTCGAAGGATCCGCTATCGATTCATGGCGATCAGCCAGGATCGTTGCTGAGGGAGTCGTCCAGGTTCCAGAAGCACGAAAGCTGTTCCCGGACATGTCGGTCACCGAGAATCTGAGGCTCGGAGCGTACCGGCGGGGACGATCGGAGATGGACGCAACGTTCGAGGAGGTGTTCGAACTCTTCCCGAAGTTACGCGAACGTGAATCACAGATAGCGGGCACGCTCAGCGGTGGAGAGCAGCAGATGCTCGCGATCGGGAGGGCACTGATGACCAAGCCTCGCTTCTTGATGCTCGATGAACCCTCGCTCGGCCTCGCACCGAAGCTCGTGGCCGATATCTTCGATGTCGTCAGGAACATCGGCAAGAGCGGTGTGACGGTGATGCTCGTCGAGCAGAACGCCGTGCATGCCCTCCAACTGTCGGATCGGGGTTACGTTCTCGAGAACGGCTCCGTCGCGCTCCATGGAACCGGAGAGGAGTTGCTCGGTGACGATCGTGTGCGGACGGCCTATCTCGGGCTGTGACATGAATGGATGCCTCTGACATGAGTGCGAGCATCGTCGCCAATGGCGTCCGGAGCCTCGGTCGCGAGAGCGCTGCTCTAGCGTGGTCGGGCGTTCCAGCGGACGTGCGGGACCGAACCCTTCTCGTCATGTACGACACGCTCGGTGTGATGATCGCGGGAGCCGCCACGCCCGAAGTTCGAGCGCTCGCAAGGCAGCATACGGAGACCGGGAGTGCGCCATTGGTCGGATTCGGAGCGTCGTCGACCTCCAACGCATCGTGCTGGCTGAACGGCGCGGCTGTCTGCGCCCTCGAACTCGACGAAGGCAGCAAGTACGCCCGAGGCCACCCCGCAGCTCACGTGCTGCCAGCTGCCCTCGCGTTGGGTGGCGGTCATGATGGTGATACGTGGCTGTCAGCGTTCCTCGCCGGATACGAAGTCGCCGCACGGTTCGGCCGGGCGACTCGTCTCCACAATGGTGTCCATCCGCACGGGACCTGGGGTGGAGCGGGCGCGGCCACTGTTTCTGCCCGGTTGGGTGGCCTCGACGCGGATGGCATCGCCTCTGCCATCGACATCGCGACCGGTATGACCCTCGCCCCGCACTTCGAGTCGGCGTTGGCAGGCGACCCCGTGCGCAGCCTGTGGGTCGGCGCAGCCAATGCAACTGGGCTGGAGGCCGCCCGCTTGGCCGCCACCGGCGGCACGGCAGTCAGCGGAATCGCAGCGAGGACGTACGGCGGACTGATCGGCACCCTCGATCCGGGACCGCTCGGTGTCCCATTCGAGGAGCGCTTCGAGATCATGCTCAGCTACTTCAAGAGACATGCGGCGTGTGCGTACACGCACCCAGCGGTCGATGCGGTGTTGTCGATGCTCGACGAGATGCCCATCCCGATCGATCAAGTGGAGAGCGTGAGCGTTGAGACGTTCGCCATCGCCTCAACGCTTGACCGTATCGAGTGGCCGACACGGCTGGCAAGCATGTTCTCCATTCCGTTCGTGGTGGCGGTCGCCATGATCGAAGGAGAGTTCGGCCCATCCGGGAGCGATGAGGCTCACCGGAACGATCCTCGGATCACCGACCTTGCGAGGAGAACGACCGTCACCGCATCCGATGAGTTCGAGGCCAGGCTTCCCGATCGCCGTGGTGCACGCGTATCCGTGACGATGGGTGACGGCTCGCGGCGTGAAGCGATGGTCGAGCAGCCCGTCGGCGACGCTGCCGGGACGACGTTCGGCTGGAACGAGGTCCGCTCCAAGATCGCGACGCTGATCGGAAGCGAACGTGCACAACGACTCGAAGCAGCGGTGGTCGAGATCCCTGGGGGGACTCTCGATCAGCTCTTCGAAGAGTTGCGAGGCGTTGAAGCGGCATGAGGCTCGTTGGCATCACCCCGATCGTCGTATCAGATGGAGAGCTACGTCGCCGGCAGGCCCGTTACACGGAACTCGCACCGGAAGGAGTCACGATCGACCTGGTCAACCTCGAGGATGGCCCCGCTCGCCTCGAGACATCGGGGGAGATACGCCGTTCGGAGGATCTCGTGTACGAGCAGGTCATGCGGATGGACGTCGACGACTACGACGGTGTCTTCCTGGATTGCGTTCTCGATCCTGCTCTCGAGCGATTGCAGGCCCATATGGATATCCCCGTGTTCGGGATCACGAACCTGGTGTCCAGCTTCCTCGGCTCGCTCGGTCTGCAGATGGCGGGTGTGGCCCGGAACCACTCGATCGCCGACGAACTGGATGCCCGGATCGAGTCGTTCGGCTGGTCCGGCCGGTTCAGTGGCGTTCTCGTGCTCGATCTGTCCCTCGAGGACATCTCGGACACCGATCTGTGGAACACCACGGTGTCCGAGCGTGTGTCGGCAGGGGACCTCGACAATGTCGACGTCGTGATCAACGGCTGTTCTGCGGTCGAGGTGCATCCAGCCGGAGGGCCCACGGTGGTCGATCCGACCGCCCTTGCACTCCGCCTCATCGGAGTCGGCCAAACTGTGCTCGGGGAGCAGCACCAATGACCAGTCCCATGTTCGACGTACTCGTGGCCGGCGCCGGTGCCGCGGGATTGGCCGCTGCACTCTCCGCGGCCGATCGTGGGCTGGACGTAGCGGTCGTTGAGGCCAGCGAGACCTTTCGCATCGACTCGAACACGGCGATGAGCACGTCGATGGCGCCTGCCGGAGGTAGCCGATGGCAGGTGGAGGCCGGCATCGTCGACTCGCCGGAGGGGTTCTACGGTGATGTGATGGAGAAGACGAAGGGGTTGGCCGATCCCGTTGTCGCCAGGGCGCTTACCCATGTTGCCCCCGAACTCGTGGCTTGGATGGCCGACACGGTGGGGGTCCCACTCGAACTCGTGACAGACTTCCGCTACCCGGGACACTCGGCTGACCGATGTCACGCTGTTCCGGATCGTTCCGGTCTGGCCCTTCACGCACATCTGCTCGACGAGGTCGGAAGACGTTCGAACGTGACGATGATCACACCCATGCGGCTCACCGCTGTGGCTCGTATTGACACCGACCGGATATCAGCATCCGTAGAGAGACCGGACGGAACAAGCGAAGACGCGACAGCCCGCTCCGTTGTGCTTGCCACCAACGGCTACGGCGCACGACGTGACTTCCTTGCGGAGTTCATCCCTGAGATCGAGAACGCCCTGTATCACGGTGGACCGGGGAGCACCGGCGATGCGCTCGTGATAGGAGAGACCATGGACGCCGACGTCGCCTATCTGGACGCATATCAAGGCCATGGCTCCGTGGCGACGCCGCACGGGATCATCGTTACATGGGCGATCGTCATGCACGGGGGCATACTCCTCAACTCGGATGGGGACCGCTTTGGAGACGAGGCACGGGGCTACTCGGAATATGCGGTCCCTGTGCTCAGCCAGGTAGACGGCGTCGCATGGGTGATCCTTGATGAGCGCATCGGTGATGCGTGTGTTGTCTTCAAGGACTATCAGGATCTCGTCGATGCGGGCGCCGTCCGTTGGGCGGATGACATCTCCGAGCTTGCGAGCCTTGTTGACGTTCCGGTCAAAGCTGTCGAGGCGACACTCTCCGCGGCGCACACAGCGTCAACTGGATCATCACCGGATGCGTTCGGACGCACCGAGTGGGAGCGGCCGCTCAGCCCACCCTATGGGGCCGTCAAGGTGACGGGAGCGTTGTTCCACACCCAGGGCGGGCTTCGGGTGGACGCACACGCCAGAATCCTCAGTGCGGGTGCGCCAATACCAGGTATGTACGCCGCGGGCGGCGCAGCCATGGGCATCTCGGGGCATGGGGCATCTGGATATCTTGCCGGTAACGGGTTGCTTTCGGCCCTCGGCCTCGGATACATCGCAGGCGACCATGTCGAAGCCAACCATGTCGCGGCCAGACAGTGAAAGATCAACCGTTGCGGGATAGACCCCGTCAGAGCGAGGAGAAGCCATGTTCGATCTCATAGTCAAGAACGTCAACGTCGTCAGGCCGAACGTTCCCGAGGTCGAGACGCTCGATATCGCGATCAAGGATGGGAAGTTCGCTCACCTTGCACCGAGCATCGACCCGAGCGACGCATCCGAGGTGGTGGACGGTGCGGGACTGCACGCCTTTCCGGGCGTGGTCGATGCACACATGCATCTTGGGATCTACCACCCCCTTGCTGAGGACATCGTCACCGAGACTCGCTCGGCCGCCACGGGTGGCGTCACCTCTGGCATCAGCTACATGCGGACAGGCCGCTACTACCTCAACAAGGGCGGGCCATACGCCGATTTCCTGCCGGATGTCATGGAAGCCAGCGATGGCCGGTCGTACATCGACTACGGCTATCACGTTGCGCCGATGATGCAACAACACATCGATGAGATCCCGATTCTGATCGATCGGTTCGGCATTCCTTCGTACAAGATCTTCATGTTCTACGGAAGCCACGGCCTCCACGGCCGATCGGATGATCAGAGCGCGTTCCTCATGACACCGCCCGATGAGAAGTACGACTACGCACATTTCGAGTTCATCATGCGCGGTGCAAAAGCGGCGATGGATCAGTTCCCAGACAAGGCTGACTACATCTCGGTGTCGCTTCATTGCGAGACCGCAGAGATCATGCGTGCGTACACGAAGATGGCAGAAGAGAACGAGGAACTCTCCGGCCTGGCGGCATACAACGCTGCACGGCCACCGCACTCCGAGGGCCTCGCGATCGCCATCGCGGCGTATCTCGCCCACGAGACACAGTTCCCGAACATCAATCTGCTGCCGCTCAGCTCGGCCAAGGCGAGCGAATCAGCGATGTTGATGGCGGAGACCTTTCCCCACATCAACTTTCGCAGAGAAGTGACCATCACTCATCTCCTGACCGACTTCGAAGGTGCGACCGGGATCCACGGCAAGGTCAACCCTCCGCTTCGGCCTCGGTCAGACGTCGAGGCGCTGTGGCAGGCCATCGAAGACGGCAATATCGACTGGGTCATCTCGGACCACGCCTGCTGTGCAGACGAAGTGAAGGTCGATCAGAACGACCGCGAAGATGTGTGGCTTGCGAAGTCCGGCTTCGGTGGTACCGAGTTCATCCTGCCAGGCATGGTGAGCGAAGCGCGCAAGCGCGGCATTCCATTGCATCGTGTCGCTGAACTCGTCTCCTGGAACGCCGCACAGCGATACGGGCTGAAATCCAAAGGGACCATCGATGTCGGGTTCGATGCCGACCTTGCCCTTGTCGATCTGGATGAGACCTGGATCGTGCGTGCCGATGAATCCGAGTCCGCACAGGGATACAGCCCTCTGGAAGGCCATCAGCTCACAGGGCGGGTGAAGCACGTCTTCCTGCGTGGGGCCCGGATGGTCGCTGACGCTTCGGTCGTCGGCGAGCCGATGGGGGAGTATCTCTCACGCCCGACGGGGTGACGAGGGTCGTTACCCCCGATATCCCATCCGCTCGGAGAGTTGCTTTCCCGCAGCGACGATGAGCGTTGCAGCGTCGTCCGCCTCATCCTGGAACCGTTCGGCGGGCCCGCAGAGGCTGATCGCAGCCACCGGCCCACCGCTGTGGTCGAAGACCGGCGCCGCCACCGACGCTGCGCCGGCTTGTCTTTCGTTCACCGAGGATGCGTATCCGAGGCGTCGAATGCGGGCGAGATCCTTCATCAGGCGATCGGGATCTGTGATGGTCGACTCGGTGAGGGGCTCAAGTCCGGCCTCAGACACGTAGGACTGGATCTCGTCCGCCTCCATGTGTGCGAGGATCGCCTTCGACGAACCTCCTGCGTGAAGCGGGAACGACCTGCCGAGAACGACCGCCATCTTCACTTCCCGTGAGGGAGTGACCTGGTCGATGTAGAGACGATGCGTTCCGCTTCTGATCGAGAGTGTCGCCGTCTCCTGCGTCTTGTCCGAAAGCTCTTGCAGCATCGGCTTTGCGACGTCCCTGACGTCGACGTGTCTGAGGAATGCCAGGCCAAGTTCCAGAGCCGCTGGGCCAAGGCTGTAGCGACGGGTCTCGGGATCGATCGTGATGTAGTTCTGGCTTCGAAGTGTGTTGAGGATTCGGTGGACAACGGCCTTCGAGATGTTCAGGCTCTTCGATATCTCCGTCACCCCAAGGGTCTGGCTGTCGGTCTGGGCGAATGCGCTCATCACGAGCGCCGTGCGCTCAACGGCGGTGATCGTCTGTCCCGGCGTTTCGGCTGCCATGCATCTCCTTGTGTTCAGAGCCACGTTAGCCGCTCTGTTCCGCCTAGTGGAACATGGGTCCGATGTTCGCTGCGTCGGTCTACGCCCTGACCCGATGCATGTCCCGGTCATAGAGAGGCGCTCGGTGGATCGCGCACGGAACACGCTCCGTGGCGATCTCCAGCTCGTATTCAGCGTCCATGAGGAAGTCGCTGGTCACGCCACCGTCGTGGCGGACGTAGCCCATCCCGATGTTCCTTGCCACCGTGTATCCCCAGCCTCCGGACGACAGCCAGCCGACCAGTTCACCGTTGCGGTAGATCGATTCACGGCCGAGCAGTGTGATCCCCGGATCGTCGACGGTGAATGTCGCCAGACGGCGTACAAGTGGTTGCTGCCGCCGTTCCTCGAGGGCCTGCTTGCCGAGGAAGTCGATGTCCGACGCGAGTTTGACGGCCCAGCCGAGTCCTGCCTCATACGGCGTGTAGTCGGGTCCGATGTCGCTGCCCCATGCCCGATAGCCCTTCTCGAGCCGCAAGCTCTCGATGGCCCGGTAGCCGGCGTTCACCACGCCGAACGCCCCGCCCGCCTCCATCACGCGTCGGTAGACATCGAGTGCGGAATCCGTGGGGATGTGGAGTTCCCATCCGAGTTCCCCGACATAGGTGACCCGCAGAGCCAGGACAGCGATCCCATCGATCGAGATATCCCTACAGCTGCCGAAGGGAAATCCTGAATTGCTGAGGTTGTCGTCGGTAATGCTCGAGAGAAGCTCGCGTGATCGTGGTCCCATGACGGACAGCGTGGCTCGGGAGGATGTCACATCGGTCAGAACCGCATCGAGGTCAGATGCGATGTGCCGTTCTATCCATGAGAAGTCGTGCGTGGCGAAGCCAGTGCCCGTGACGATGTAGAACTGATCTTCTGCGATGCGCGCCACGGTCAGGTCACACTCGATGCCGCCGCGACGGTTCAACATCTGCGTATAGGTCAGGCTGCCGACGGGCTTGTCGATGCGGTTGGAGCAGACCCAGTCCAGCGCTCTCGCCGCATCCTTCCCCGTGAGGAGGAACTTCGCAAAGGAGGTCTGGTCGAAGACGCCGACTCGCTCCCTGACCGCCCGGTGTTCCTGTCCAACAGCGTCGAACCAGTTCTGGCGACCGAACGCGTAAAGGTCCTCCGGCTGCTCACCGGCGACGGCAAACCAGTTCGGCCGTTCCCATCCGAGCTTCTCACCGAAGCACGCACCGGAATCCTTGAGGTCGGCGTACAGCGGTGATCGACGCTCCGGCCGTCCTGATTCGTGCTCTTCGTGGGGCCAACCGATCGTGTAATGCTTTCCGTAGGACTCCAGTGTGCGTGATCTCACCCAAGCCTCGTCTCCGTGGTGTTTCCCGAACCGGCGGATATCGACGACCCAGAGATCCATCGGGGCCTCACCCTCGATGATCCACGCGGCGAGCGCTTTGCCTGCCCCACCGCCGGCGGCGATGCCGAATGCGTTGAAGCCCGCCCCAACGAAGAAGCCCGCGACCTCGGGTGATTCACCGAGGATGAAGTCTCCATCCGGTGTGAAGGACTCGGGGCCATTGATGAGTTCCTTGATGCCGGTGGATGCCAGCGCCGGCACTCTGGCCGTCGCTTGGTCCATGTGCTGCTGGAACTGGTCGTAGTCAGGTGCCAGGAGTTTGAAGCTGAAACCCTTCGGTAGCCCATCGATCGCCCACGGCTTGGGGTCCGGTTCATAGCCGCCCATGACGAGGCCCCCGACCTCCTCCTTGAAGTAGACAAGGCGATCGGGGTCCCTCAGCGTCGGCAGCGTCGCCGCCGCGCCATCGATCTGCTCCGTCACCACGTACTGATGCTCGACAGAGACGAGCGGAACGTTCACGCCCGCCATGCGGCCGACCTCCCTCGCCCATTGGCCAGCACAGTTGACGACGACATCAGCCTGGATGTCACCCCGATCGGTGAGTACGCCTGTCACGCGCCCGTTTGCAACCGAGACACCCGTGAAGGCACAGTCCTCGACGATGGTGACCCCTGCGTCTCTGGCGCCCTTTGCGAGCGACTGCGTGATGTCGGTGGGATTCGCTTGCCCGTCTGTCGGGAGGAACGCGGCCCCAACGACGTCGGAGACGTCCATCAGGGGCCAGAGTTCGTGCGCCTCACGCGCCGAGAGGATCTCCATGTCGAGGCCGAACGAGTGAGCGGTGGTGGCTTGGCGCTTCAGCTCGATCATGCGGTCCTCGTTGCATGCGAGCCGCAGGCCTCCGTTCTGCTTCCATCCGGTGGCGAGGCCCGTCTCGGACTCAAGCCTGTCGTACAGGTCCACGCTGTACTTGAGCAACTGCGTCACGTTCGCGTTGCTCCGAAGCTGGCCGACGAGCCCGGCGGCGTGGAACGTCGAGCCACTTGTGAGCTTCGACTTCTCAACGAGGACGACACCGTCCACACCCATCCGCGCCAGGTGATACGCCGTGGAGCACCCGACGATGCCGCCACCGATGATCACCACGCTGGCAGCGGCAGGAGGATCTGTCATGGGGCCGCGTCCGGGTGGCTGGCGAAGGCGGTGAACGCCGTCTCGAATCGTGCGAGGTTCTCGGCGGTATACGCGGCGAAGTCCACATCGATCGTCGAGTGGACCTCAGAGGTCATGGACCACAGTGTCTCGCGTAGAAGCGACGCACACTTCATCGCCTCGAAACGTCGCTGGAGGCCTTGTTCGACGGCCCCTTCGTAGTAGGCCTCCAGCAGTGATGCGTCCTGTTGCTGTGTGAATTCACTGTTCGATGAGAGACCACCGAGATCGAACAGTGGGCTGTTGAATCCTGCATAGTCCCAGTCGATCAGCCACAGCCTCTCGCCGTCATCGATGAAGTTCGCAGCCAGGAGATCGTTGTGGCCGAGCACCACCTCGATCGGCCCGACCGACTGCTCAAGGATGTCGGCCTTGGCGGTGAGAGACGCAAGTGAGAGCCGATCTGGTTCGCTACCCTCCTGCAATCCTGCGATATAGCTGCGAATGACCTGGAACGGCCAGAACATCAACGCGGGCTCGCGGAGGTACTGGGGGATGTCCCGGTGTGCCGATCGAACAAGCGGAACGATCCTGTCGAGCATGTCGGGCATGCGCACATCCTCGGCGGTGAGCGTGTGGCCGTCTATGAATCGGATCACGATCGCACCGGGTTCGCTGTGGATCACTTCTGGCGACACACCAGCGGCAGCAGCGGCTCGGGCGACAGCAGTCTCGTTTGATCGCACGATGCCATGCTCCGGGATGTCCTCGCCGACGCGCACGAAATATCGTTCACCCCGGTCGTACACGACGAAGTTGGTGTTCGTGAAGCCGCCGCTGATCGGCTGTGGATCGACGGGCCCCGACCAACACGAGAGCTCACCAGCTCGACTCTCGGGGTCCAGGTTCGTAGACATCGACACACTTTACGCACGGGAATGGGCGCGATCTGCTTGCCCGCGATCCTGAAAGTCATGATGGGGAGGCTGGATCCTGCCCTCCAAAACTGTCACGTGAGCGACAGTCGCTGACCTCTCGAGGGGGCTTCAAGGTTGCAGTAGGTAGAAGCAAGCATCGAGGAGGTGCATCATGCAGTCAGTTATCGAGTTCTGTGAAAAGCATATCCGGTGGTCCTTCATCGTCGCGGGTGCGGCCATTGCGTTGACTGCAACCTTTCTCATCGCAACGGTTATCGGCGCCATCATCGGCATCCCTCTGATGCTGCTGGCGTTCTCACTCCTGAACGATCCCGTCGAGAGGGTTCCCTGCTCGGCTGTCTAGGGCTGGCGACTAAGGCGACTCGATGTGAGCGTTAGTCGTGCCACGTGTTCACGAGCGTGTCCGCAATGTGCGGGGCGTAGAGCCGGGGTTCAAGCAGGAACGAGTCGTGTCCCTTCTCTGAGTGGACGGTGATGTGACGGTGGGGGACATCCGCCGTCTTGAGATAGCTCACCAGGTCGTCCTGCTCGTCCGGGTAGAAGCAGACATCGCTGTCGATCGAGAAGACCATGTAGCGATGGTTCTTGGACAGCGTGAACACGTCGTTCAAGTCGTCGAATCCGGCCTCGGCGGCGAGGTCGAAACTCTGCCATGCCTTCATGTTCAGCAGATAGCTATTCGCATCGAAGCGCTTGATGAACTTGTTGCCCTGATGCCACATGTAGGACTCAAGGGGACTGTCGATCCTGTGCGACCCTGGCCCGGTCCCCGCCGCCGTTTCGGCGCGGGCGCGCTGCTCCAGCCAATCGAGTGATACGAACGTCTTGTGTCCGATCATCCTTGCGAGCGCAAGCCCACGGTCGGGGCGGGTCTGTTCGTCGTAGTAGTCGCCTCCTGCGAAAGCCGGGTCCGACTCGATCGCGACGATCTGCTCAAGGTTGTGGATGGTCTGGAGCGCGGTCAGGCGTGCTCCGGATGCGATCGGGATCACGATGTCGACGAGGTCCGGATACCTCGTTGCGAGCGAGAGGCACATGATGCCCCCGGTCGAGGCCCCGACGACAGCGTGGAGCTTGTCGATGCCGAGGTGCTCCACGAGGTGGACGTTGGCGTCGACGGTGTCGCAGAACCCGATCCGGGGGAACGACGATCCGTACGACTTGCCCGTGTTTGGATCGAGCGATGACGGGCCGGTCGACCCATAGCAACCTCCGAGGTAGTTGGCTGCGATGACGAAGAACCGATCCGTGTCGATCGCCTTGCCGGGCCCGATGAACCCATCCCACCACCCTGTCTGGCACTCGGTCGTCCATCGGTCTCCGATACCTGGCACCGACTCGCATGTGCCAGCCGCGTGTTGGCTTCCCGTGAGTGCGTGGAAGACGAGAACAGCGTTGTCGCGGTCCGGGGAGAGCTCACCGTACGTCTCATACGCGAGCGTCACCTCAGGCAGCGTCTCTCCAGATTTGAGCACGAACGGATCACCCGTCGTGCCGAACGTGAAGAAACGCGTATTCGTGGAACCGATGCTTGCGAGCGTCATAGGGGCCGATGTCGCTTGCTTGAGATGACGCCTGTGTCGAAGCCTCCGAGGTGGAGCCCTCCATGCCACCGAGCGTGCTCGATCTTCAGACAGCGGTCCTGGACGACCCGGAGGCCGGCATCGATCGCCGTTCGGGCAGCATCGTCGTGCCGGAGTCCGAGTTGGAACCAGACGACCTTGGCTCCGATGTCGATGGCTTCGTCGACGACTCCAGGGATCGCTTCCGGCCTGCGGAAGACGACGACGATGTCCGGGATTTCGGGCAGATCCTTCAAGGACGGATAGCACTTCAGTCCGAGCACCTCTTCGTACGCAGGGTTGACCGGGTACGTGGTCAATGGCGTTCGGACGAGATACGTCGCCACGAAGTTGGAGGACCGAATCGGGTTCGCTGACACGCCCACGAGGGCAGCGGTTGCGGCGTTCCGGATGACGTCCAGTCGCTCTGCAGGTGTCGCGTCGGGCACCATATAGGTCGTCATGTTGCCTCCAGTGCGCATCCGAGGTCCCACAGGATGTCGTCGACGTCTTCGATCCCAACGGAGATCCGGATCATGTCTCCGCCGATACCCATCGTTGCCCGTTCATCGTCTGGCACCTGTTGATGAGTCGTTGAGGCGGGATGGATGACAAGCGTCTTCGCATCGCCGACGTTCGCGACATGGGATGCCAACTCCACATTCTCGATGAAACGCACACCCGCGCTGAAGCCACCGGTGAGTCCGAACGTGAACACTGCCCCCGGACCTTCGGGTAGGTAGCGTTTGGCAGTCGTCGTCCACTCGTTGCCATCGAAGATCGGAAACGAAACCCACGCGACCTTCGGGTGCTCATCGAGAAACGCTGCAACCTTTCGTGCGTTCGACACGTGTTGTCGCATTCTCAGGGGCAGAGTCTCAAGGCCAATGAGGAGTTGATGTGCATTGAACGGCGACAGTGCTGCTCCGACATCACGCAGCAACTCGGTCCGAGCCTTCATCAGGTACCCGTACTCGCGGAAGTTCTCCCAGAACTTGAGATCGTGATAGGCGGGGGAGGGCTCAGTAAGAAGCGGAAACTTTCCGTTGTCCCACGGGAACTCCCCGCTCTCGCTAATGCAGCCTCCGATCACGGTCCCGTGGCTTCCGATGAACTTCGTGGCCGAGTGCACGAGGATGTCCGCCCCGTGTTCGATGGGACGACAGAGATACGGTGTGGCGAACGTGTTGTCCACGATCAGCGGGAGCCCGTTGTCGTGGGCGATCGTCGACACGGCCTCTATGTCGAGGACGTCGGCCCTTGGGTTCCCGATCGTCTCGGCGTACACGGCCTTGGTCCGATCGGTGATGGCCTGTTGGATGTCCTCAGGGTCATGGATGTCGACGAACGTGACGTCGATTCCCATTCGACGGAGCGTTACGTCGAACTGTGTGTATGTGCCTCCGTACAGCGACCGGGATGCGACGACCTCGTCACCCTGCTGTGCGAGCGTGAGGATGCTGATCAGCTGCGCCGACATGCCCGATGCCGTTGCCAGAGCCCCTATGCCACCTTCGAGGGACGCCATGCGCTCCTCGAAAGCGGCGGTGGTCGGGTTGCCGATCCGCGTGTATATGTTCCCGAATGTCTGCAGCGCGAACAGGTCAGCAGCGTGCTGGGCATCGTCGAACACGTAGGACGTTGTTGCGTAGATCGGCATAGCACGGGCACCCGTCTCCGGGTCCGGCCGCTGACCGGCATGGATGGATCTCGTCGAGAAGCCGTATGCGTGCGATTCTTCAGTCATGTGGATGCTCCGAGGGTCTGGTGTGGGCTTTCAATGGCGTTGGATCGTGGGTGCTGTGGCGTAGGGCTGCCCACGCGATGCACAGCCATATCCCGGCATTGATGACCACGAAGAAAAGTGTTTCGTACACGATGAATGGGCAAGGGTCTGGGCCCGCGAGGGCCCAGACCAAGAAGCCCTAGGCGAGTTCGATCGCCAGAGGGATGGCCTCGCTCAAGGAGTGCCCGACAGGTGACGACGCCACGACCGCGTCGTGCAGATCCCTGATCGTTGCTTCGTCTGCATCCGACTCGATGTGGACCGTTGCCCGCAGCGTCTCGTAGCCGGCGTGGCCTGGCTCGATACCGAGGAACGACTCGAGGTTGAGTTCACCCTCGATATCGATCCTGAGATCATCCAGACGGATGCCAGCCACCGTTGCGTTCGCCGCATAGCCGATCGCAATGCACGACCCGAGTGCTCCGATGAGTTGCTCCACCGGGTTAGGTGCCTTGTCCGTCCCACCGAGACCCTCGGGTTCGTCCGTTGCGAACGGCTCGAAGTCCCGGATCGTGGTGGTGGTGTGGAAACCGCCATCCCATTCGACGGAAGCCTTCCACGTCGTGTCTGCGTGCTCGGGTTCGGCCGCGATGGCCTCGACGAGAAGCCCGACGGCACCGATGTTGACGTCGTTCAGTTGTGTGGTTGATGTTGTCATGTGAGTCCTTTTCAATATGACCAGTCGAACCGGTCAGGGTTTGAAGCGGAACGCCGGTTGCACCTCTCGGGTGGTGGCGATTCCTAAGGGCGTCGTGCAGACACGCCCGGGTGAGCCACCCGAGAGCTGGTCATGCACATGCACATGACGAAGCCACGCGTCGGAACGGAAGCGGAGAGTGCAGTGGTGCACATCATCTGTTCCTTCCGTGTTGCGGGGCACATCTGTCGATGCGTTGACTGGTGAGTAAAGCACATCCGCGGATCATGTCAAATCATCGAGTTCCGGCCAACCGTTTACGTGGTGAGGATCGTCGGGTCTGCTGCCCGCAATGACGAGACTCTCCATGTGCGCCGCGATGTGTTGTTGCTGTTGTAACAGTGTCGCGCGGACAGGGTCGTAGGAGTCATCGAAAACTAGCTTCAACAACCCGCAATACCCGCCCGGCATCCCGCTGGAGCGGGTTCTTCTATTTCTCAATCCTTCCACCGAACACAGAAACGAACACAAGGGAGACCACGATGGCCACTCGAATCGACACCACAAGATCTCGCACTTCAGACCCGGCGCTACGCCGGTTCGAGGACATTCGAGACCTCCTTCCCGATGTTGACAACCCGACGCCTCTTGTTCGCGTTCGCAATGCGGTATCGGCAGACAATGTGTATCTCAAGCTTGAGTGGCTCAACCCGTTCGGTTCGATAAAGGATCGGGCTGCGTCGTATCTCATTGACGGTCTCGTCGACAGCGGTTCCCTCGACGGACGCGACATTGTCGAGGCATCATCGGGCAACACGGCCATCGCGTTGGCGGCGCTCGTATCCGTGAATGGCACCAAGGTAACCATCACGATCCCGGACGGAGTCCCCGAGGAGACGAAGACGTTGCTGAGGATGCTCGGAGCGGAAGTCATGGAGACACCCGATGAACTGTGCCCCGTCGATCATCCCAAGGATGGCGCCATAGCGCTTGCCCGTTCGCTCGCGGCATCCGACGGAGGTTCTCGGTACGTGATGACAGACCAGTACGAGAACCCTGACAACGTCCGCGCCCATTACGAGACGACGGGGCCCGAAATCTGGAACCAGACGGGTGGTGAGGTCTCGGCATTCTTCGCAGGGTTCGGGACGTGCGGGACCATCACAGGCGTCGGTCGCTACCTCAAGGAGCGGAACCCTGACATCCGGATCATCGCGATCGAACCTGACAAGGGTCACCGACTTCCTGGACTCAAGAGCTTCGCCGAAGCGAACGAACCGGGGAACCTGGATTGGAGCGTCATCGATGACGTCGTCAAGGTGACGGACGACCATGCGTACGCGATGACCCTGAGGCTCCACCGCGAGGACGGCCTGCTCGTGGGCCTTTCACCGGAGTCGAACCGCGGGGAGTATCCAGTTGCCGTCCCGACAACGAACTCGTGCTCACCGATGTCGCTCAGGTATCCGTCGATCACCCCGTCCGCTGTGAGGTCGGCGACGATGATGCCCATCCCGTCGATCTCGAAATCCAGCCCGAGCCTGGGTGCGACGTCCTGCCAGACGCCATCGCCGTCTCTCGAGTACATCGAGTCGGCGCCTGCATCCCAGCCCACGTCCCGTGTGATCCAGATGTCCAACGCTCCGTCGCCATCGATGTCGCGATCTCTGCGGCGAGCGACTTGCCGCTGCTCGATGGCAGGGCCTGCACCTCGAATTCACGTGGCCTGACATGCTCGATGAGAAGGTCCTGTGAGGAGTCGCGATAGGCGATCCGGACGATGTCGAGCAGACCGTCCGAGTACAGGTCTGCAGTGGCGAAACCGGTACTCTGGTTTCCACCGGGAAGCGTCGACGTCTCCGCAGCCGAAACATCCCTGTTGGCAGTCCACGGTCCGCCCCAGACAACCAGCGCATCACCCTTCTTCGGCCCGATGAGGATGTCCCCTAGGAAGAGGGCGATAACCGCCCACGCAGCCATTCGTGCCTGGCGGTTCGGCGCCGTGCGCCATCGGCCGCATCATCGAACTGTTCGACCTCGGGGTCGCCCGTCGGGTCGTCGGCTGGTTCATCGCTCATGTCGTCGATCGTGTTCTCGTTTGGCACGGGGGCACCCTACCGGACAGGTGGTGGCTGGACGCACTAGGTTGTGCGCATGAGCGATACGCCGTTTGCAATGACATACCGAAGGTCGCTGGACGAGCCCGAGGCGTTCTGGGCCGAGGCCGCCCAAGATATCGACTGGTCCAAGCCCTGGGAACAAGTCCTCGACGCGTCGGCGGAGCCAGCCGCCCGCTGGTTCGTCGGCGGCGAACTGAACACGTGCTACAACGCCCTTGACCGCCACGTCGACTCTGGTCGCGCCGACCAACCTGCTCTCATCTACGACAGCGCTGTCACCGAGGACTCCCGCACCTACACCTATCGGGAACTTCGAGATGAGGTGGCTCTCTTTGCGGGCGTGTTGAGCCGCAACGGGGTCACCGTCGGGGATCGGGTCATCATCTACATGCCGATGATCCCGCAGGCGGTGATCGCGATGCTGGCCTGCGCAAGGATCGGTGCGGTCCACTCCGTCGTGTTCGGTGGGTTCGCATCCAAGGAGCTTGCGACGCGTATCGATGACTCCGGAGCCAAGGTCGTCGTCTCTGCCTCGTGCGGCATCGAGGTCAATCGCATCATCGAATACAAGCCTCTGCTCGACGCCGCCATCGACATGGCCGAGAACCCTCCCGAGCACACCGTTGTGTACCAGCGTTCGATGGCGACCGCTGCGATGCAGCCGAGGCGTGACCTCGACTGGGCGGAGGAGATGGCGCTCGCCGCTCCCATGATTGTGTCCCGTTCGTGCGACCGATCCGCTCTACATCCTGTACACCTCGGGCACAACCGGTCGGCCGAAGGGGATCATCCGTGACAACGGTGGTCATGCGGTTGCTCTGAAATGGAGCATGAAGAACATCTATGACGTCGACCCGGGCGAGGTCTATTGGGCTGCGTCTGATGTCGGCTGGGTCGTCGGGCACTCGTACATCGTCTACGGACCGCTCCTCCATGGATGCACGACCGTGATCTACGAAGGGAAACCTGTCGGGACACCCGACGCCGGTGCGTTCTGGAGGGTCATCGCGGACAACGGCGTGGTGAGCATGTTCACCGCCCCGACAGCGATTCGTGCCATCAGGCAGCAGGATCCTGAAGGCGCCCTGATGGACAGTTACGACATGAGCGCCTTCCGATCGCTATTCCTTGCTGGCGAACGATGCGATCCTGACACGTTGGCGTGGTCCGAGGAGCACCTTGGCGTTCCTGTGATCGACCACTGGTGGCAGACCGAAACGGGATGGGCCATCGCAGCGAGCTGCCTTGGCATCGATACGCCGACGGTCGTGCCCGGGTCACCCGGCAAGCCTGCTCCCGGTTGGGATGTCGCCGTCATGGGACCCAATGGAGAGGAACTCGATGCCGGCGAGACGGGTGCGATCTGTGTCCGGCTGCCGATGCCGCCGTCATCACTGCCGACCCTCTGGAACGCCGAGAAGCGGTTCTTCGACACGTATCTGTCCAAGTTCCCAGGCTTCTATGAGACGGCAGACGCCGGGTTCATTGACAGCAACGGGTACGTGCACGTCATGGCGCGCACCGACGACATCATCAACGTCGCAGGTCATCGTCTCTCAACTGGAGCGCTTGAGGAAGTGTTGGCGTCCCACCCCGATGTCGCAGAATGTGCCGTGGTGGGTGTCGCAGATCAACTCAAGGGCCAGCTCCCGGTTGGTTTCCTCGTGCTCAAGGTCGGGTCGGCTGGAAACAGTGAAGAAGTGGCAGCCGATGTCATAGCGCTGGTGCGGGAGAAGATCGGCCCTGTCGCCGCGTTCAAGTCTGCGGTCGTTGTCGATCGTTTACCGAAGACCCGGTCGGGCAAGATCCTGCGCGGCACGATCGCACGGATCGCGGACGATGAGGAGTGGACGATGCCTGCGACCGTCGACGATCCCGTGATATTCGACGAGATCGCATCTGCTTTGTCGACGATGGGTTATCCCCGATGAGCGGTGTCACAACCGGATACGCAAAACTGGTTGAACAGGCGGAGTCCGAGATCGTAAACCTTTCGGTCGCCGAAGCGTTGGACGCACAGTCGTCGGGCGCACTGCTCGTCGACCTTCGAGACGTTCGGGAGGTCAAGCGGGAAGGGAAGATCGCCGATTCCCTCCACGTGCCAAGGGGGATGTTGGAGTTCTGGATCGATCCGGAGAGTCCCTATCACCAGGAAGCGCTCACGTCGGCCGACACGCTCGTGCTGTACTGCAACCTCGGGTGGCGGTCGGCACTCGCCGCCAAGACACTCCAGGACATGGGACTCACCAACGTCTCACACATCCGTGGCGGCCTCGTCGCGTGGAAGGATGCAGGCGAACCTGTTGAGGGCGGGTCATCGTAGGTCGAGGTCACGGTGCGTTGCCCTGTGTGGTCCGGCACTAATGTGCCGGTATCCGGATACTCATTGCTGCTGAATGGTTCGACAACCTCACCGACACGATCGCCTTCACCGGCGGATACCGTGTCCTGATCGCCGCGGTCATCGGCGTGGTGCTCGGCCTCGAGCGACAGTTCTCCGGCAAGGATGCGGGGCCGCGGACGTACGCGCTCGTCGCCTCCGGTTCAGCGTTGTTCACCGTGCTGTCGATCGAAGCCTTCGATGGGGCGGATACCGCACGGGTCGCCGCACAGATCGTCACGGGCATCGGTTTTCTCGGTGCCGGCATCATCTTCCGCCAGGGGGCGAACGTCACGGGCCTCACCACTGCCGCAGGTCTCTGGTCGGTGGCCGCCATCGGCATGGCGGTCGGCACTGATCTGTGGGGGTTGGCGATCGTCGCGACGGTCATCGTGCTTGCGGTGCTGAAGATCTCAGACCGATTCTCAACACAGTTGAGATCCCAGGCGTTGAGAGGTGCACAGTGGTCCGTGCGCCTCACCGTGTCGGATCCAGCGACGATCGAGGAGATCAGGGACATCGTCGCCGGTCTCGCACCGACCGCTGCACGCGCCTTTCCCGACGTCGGGCACTGGGCGGTTGGGCAGAAGAAGGGTCTGCTAACGATCACGTTGATCCTGACGGATGAGCAGAGCGATCAACTCATTCCGATCTTCGAGTCGCACGACGGGATCTCGAAGATCCGAATCGAGGAGACGAACTGACCGCCTCGTGTGGCGCTGTGAGTGGGCCGGCGACAAATCAAAGGGAGTACTCAGAATGGTGATAGCGAAACGGATCGATCTACTCGGCACCGAGACGGCGTTCGCGGTGTCTGCAGAGGCAGCGACCTTCGCCGCAAAGGGGAACGTTGTCTTCCCGTTCCATCTCGGTGACTTGAACTACCCGACGCCCTCGACTGTGGTCGACGGTGCTTTCAAGGCGGTGAAGGACGGGAAGAACGGCTACTGCCCAAGTGGCGGTATCTCCGAACTCCGCGAGGCGATCGCCGCCGATGTCTCGGCGTCACATGGTGTCGAGTACACCGCGGAGAACGTGGTGGTGCAGTCGGGTGGGAAGCCGACGATCGGCAAGTTCATCATGACGCTGATGAACCCCGGGGACGAGGTGCTCTATCCGAATCCCGGGTATCCGATCTACGAATCACAGATCGAGTTCTACGGTGGCGTCGCCATTCCGTATGCGTACGTGGAGACCGAGACAGGTTTCGCGCTCGACTTCGATGCGCTCGAGGCGACCATCACCGACAAGACCCGTCTGTTGATCTTCAACGACCTTCAGAACCCGATGGGAGCCGAGAGCTCTGTCTCAGAGCACGAGAAGCTCGCAGAACTGGTCCTCGAACATGACCTGTACGTGCTGTGCGACGAGGCCTACTTCGACATGCGGTACGCAGGAACGAGTATTTCGCTCGTCACGCAACCGGTGATGGTCGAGAGGTGCGTCATCCTCTACACGTTCTCCAAGAAGTTCGCGATGACGGGTTGGAGGCTTGGTGCATCGATCGGTCCCAAGGAGATCGTCGATGTGATCGCAAAGATCAACATCAACGACGAATCGTGCACGACGCATTTCATCCAATACGGCGGCGTCGCCGGACTCGCGGGCGACCAGACCGAGGTGCTCGCGATCCTCGACTCCCTGGAGGAGCGGAGAGACGTGATCGTCGATGCGCTGAACGGCATCGAGGGTGTTTCGTGTTTCCGACCCAACGCGACCTTCTACGTATGGCCCAACGTGACGGAAGCCGCGCGGAACAAGGGCATGGACGACTACGAGGTGTTCCGCAGGGCTGCACTACACGCAACCGGCGTGTCGTTCTGCAACCGTCTGCACTTCGGGAGACCGGCTCCCGATGAGACCGAGCGGTACATCCGGTTTGCGTACTCAGGCATCGATGTCGACCAGATCGCCGAGGGCATGGCGCTGTTCAAGGACTTCTGCGAGTCGTAGAACCGAATCCGACGATGCCTCCTACGGGATCGACCACGAGTGAGAGGGCCGGAAGGTCCCGGCCCTCTCACTCGGTTCGCCCTGATCCGTCGAACCGTTCTCAGCAGCCTATGGCTGATGGACGGAGGCTTGGATGTCCGTGCATGTCGGATTGCAGCCACCGAGAAATTCGGTGATCTGCGCTGGATTTCCGGTGTAGGGACCATGATCCTGGACGATGAGATGGATCTCGGCACCCGCCGGATCCGTGAAGTAGCCCTGAACTACCGGGTGGCTGTCGTAGAACCCCAGATCGAAACTCGATCGCAGGTTCAGAGTGCCTCCTCTGCTGGCGACTCCTCCCATGCCAGTCCAGGCCACCACGGCGTGTGCTACCACATCGTCGCTGCCACAAGGCCCTTCGCACACATCCGGATCGTTCCAGATGACCGCCCAGACCGTCACCGCGTTTCCTGGCGTCAAGCCCCTGAGGTGAGCGTGAAGGTTCACCCCATCAGCAACGCGCCTGACTGACGTATGTCCCGGAATTGAAACGATGTCGCCGGAGTCATTGAACTCCACAAAGTCGAAGAGCCCCTGATTGTCTGTGCCCCCAGCGCTTGCCGGAGCGATCATCAGGACGCTCATGACGACTGACGTCATCAATACAAATAGTCGTCTCATACTCGTTCCCTACCCTTCTGGGCCACGCGAGCGGCCCCGTATCGCTACACACCCGGAGCGCCTAGCCCACGCTCCAAGGTGTGAACCTCGATGACCCGTCCGCCTCTTGGGCGACTATCGGAGTCATCGAATCGAACGTATCAAGGTCGGAACGAGGTGTCATGACCAGAACTGACCAATAGTCCTGCACATCAGCCATAGTCAATTCGGACTATCGGGTGTCCGAGTCGCGATATCGACCCTCGCGGTCCCACTCTTGCGAGCCAAGGTCATCGAGATTTCGAATCCGTGAACGAGCGGATCGCGGTCAGGGCGGTGGTAGGGCGGTCGTGTACGTGTGACCGAGGCGGCTGGTCCATTCGGCTGTACCGTCTTCGGTCACACGGTACGACCAGCCGCTTCGTGTTTGACCGGTGGTCGTGTTTGCACAGGGGATTGAGGTTCCCGAGACCGTCGTCGGCCCGCCCTCGGCCCAGTCCTCCGATGGTCGATGTCGCTGTCCGCGGCGGGCGCTCGGCATCCCGGGAAGACACAGGTCGGGTTCAGTGCCTCGACGGCCCGTCGTTGAGCGGCCGACGGCCTCCGCCGCGTGGTTCCCGATGCAATGGCACGCCCGGTGCCAGGCTCGACGATCGTGTACCGCCACTCAGCATCGTGACGGCTCGCTGCGACCTTGCGTGCAATGTCCGCGATCACCGGTCCGTATCCGGCGAGATGGCCGGGATCGTCGTTCAGACCCGACAGCGTTGTGAGATCGACGCGGATGTCCACCGTTCCTTGTGTGCGCCGACCGCTTGGTGCAGCGGGTGAACCGGAACGGGACGTCGCGACGTCTCTTCCGCAGAGCAAGTCGATGTACACATCGGCTCGAATCTGGTCAGGCGTGCGCTGGTCGTCTTCAGTCTTCGCAGCCCGCGCGAGCCGGTTGATGCGCTTCGTTGCTGCTGCGACGCCGTCGGGTGGAAGGTCGAAGGCAAACAGGTGCGCTGGGCCGTCGATCGTCGGCTGCATGACCACTCGTCTGGACTCGTTCGCTTGTTCGTAGCGGCTCTTCGCGTCGTCGGGGTCCGTCGTGATGCACAGTTTGCGTACTCGTGCACGCAACTGGCCAGTGGTCAACGCTGGCGCTTCGTCGAGGATCTGATCGACGACGGCTTGCGCCGCCATCTCGGAGAGATGGATCGTTCCGTCAACGATCACTCTCGCCTTGCGAACATCGATAGCACCGGTCTCCAGCAGGCCGAACACTCGCGGTAGGCGCTCATGGAGGTCGAGGGCCAACGAAAGTTCCGACTCGGTGAGACGCCGTGTCCACGTCAGCGCTGTCCGTATCTCGGCTTCGGCGGCCAGTTCCGACTCACCGAAACGCTCTCCGAATTCGTCACGGAGGACGTTGGTAACTGCAGCCATATCACGATACGTGTGCGCCGTGTAGTGCGTCGCCATTCGTTGGTGCGCACGCAGCACGACGATCCTGTCGTACCCCGACAGCTTCTCGACATCGATGGACGAGAGCCAGGCAGCCAGGACCGCACCCGGTGGGATGTAGTCAAGACCGGCCGGTATGCCATCCGCTGCTCGACCATCTGCCAAGTGGGTGGTGCGGTCGAGGTTCGTATCGATTACTTCCAACATCTATCCATCGTATGTCACGCCTGTGACAGATTCCGATGTCGACCGATGCCAGAAACTGAGCTACGTTCCGCCCATTCGCACGTCGGGTGCACCAAGTCTTGCCGCGTCGGCGGTGTGGTCGTCGATCTGGTCCTGAGAGTCGATCTCAGCCCTTACACGGGCGAGGTAATGGTCGATCTCGCGGACGATCGTCGCCTCGTCCCAGTCGAGCACGCCGGCCATCAACCCGGCAGCGGCTTTGGCCGCACCAACGCCGCGATCTCGTGTCTCGATCGAGATGCGGGTCCGGCGTGTCAGTACGTCATCGAGATGTAGTGCACCTTCGTGTGAAACCGCGTACGCGATCTCCACAGCGAGGTATCTCTCTGCTCCCTCAAGTGGCTCTCCGAGCGTCGGCTGGCTACGGATCAGATCCAGAACCTGATGGATGAGAGTGCCGTACCGTCCAAGAAGGTGCTCGATCCACGCGATATCGAGGTCGAGATCCGGTGCGAGTCTGTCGCGATCGTCCCACAGCTCGTTGTATCCGATGGCACCGACGAGAGGGATGTACTTCGTGCTCGATGACGGAACCGAGCTGTCGAGATGCTCTGCTGCACGATCGACGGCATCCTTGGCCATGACCCGGTACGTTGTGTACTTTCCTCCGATGACCGAGATGAGCCCCGGGGCGGAGTCGAGCACGAGATGTTCCCTGCTCACCTTGCTCGTGGCCTCGGACTCACCACTCATCAGAGGCCGAAGCCCGGCGAAGACACCCACAACGTCGTCCTCGGTGAGTGGATCGGCGAGGACGGTGTTCACGTTCTCGAGCAGATAGTCGATGTCGCTTTGACTGGCTGCAGGATGTGCGAGGTCGAGATTCCAGTCGGTATCGGTCGTACCGATCATCCAGTGATCGTCCCACGGGATGACGAACAGAACGCTCTTCTCGGTGCGCAGGATCATGCCGGTCTCACCTTGGATCCGGTCACGCGGGATCACAAGGTGTATGCCCTTCGAGGCACGTATGTCGTCGTTGTCGAGGCCGGCCATGTCCTGGATCTTGTCGACCCACACTCCGGCGGTGTTGATCACCTGGCGAGCCTTGATGACAAACACATCGCCAGCTTCAAGGTCGCGGACTTCCACGCCCACCACTCGGTCGCCGTCCATGGCGAGGCCGATGGCCCGTGTGCTGGATGCGACAGCGGCACCGTGATGGGCGGCCGTGCGTGCGATGTTCATCGTGTGTCTGGCGTCGTCGACCTGGGCATCCCAATAGCGGATGCCACCAACGAGGGACTCCCTGGAGAGAGATGGCGCAAGCTCGAGGGCCTTTCGGCGTGACAGGTGGCGATGTCGTGGCATCGGCGTGTCGGCGGCGGTAGCCATGATGTCGTACAGCATGATGCCGGCGCCTATGTAGCCCCGCTCCCAGACGCGATGCTGGAGTGGATAGAGGAAGGAGACCGGCCGGGCCAGATGTGGGCAGAGCCTGTTGAGCATCAGATTGCGCTCGTGCAACGCCTCAGCGACCAATCTGAAGTTCATCTGTTCGAGGTAGCGCAGACCCCCGTGCAGGAGTTTGCTTGAGCGACTCGAGGTCCCGCTGGCGTAGTCGCGCTGCTCGATCAGTGCGGTGGACAGGCCCCTGGTCACGGCATCAAGAGCCGTCCCTGTGCCCGTGACACCACCTCCGATCACGACGATGTCGAACGTCTCGGTCGACATTCGCTCCAGTGCGCGAGCGCGTTGTCGCGGTCCTAGAATTGTGGAGTCCTGCTGGTCGTTGATCGAGAACCTGACCTTCGTGAAGCGCCTTCGCTGTCCTCTCCAAGCCTACCGAGATGTGGTGATTCGGAATCCGAACAACATCGGTTTCTGGCGTCGGTGGCGTCTCGAACGCCGGCGCCTACTTGTCCTGACCGACGGCGAAACCGCTCATGAAGGGCTTCTGCATGGCAATGAACACGATGGCGGGCGGTATCGACGCGATGAGCGCTGCGAGCACGAGGGGCCCGTAGTTCAACGATCCATCGACGTTTTGCAGCGTCTGTAGAGCGGCCTGAACGACCTGCTGTGTTTCGTCTCTGATAATCAGGCTTGGCCACAGGAACATGTTCCACGTGTAGACGAACTGGATCACGAACATGGCAGCGATGACGTTCCAGGAAAGCGGGATCAGGATCTTGGTGAGGAACTTCACTGGCGACGCCCCATCGATCTGGGCAGCCTCGAGCAGATCGGTCGGCAGGTTCGCAAAGTGCTGTCGGAACAAGAACGCACCGGTAGCCGAGGCAAGGAACGGCACGACGATCGCCTGCGTCGTGTCCTGCCATCCGTATCCGGCGACCTGGCGGAACATAGCCAAGATCATGACCTCGGTCGGCATCATCAGAGTGATGAGCACAAGGAAGAACACGATCCATTTGAAGCGGAACTTGAAGTACACGAAGGCAAGGCCAGCCAAGAGCGACAAGACGGTCTTTCCTGCCGTCACGAGCATCGCTTGTTGGAACGAGTTGAGCATCGCTTGCGAGAAGTTCCTGTCGAACCACACCGTCTGGAAGTGATCGCCCAGTGCGCTACCTGGTGTCAGTTGGAAGGCGAAGATCTCGGCGTTCGTCTGCGTCGCGATGAGTGCCCCGTACAGCAGAGGGAATGCGATGATCAATGCCGTGATGGTGAGGCCGATGTGATACGGCCACTTCCTTCCGCGGAGTAGGGTCTTCTTCTGGACTCCTGGGTTCAGGCCAGCCATCACGAACCCCCGTAGCTGACGCGCTCACCGCTGGTGCGGAACTGCCACACTGTGACCGCTATCACCGCGATGAACAAGAGGACAGACTGGGCTGCGCCTCGGCCGAGTTGCCCATTATCCACGCCGACCCTGATGATCTCGTAGATCGCGACCGATGTCTTGCCCGCTGGTGCGCCTCTGGTCATGAAGTCGATCGTGGCGTACACCTCGAAGAACGCATACGTGAGGTTCGTCACCAGCAGGAAAAACGTGATTGGGGACAGAGCCGGAAGCACGATCTTGGTGAATCGTTGCCATGTCGTGGCTCCATCGATCAGCGCTGCCTCTATTTGTTGCAATGGCACAGACTGCAGCCCTGCGAGGTAGAACAAGATGTTGTACCCGAGGATCTTCCAACCGCTCGCGAGGATGATGGAGAGTTGGGCGAGTATCGCGTGCTCGCGGTAGTTCGGCACGTCGAACCCGAACCAACTGCGCATGACGTGGGTGAAGATTCCGGCTGTCGGATCGAAGATCACGAAGAAGAGCACACCAGCGACGGCGGGAGAGATGGCGTATGGCCAGATCAACAGGGTGCGGTAGATGCCTGCTCCCCTGAGGTTTCGGAACACGAGATAGGCGACTGCAAGACCGCCGAGCATCCCGAAGGCGACGATGCCGACCGAGATGATGATGGTGTTCACGTAGACGGGCCGGTAGGCGACCTGCTCTCCTCCACCCGGTGAGAACATGAAGTAGAGGGCCACGAAGACCGACAGCATGCCGATGATGCCTGCGACGTCGGCACCTGTGCGGCTCAGCGTTCCCTTTTCCGTACGGCTCTTCCAGAACCGTGCTCCGTAGATGAGGGCGATGGCGACGAGTGGGTAGGCAACGAGCTTGAAGGGATTGAGGATCAGGAGCTCTGTGAAGTTGCCGAAGCAGACGTCGATGGTCCTGGGTGCTGCGAGGCGTGCGAGCTTCGTTGAAAGCGTGAAGGTTGAGATGGCCGGGAAGTAGAGGAAGACGATCAGGATGATCAGGGTCGGCGAGAGGAGCGCCCATGGGACCCATGTGCCGATGCGGAATCCGCCGGTCTTGATCTCACCTGCGAAGTCCGCCTTCTTCGTATTGCCGTCTGCGCGGTCCCAGAATGTGCGGGCTCCGAGAACCGCCAGCCATGCCCCTCCGAACATGAGCCCATAGCCGAGCAGGTGGTCCACACCGGTCGCATGTTCCGCGAACGCGCACCGGTTCATTGCGAACGGTGTTACTGCCGCACCAACGACCGCGACGGCCGATCCGACGCCGTATCGCGAGATGGTCGGATTTTCGGTGTTCAGCCACACATACAGCGGTCCAAGAATCGCGGCGACGACCAATCCGATGATCATGAGCACGGAATCTCAAATTTCATGCGGTCGTCCACCTTCGTGTGGAGAGAGTGCGTGTGGGTGTGGAGAGAACTTGTATGGCGAGCGTCGGGGGCGGGAGGTTGTCCCGCCCCCAAGACTCATCGTGTGTGTCGGTCAGCCTCCGAAGAGTGCTTCGTATTCAGCCAACGTCTTGTTGGCCTCGATGTTCGCCTGTGCCATCCGCGTTGCGACATCAAGGTCGTTCACGAGGATGTCCTCGATCGCGGCCGTGATGATGTCACGGATGCTCACGAAGTCACCGATCAACGCACCGAGCGACGCAGGTGTGTTCTGCGCAGCCGCGAGCTGGTCTGCTGAGACCTTGCTGTTCGGACTCGTGTCGTACCAACCTTCGGCAGCAAGGACATCCTGGCTATCTGAGGTGATCGGCTCGTAGCCGGGCAGCTGATGCCACTCAGCCGCATTCTCAGGGTTCGAGAAGAAGTTCATGAACGCCAAGGCGCCGTCTTCCTGTGCCTGATCCTGACCTGCGAGCATCCATATGGTCGCTCCACCGATGAGGTTGCCGATGTAGTCGACATCCCCGTTACTCGGCATGAAGCTCGCCTGGTTGGTGAACGTCGTCTCCTCGTCGAAGAACGTCGTGTCCGAGCTCGAGTAGACGAGCATCGCAACCTCACCCGCGAGGTATGCATTGGACGTTCCGCCCCAGTCACGCACTACGCCGGTGTAGGTGTAGTAGCCAGCGTCCGAAAGATCCTTCCACCATGACAGGTAGTCGATCATGCCGTCGGACTCGAGGAAGACCTCGGTTGCACGGTCGGTGCGGCCATTGTCAGCGTTGGCGAGCAATTCGCCCTGCTGGCCAAGTGCCTGCTCCACGAACCACGAGTGGTTCGGCCACGTGATACAACCGTTGGGCGCATCAGGCAGGGCTGCGATGGCTTCGCAGGCCGCTGTTACGTCGTCCCAGGTTGCTGGCGGCTCGGTGATCCCGGCTGCGTTCAGGATGTCCATGTTGTTGAACATCACCGTTGTGGAGGTGTTCCATGGCATCGAATAGAACGATCCGTCGACCGTGTAGTAGTTACGGGCAGCGGAGATGACACTGTCAAGCACGACAGGCACGCCGAGAATTTCGGTGCGGCCCGCAATCGCTTCGCTTACCGACTTGAATATCGGGTTACCGGCTGCGTCCACTGCGTCAAGGGCTTGCCTCGTGGCAGCCTCGAAGAAGTGGATCAACTCTGGTGGGCTGCCACTGTCCACAGCGAGGACCGCTGCTTCGAACACCTCATTGTACGAACCGATCCCCGTTGCGACCACGTTGTACTCAGGGTGCAGCGCGTTGAACTCGGCTGCCTTCTCGGCCGCGTACTCCTGCCGGTAGTCGGTGAATCCGGTCCAGAACTCAATAAGGATCGGTTCCACGACCTCTTCGGCGCCGCCGCCGTCGGCAGCCGTTGTCGTCGTTGCTGTTTCCCCATCGTCACTTGAACATGCTGCCGCGACCAATGCGATCACAGCAAGCACAATTAAAAGTCGATACTTCATATCACTTCCTTGTTCCTGTCCTGCGGTGGGTGCAGGACACGTCGAAGTGGGAGGTTCCCACTCCGATACCTCGGATGCTAGTCACGCTCGAAACGCTTGCGTCCCCGCGACGGGTTGAAGAGCGTCCGCCGGTGTGCTACCCGAGAAGTTCAGTCGTTGGCGATGAAAACGGTCTTGTATTCGCTGTAGTGGTCCAGGGCGGCCATGCCCTGTTCCCGACCGATCCCGCTGCGCTTCATCCCTCCGAAGGGCGCTTCGATGTGGACGCTCGAACTGGTATTGACCGAGATCATGCCCGTGTCGAACGAACGTGCCACGCGGAGTGCCCTGCCGATGTCCCGCGTCCAGATCGAACCGGATAGCCCGTAGTCGGAATCGTTTGCGATCGCCACGGCGTCGTCTTCGCCATCGAACGGCATGATCCCGACGACCGGCCCGAACACCTCTTCCCGCATGATCGACATCGACGAATTCACGTTCACGTACACCGCAGGGGAGAGGAAGTTGCCGCTGGCGAGTGCACCGCCGAGTCGTTCTCCGCCCCGCACTCGCTCGGCACCCTCGTCCTCGGCGCGTTGCATGTGGTCTTCGACGGACGACCGATGGGACGGAGTGATCAGGGGTCCCATGTCCGTGCCGTCCGCACCGGGATCACCGACATTCAGCTGTGACGCGCGATCCGAAAATGAGGACACGAAGTCATCAAAGGCCGAGCGTTCCACAAGGATCCTGCTCCGGGCACAGCAGTCCTGACCTGCGTTGTCGTAGACCGCCCAGATCGAGGACTCGACAGCTTCGGCCATATCCGCATCAGCGAACACGATCGAGGCTGACTTGCCTCCGAGTTCGAGCGAGACACGCTTGATGTCGTCCGACGCGGCACGCATCACACCTGCGCCGACCTCCGTCGAACCAGTGAAAGAGATCTTGCGAACGTCAGGATGTGTGACCAGCGCCGACCCGACCGTGGAGCCGGGGCCGGAAACGACATTGAACACACCCGCAGGCAGTCCCGCTTCGACGGCCAGGTCGCCAAGCATGAGTGCTGTGAGAGGCGTCACGCCCGCTGGCTTCGCGACCACGGTGTTCCCCATGGTGAGCGCCGGGGCAAGCTTCCATGCGAGGATCAACATCGGGAAGTTCCACGGGATGATCACTCCGATGACGCCGAAGGGCTCGCGGAATGTCATGAGCGTCCCATCGGCCCTTCCGGGAATGGTTTGCCCGTGGATCTTGTCGACCGCACCGGCGTAGAACTGGAACGTTCGCGCCGCCGCATCGATCTCGTCGAGGGCAGCCGAGATCGGCTTCCCCGCGTTCCGCGATTCGACGGTCGCGAGCATCTCCCGATCGCGTGTGATCGCGTTGCTTATCCGCATCAGGATCTCACCGCGTTGCACCGGGTTCATCGTGCGCCATGCACCCGCCGAGAATCCTGTTCGGGCGGCTTCAACGGCACGATCGACATCCACTGCGTCTCCCCGAGCAACCGATGCGACGGTCGTTCCATCTGCAGGATTCATGATGTTCTCGGACTCGCCGGAGTCGCTGCCGGTTCGGACACCGTCGATGAGCATGCCTTCGGAAGCCATCGTCATCGCCTCACTCCGGGGTCACGTAGGCGGAGGTGATGCCGCCATCGACCAGAAACTCGGTGCCGGTGATGTACGAGGAGTCATCGGACGCCAAGAACAGTGCGGACTTTGCCAACTCCTCAGCCAAGCCGAAGCGACCCATTGGCACGTGCACGAGCCTGCGCTGTTTCTTCTCCTCCGTGTCGAGGAAGTTCATCAGAAGTTCGGTTCGCAGCGGACCGGGGCACAACGCATTGATACGAATGCCCTGGCGTGCGTGAACCACCGCGAGTTCACGCGTGAGCGCCAGCACGGCACCCTTCGAAGCTGTGTAGGCGACCTGTGGAGTTGCGGCTTGGCTGAGGAGTTGGCTAAGTCCGCACTGTTCTTGGCGTCCGATGACTCCTCGTACATCACCGGCACCGAGTTTCTGGTCGATGGCGGCATCA
>PVMK01124881.1_pt1 | contig 30165 bp, 26 predicted proteins | sample 1853481 | NCBI WGS metagenome assembly PVMK01 (sample SAMN08533507, study PRJNA380276) | Marine sediment metagenome, whole genome shotgun sequencing project.
TTCCGCCCGCGGAGACGCGGCCTCCTCCCTTCGGGGAGGCCGGGGAATGCTTTTTCCCCATTGTTCATATCAAGACACTGATGTGCTGCGCGTCGTCAACGGCGCACACCTCTCTTATACCGTGCCGGTGCGGCTAAATCAATTTGAAATTCGAGATGTTACAGGTGGGGCAGGAAGAATCCCACCGCTGTCCGGAGCTGCTTGCCCGGTTTATTCATTGACCGGGCTAGAGCAGGGACTTGACCGAGGCGATCGCCTCATCGATCTTCGAGATGTCCTTGCCGCCGGCGGTGGCCATGTCGGGCCGGCCGCCTCCCGATCCGCCGCAGACGGCCGCCGCCCTTTTGACGATGTCGCCGGCCTTGTGACTCTTCATGAGATCCTTGGTGACACCGCAGGCGAGGAGGACTTTCTCGTCTGTCACCGACCCGATGATGACCACGGCCGAGCCGAGCTTGTCCTTGAAGTGATCGACGGTGGTGCGGAGCGTCTCCATGTCGAGGCCGTCCATCCGGGTGGCGAGAAGCTTGATCCCGTTGATCTCCTCCACGCTCTCGGCGCCCCCCCCTCCCCCACGGGCCATGCGGGTCTTCAGGTCGGCCACCTGCTTTTCAAGGGCCCGGACCTGCTCGGTAAGCTTCTCGGCCCGCTGCGCCACCTCGGCAGGAGTCGCCCGCAGGGCAGCGGCGACCTTCGCCAGTTCCCTTTCCTGGGCGCGGACGACGGTGTAGGCCCCGTCTCCGGTAACCGCCTCGATGCGACGCACCCCGGCGGCGACGCTTCCCTCGGAGAGAACTTTGAAGAGGCCGATTTCACCGCTCCGGTTGATGTGAATGCCGCCGCAGAATTCCGCCGAGACTCCCGGCACCGTCACCACCCGCACCGTCTCCTCGTATTTCTCCCCGAAGATAGCGGTGGCTCCGGAGGCGGCGGCCTCCTCAATCGGCATTTCCTTCTTGGATACCTCGATGTCTCTCCAGACGGAGGCGTTCACTTCCTCCTCCACCGTAAACCTCTCCTCGGCCGTCATCGCCGTGAAATGGGTAAAGTCGAAGCGGAGACGATCGGGATCGACGAGCGAACCCGCCTGCTTGACATGATCCCCGAGGGCCTTGCGCAAGGCGGCCTGCAGGAGGTGGGTGGCGGTGTGGTTCCTGGCAATCCGCTCTCTCCTGCTGACATCGACGGTAGCCGACACACTGTCGCCTGCCGCCAGCACCCCCTCTATGACCTCTCCCTCATGGATAATGTATTTCTTGAAAGGCTTGCGCGTATCTCTTGTTATAAAAAGACCTTTTTCGCTTTTTATTTCACCAGTATCACCAACCTGGCCTCCCGACTCGGCATAAAGAGGAGTTGTGTCGAGGAGGATCTCCGCCTTTTCTCCGGCCTCGACCAAATCGACCATTTCTCCCCCCTTGAGGATAGCGATGATCTTCGCGCCCGACTCTGTCTGTCCGTACCCCGTGAAGAGCGTCTCCGGCAGGTCGGCGAGAAGCTTCGGGTAGACGCCGGCGACGGCCACCTCGCCCGAACCGGCCCAGGAGGCCCTGGCCCTGTTCCTCTGTGATTCCATCGCCGCGTCAAAACCGGCCTGGTCGATGCCGAGGCCGGCATCCTCGGCAATCTCGCCGGCGAGGTCGAGGGGGAAACCGAAGGTGTCGTAAAGCCGGAAAAGGTCGCTCCCGGGTATCGACTGCAACCCCTCTCCCTTCGCCTTCTCCATCATCTCCTCGAGAAGACCCATCCCCTGCTCGAGGGTGTGGCTGAAACGCTCTTCCTCGACCTTCGTGACCTTGCCGATGAACTCCAGGTGCCCCTGCAGGTCGGGGTAAGCGTCTTTCATCGCCTCGGCTACGACCCTTGTCCCCCGGTGCAGAAAAGGGGCGGTCTGGCCGAGCATCTTCCCGTGGCGGGCGGCCCGCCGCATGATCCTCCGCAGGACGTATCCCCTTCCCTCGTTCGCAGGCATGACGCCGTCGCCGACGAGGAAGGTCGTCGCCCTCAGGTGGTCGGCGATGACACGCATCGAGACGTCGTCTTTCTCGGTGTCGCCGTACTTCTTGCCGCTGATCTCTTCCACGAAGCGCAGGAGCGGCGTGAAGAGGTCGGAGTCGAAGTTGTTCTGCTTCCCCTGCAGGACCGCCGCCAGCCTCTCCAGGCCCATGCCGGTGTCGATGCTCGGCTTGGGAAGGGGCGTGAGGGTTCCTGACTGGTCCCGGTCGAACTGCATGAAGACGAGATTCCAGATCTCCAGGTAACGGTCGCAGTCACAGCCGACGGCGCAGGTTGGCCGGCCGCAGCCGATGCCGGGGCCCTGGTCGTACATGATCTCCGAGCAGGGACCGCAGGGACCGGTGTCACCCATCGACCAGAAGTTGTCTTCCGCGCCGAGGCGGACCACCCGCTCGGTGGCGACTCCAGCGATCTTCACCCACAGATCGGCGGCCTCGTCATCATCGGTAAAAACCGTCGGCCAGAGGAGGTCCGGGTCGAGTCCGACGGTCTTGGTGAGGAATTCCCATGCCGATTCAATAGCTTCCGTCTTGAAGTAGTCGCCGAAAGAGAAGTTGCCGAGCATCTCGAAAAAGGTGTGGTGACGGGCGGTGCGGCCGACATTCTCCAGGTCGTTGTGCTTGCCGCCGGCACGGACACACTTCTGCGACGAGGTCGCTCGACTGTAGTTCCGCTTCTCGACGCCGAGAAAGACATCCTTGAACTGGACCATTCCGGCATTGGTGAAAAGCAGGGTTGGATCGCCGACCGGTACCAGCGAAGAACTGCGGATCACCTCGTGACCCCGCCCGGCGTAATAATCGAGAAACTTCCTGCGAACTTCACTTCCAGTCATCGGTCCCTCTCCTCTCCCCCTGACAACCGCTCAGCACAAGAATTATCACCTCTACGCGGTCATCCCCGTTCTTTTTTCCACACACTTTACACATTCAATGTTAAATATTATGTATTCATGACAACAATGTTGTTATTGCTAGCTATTAACTATTTCACATATTCCATCAACAACGGTCACGACAGGGATTTCTCTCTGGTCCTTGCTCTCCATATCCCTCAGGAGCAGCTGTCCGGCTTTCAGTTCATCGTCCCCGGCGAGGAGGACGTGTCGGGCCCCCATGCGGTCGGCGCGGCGCATCTGGCTCTTGAGGCTCCGCCCTTCATAGTCCATTGCCGCGGGAACTCCTCGACGGCGGAGCGCCGTTACCCAGCCAGGGGCGAGCCGGCGGGCCTCGTCGCCGAGGGCGGCCACGAAGACAGGCGCTGCACCCTCCCTGTCGCGCTTATCCTCGGGGAGTATCAAGATGAGACGCTCCATGCCGAGGGCAAATCCCAGACCGGGGGTCGGCGGCCCCCCGAAAGCCTCCACCAGACCGTCATACCGCCCCCCGGCGGCCACGGCGTCCTGGGATCCGAGGCGTCCCGAGGTCAGCTCAAAAGTGGTCCGGCTGTAATAGTCGAGACCTCGAACCATTTCCGAATCCACTTCGTAGGGGACATCCCACTCGTCGAGATAGCGGCGCACTGTCTCGAAGTGCAGGTGGCAGGACTCGCAGAGAAAATCGCCTATCCGGGGCGCGCCGACCCGCAGCTCCCGGCATGAGGCGGCCTTGCAGTCGAGGATACGCAACGGGTTCGCCTCGAGCCTCCGCTGGCAGTTCTCGCAGAGCTTTCCGGCCAGGGGACGGAAGTATTCGATCAAGGCTTCCCGGAACCGGGGTCGGCATTCCTGATCGCCGAGGCTGTTGACCTTCAGCTTCAGGCCGTCGATGCCGAGCCGGTCGAAGGCCCCGTGGACCATTTCCAGGAGTTCCGCGTCCGCTTCCGGGCCGGCGACACCGAAAAACTCGGCGCCGATCTGAAAAAACTGCCTCTGTCGCCCCTTCTGCGGGCGCTCGTAACGGAACATCGGCCCCAGGTAGTAGAGCTTCACCGGCGGCGGGAGGGTGTCGAGGCGGTTTTCGAGGAAGGCGCGGACAACAGACGCCGTTCCCTCGGGCCGGAGGGTGAGCGAGTTTCCACTCCTGTCGGGAAAGGTGTACATCTCCTTCTCGACGATGTCGGTGGTGTCGCCGAGACCACGGGCGAAGAGGTCCGTCGCCTCGAAGATCGGGACCCGAATCTCTTCGTAGCCGTAGAGGGCGAAGACCTCGCGGAAGCTCCGCTCCACCGCTCGCCAACGGGCGGTCTCCCCGGGGAGGATGTCTTTTACGCCGCGAATGGCGCGGAACTTAGGCTGGCTTCCCATAGGTGCGTCTTCTACGACCCACCGGTTCCGATCTCTTCCCGGACAACGCATGTCGCCTTGTCCTGGAATTCATGGTAGACCCGCGCCTGCAGCTCCGCCAGCAGTCCCAGGGTGATGAACTGCACCCCGGTGATGTGCGAGGGGAGCCGACGGGAGAGCTTTTCGACGGAACCCTCCTCATTGAATACGGGAACGACGACCGACATCTTCGGGCGATCCACCTCAGTCTTCTCTGCCATAACCTCGTATATTACATCCTCCGGGAAAGGTATTCAAGAAGAGCACCGACCGGGGTCGGCATCAGAGACCGCGGCCGGCGCGCAGGACCGCGATAAGCGCCGCGGCGGCGAGAAGCCAGAGGAGGGGAAAGCCGAAGGTGACGGCGACAATCTCAGAGGCACTCCAGGCCGTGACCGCCGCCAGAAGGAAGACGGCGACATACCAGGGAGCCGTGCCGGGAAGCGTCTCTTCCGCTCGGCCCAGGAAAGCACCGACGGCCCGCCCCACCATCCACCCAGCGACCGCGGCCAGCGCCGACAGAAAGATCCCCGTGAAAATCGCTCCTGACGCCGAGGCCAGGGGACGGAGGGAATAGCCGCCGAGGCCGACAAAAGCGAAGAGGAGTGCCGGCGGCACTATCACCCCGACCTGACGGTTCCTCCATGAAGAGCGCCAGAGACCTGTTCCGAAGGCGGCCAGCGACAGAGCCGCCGCCCAGGCAGATTCACCGGGGAGTGGATCGAGCCACCGACCGTAGGCGGCAATGGAACGAAGACCGGCCGCCATCGCCGCGCCGAGCAAGACAAAGACCAGTGCGTAGGGCCAGGCGTGTCCGGCAAGTCCGGTGCGGTGATGGAAGAAACCGAGCGGCACGACGACCGCCAGGGCCGTGAGGAGAGCGGAGACAGCCAGCACGGCCCACATCAACCGATCCTCGGGCGGAATAAAACGAAGTCTCCCTTCCGCCGGATGATGTCCCCATTCATCCGGCGGCGGTGGAGCGGGCGGGCTGATCTGCAGCCTTCCGAAGTGCCCGAAGAAGGGGCGACTGTCATGAGTCGGGGAAAGGTCGAGGGGGGTGGAGTAATAATTTTCGCGCACTCGGTCGCCGCCAACAAACTCAGGGTAGGGATTGTACCTCCGCGACGACAGGGGATAAAACATCTTCGACCGGGTGCGCTTCAGGAACTCATACAGTTCCCGGCGAACTTCCCGCCCATAACCCCGATACCCCCCGGGGCGGTAGTAGCACTGGGAAACAAGCCCCCCCTTCTTCCCGATCACGATTACCTCTTTGCCGAAAGGGGTCTCCCCGTCGTCCCCGACAGCCTCCCTGAGAGTGGTGACCACACGGCTGACTCCAGCTCCCTGAAAAAAGAGGAGCCCCCCGGAAGCGAGACGATCCGTGTAGAGTCGAAAAGCCTCGACGGTGAGCAGGTAGTTCTCCCTGAAACTCAAGGCCCTCGCCAGATGGGCCAACCGTGTCGCCGTCCCCACGAGGGCGATCAGGTCGTAACGCTCGTCGCTCTTCTCGAGAAAATGCCGGGGACTGCCGGCCGCGAACCGGATCCGCCCTTCCCCCGCCTCCCGCAACTCCGGCCAGTACCGGAGCGCCTCCCGGACCAGCACCGTGTCGGGCTCGAGAATGGTCACCCGTGCCTTATCGAGCTCGAGATAGTTCTTCAGGAATGTCCCTTTCGGAAAACCAATGAAGAGGATATCGAAAAAATCATCCCCTCCCCGCGAGAGCGGCACCGCCGGCGCCTCCGCCTGCGGGGGCCGCAGGATGTTCTCTCCTGCGCCGCCGTCAATAGTGACGTGTGTCCACCCTTCGTCGTGGGGCGCAAAAACCACCTCTTCACAGGGAAACTGAAGCCAGGAGGGGCCGGAAACAAGAGAGCCGATCACCATGGCGCCGCCGAGAGCCATCGTGAAAAAGCCGACCCGCCGCCGCATCGTCCCGCCCCTTCCCGCCAGGACACCGACGGCCGCCAGGAAGAGCGGTGCCGCCAGGATCAGGTACAGGAGGAGAGGAATTGATTTCAGGAGTCCGTCGCCCGCCGCCGGTCGGACCTCGACACCGCAGCTGAAAGCGAGCAGCGACGACAGGGCCGCCAGAGCCCACAGCGGGAATATCCACCACGGCCGCCCGGGCCTTTCCCTTCCGCTCCTCCCCGCCAGCAGAAAGACCGCCACCGCGCCGCACCCGGCCCCGCCGAGGGAGAGAATGAAGAGACCGTCACCCGCTCGCGGCCAGAAGAGCGTCACCAGCCTCCCCTCGATCGCGAGAAGATAGATTCCGGTCGCGGCTCCCAGGATGATGGAGGTGATGCCGGTCTTATCGTCCGTCATCATTGGTCCTTGTTATATCCCGCGCCGCGGCGAGCAGCGAGGGGGCCGTTCGCCATCCCGCCGGCGCCTCCTGTCTGTCGGGAACGATCAGAACGCCGCCAACGCCGGCTGCCCGGCCGGCCTCGATGTCGGTCTCCGAGTCGCCGATGATAATCGACCGTTCCCGATCGATGGCAAAACTCTTCATCGCCGCTTTCAACATGCCGGGACGGGGCTTCCGACAGTCGCAGTCGTCGTCAAGGTCGTGGGGACAGTGATACAGGGCGTCCAGAATCACTCCTTCCCTGTCCAGTTCTTCCCTCATCCCCCGATGCACATCGTCGAGGTCTTTCTCGGTCATGAGGCCGCGCCCTATGCCGCGCTGATTCGTGACCACGATCAGAAGGAACCCTTTTGCCTGCAACAGCCGGAGCGCCTCCGCGACCCCCTCACAGAAGACGAACTCTTCCCGGCGGGTAACGTAGGCCCCGCCAGGCAGGCGCACGTTGATGACTCCGTCGCGATCGAGAAAAGCCGCCTTCTCCCCGCGGTCATTCATCGCCGGCCACCCCCCCTGACGATTTCTCCTCCGCCGGCGACTTCAGCAGGCTGCGGCCGTCACGGTCGCCGGCATAGGGCAGGCCCATCATGTCGAGAACAGTGGGAAAGAGATCGACGATGTGAGGATGTTCCGCGCGGATCGACCGCCCCCGCACGAATACGAAGGCCCCGGCGGCGGAGTGCATGCCCGTGCGAAAGTCCCGTCCAAAGACGGCCGGTTTCTCGAGGCTGCCCCTGAGATCGTATCCGTCGTTCGGCACCACCAGGAGATCACAGGGCGCCGGAACCTTCTCGGAGACGGGCAAGGGGAACTCCCCCCACTCCGGATTGCCGTGAACCTCCTCTCCCCTGAGCACCTGCGCCGCCACTGCCTCACCGGTCTCCGGATCTTTAAGGTTCATCAAATCGGCCGCCAACCCCTCGCGAACCCCCCGGTACTGGTCTCTTCCCTGGACACAACCCTGAGGCTCCCGTCCCCTGAGGTTCATATAGACCCTCCCCGGCAGGAGGCTGTAGGCCAGGGAATCGGGCTCCATGTCGGCCAGTCTCCTCGGCTTTCGATGGGCAAAACCGAGCCAATCCCTCTCCTCGAAGAACCGGTTCAGATAGACCTCTTTCTTCAGCGGCGCAAATCCGTGGTCGGAGAGGAGAAGGAAATCGCATTCCTTCGGCAGGCGGGCGATGAGTTCCCCCACGAGATCGTCGAGTCTCCGATAGAAAGAGAGGAAGGCCTCCCGGTACGAGGAGCCCGCTCCCTCGTAGTCGCCCCAGAGGAGGTGATTGATCCGATCCGTCTCCATCACGTGCAGCTGAAAGAAGTCCCACGATTCCTTCCCCATGAAAGCCATCGCCGCCTCGAACCTCTTCTGCAGGGTGATGTCGAGATCGCCGAGGAAAGCCTCCCGGTCGGTCTTGCACAGGCGCGTGTCCGTGTCGATCCGATAGTGCATCTCGCTGAGGAAGCGGGCCATCTCCGGCGGATAGACCGCCTCCTCGAGAGAGGGCGAAAGAAAACAGGAGACGATGACCCCGTTGACGGGGCGGGCCGGATAAGTGACGGGCACGTTGATCACGACCACTCGCCTGCCGGTGCGGCTGATGACCTCCCAGAGAGTGGAGGCGGTGATGTTTTTCGAGTTGGGCACGAAGAGATCACAGCTCCCCGGCCGGCGGTCGAGAAAGCCGAAGACACCGTGGCGTCCGGGATGCAGTCCCGTCATGTAGGAAGTCCACGCCACCAGGGAGACGGCCGGCCGCACGGTGGTCAATTCCCTGAGGTCGCCCTCTTCCACCAGTCGGCCGAGGTTGGGCAGCAGTCCGTCGGCTGAGTGTTTCCTGAGGAAGTGGCAGGAGACCCCGTCCAGACTGAGAACGAACACTTTCCCCGAGGGGGATCCTTTTCGGGAAGCTGTAAACATGACCATGGTCGCCGACGGTTCAACTCAGGACCCAAGAAACCGGATGGTAGCAGATACCCGTTCGATGTCAACAGGCCCTGAAGCCCCGTCAGCGGAAAGTCCTTGAAACCGAAGGCACAAATCGGTTATCCTCACGGCCGGAAGCAACCGGTGCACCAGGACAAACACAGCCGACGGGAAGAGAATGAAATCACACAAGGAATACTGGGACCGCTACACCGCCCTTCGTGAGAGAATCGTCGACCTCCGGAGGCATCTTTGACTTGGCCGCCAAAGAGGATCGGATAGCCGACCTCGAACATAAAGTCAGCAAACCCGGCTTTTACGACAACCGCCAGGCCTCCACGGAAGTCCTTCGCGAAAGAAACACTCTTCTCGCCGAACTCGATTACTGGAAAGTCGTCGAATCGCGCCAGGAAGAGATAGAGGTCCTCTTCGAGCTCGACGAGGAAGGCGACACCGAGGCCCTTGACGATATGAAGAAGCAGCTCCTGGAACTCGGTCACGACATCGACGTCAAGGAGATCCACAGCCCTCCTCTCGGGCGAGAACGACGGCAGCAACGCCTTCCTCGTCATCCATCCCGGCGCCGGCGGGACGGAGTCCCAGGACTGGGCCGAGATGCTCCTTCGCATGTACCTGCGCTGGGCCGAAAAGAAGGGGTTTCGCTCCCAGATCATTGATTACCAGCCCGGCGAGGAAGCCGGACTCAAGAGCGTGACGGTCCGCGTATCGGGAGACTACGCCTTCGGCCTTCTGGCGGCGGAGATCGGGATTCACCGCCTCGTGAGAATATCCCCTTTCGACGCCAACAAACGCCGCCACACCTCCTTCGCCGCCCTTCACGCCTACCCCGAGATCGATGACGCCATCGAGATCGAAATCCGGGACGAGGACCTGAGGATCGACACCTACCGTTCCTCGGGCAGCGGCGGACAGCACGTCAACGTGACCGACTCCGCCGTCCGCATCACCCACCTTCCCACCGGCGTTGTCGTGCAGTGCCAGAACGAGCGCTCCCAGCACAAGAACAAGGCCTTCGCCATGAAAGTGCTGCGTGCCCGCCTCTACCAGAGGCAGGAAGAGGAGCAGAAGAAGAAGATGGAGAAGATGCAGGGGGAGAAAAAGGAGATCGCCTGGGGCAGCCAGATTCGCTCCTACGTCCTCCACCCCTACCGGCTCATCAAGGATCACCGCACGAACCTCGAAACGGGAAAAGTCGATAGTTTCCTCGACGGCGAGATCGACGAGTTCATCGACGGGTACCTCCTGCGAAAGCTCAAGGAAAACCAGGGCGTGTGACATTCCGGGGAACCGGCGGACAACCATAGAGAAAGGAGAAAGGCTGCGCTGCTTGCACCGCGGCCCGACATCGTGCAGGAAGAAAGCGACCAGGTACAGCAGCGCAGGAAGAAACTTGACGAACTGAGGGAGATGGGTGTCGATCCTTACCCTCCCCGTTACGCCCCGGAAGACACCGCCGCCGCTCTCCTTGGCGAGGCGGGCGAGCTCACGGCCGAGGAGGTCGAGTCTCTGGACCGGAAGACGCGGGTCGCCGGGCGGGTCATGGCCCTGCGCAAGTTCGGCAAGGCGGTCTTCACTCACATTCAGGACGGCAGCGGCCGGATACAGCTCTATCTCCGCAAAGACGGGCTCTCTCCCGAGGACTTCGCCGTCCTCAAGAAGATAGACATCGGCGACGTGATCGGGGTCGAGGGCGTTCTCTTCCGGACAAGGACGAACGAGCTCACCGTCCAGGCCTCCACCCTCACTCTCCTCGCCAAGTCCCTCCGTCCCCTGCCGGAAAAGTGGCACGGCCTGAAGGACATTGAACAGCGATACCGGCAGCGCTATCTTGACCTCATCGTCAACCCGGATGTCCGGGAGGTCTTCCGCACGAGAGCCGAAATCATCGCCACCATCCGGGATTTTTTCACCAGCCGCGACTTTCTCGAAGTCGAGACACCGATGATGCACCCCATTCCGGGAGGCGCCACCGCCCGCCCCTTCCGCACCTTCTACAACGCCCTCGACACCGAGGTCTTTCTCCGCATCGCGCCGGAACTGTACCTCAAGAGACTTATCATCGGGGGGTTCGACCGGGTCTTCGAGATAAACCGCAATTTCCGGAACGAAGGGCTCTCACGGGAGCACAATCCGGAGTTCACCATGCTCGAGTTCTACCAGACCTGGGCGGACTACCGCTCGCTCATGGAGCTGACGGAGGAGCTGTTCCTGGAAATCGCTCGCAAGGTCGCCGGCTCGGACAGGATCACCTATCAGGGGAAGGAGGTCGACTTCACCCGGCCCTGGAAGCGACTGCCCCTCGTCGACTCCCTCACCACCGTGGCCGGCCTCGACGCCGCCAAGATCGCGGACCCGGACTTTCTCCGTTCGAAGGCGGAGGAACTCGGCATTCCCCTCCTGCCGAACTATGGACCGGAGCGTCTCCAGGTCGAGATCTGGGAGAGGCTGGTGGAGCCGACGCTGACCAATCCCACTTTCGTGACCGACTTCCCCACCGCCGTCTCCCCCCTCGCCAAGAGCCGCCCCGACAATCCGGATCTCGTCGAGCGCTTCGAACTCTTCATCGCCGGGAAGGAGGTGGCCAACGCCTTCACGGAGCTCAATGACCCGATCGACCAGCGCGAACGATTCCTCCGCCAGGTCGGGGAGAGGGACGCCGGGGATGCCGAGGCACAGCGCATGGACGAGGATTATCTCCGCGCCCTCGAGCACGGCATGCCTCCGACCGGCGGCGAGGGCATCGGCATCGACCGCCTCGTGATGCTCTTCACCGATTCCGCGAATATCCGCGACGTCATCCTTTTCCCCCAGCTGCGCCCTGAAAAGGGCCAGACCGGCAAGAGGGACGAATAGAAGGTGCTGGAAAACCTCAAAGAAGTTCTCCCCCTTCTCCTCCCCTGGATTGCGGGGGGGGTTATTCTCGTCTTTGCCTTTCCCTCCCTCGCCTTCACCGTCATCCTCCGACTCCTGCCCGCCCTCCTTCCCGGCCGTTCCTTCGAGATCTTCGTCGGCGGCCGCTACCTTCGGGCCCGCCGCTTCCCCTGGATGATCTCGTCCGTCACTTTCATCTCCATCAGCGGCGTGACCCTCGGCGTCATGGCCCTGATCATCGTGATCGGCGTGATGACGGGGTTCGAGTCCGACCTCCGCCGCAAGATACTCGGCACCAATTCCCACATAGTCGTCGTCTCCCAGGGGGGGATCGCCCTCGACGAGTACCGGGACCTGGCGCAGCGCATCCGCGAGACCCCCGAGGTTACCTCGGCCTCTCCCTTCCTCATGTCACAGGTCATGCTGAGTTCCCCCGTCGGCGTCAACGGAGTGGTTCTGCGCGGCATCGACCCCGAACCGGGTGATCATCTCGCCACACTGGAAGAGAGCATGATCGAGGGGAGCGTGAGCGTCCTCGCCCAATCCCGTCCCGACGCGCCTTCTCCCCTCCTGCTGGGCGTCGAACTGGCCCGCAACCTCGGGGTCTTCCCCGGCGAGGAGGTCAGGGTGATTTCACCTTTCGGCAGCACCACCCCCACGGGAGTCGCACCGAGCATGGAGCGCTTCTTCGTCGGCGGCATATTCAAATCGGGGATGTATGAGTACGACTCCAGCCTCGTCTATCTATCCCTCCCCGACGCGCAGCGGTTTCTCGACATCGGCGACGCCGCCACCGGCATCGAGGTCCGGGTTGAGAATTTCGACCGCTCCCGTCAGGTCGCCGACAGCATCCAGGAGTTGCTCGGGCCTCCCTACTGGGCCCGTGACTGGACGGAGATGAACCACGCCCTTTTCTCCGCTCTCAAACTCGAGAAGATCGCCATGTTCATCATTCTCACGCTCATCGTCTTCGTCGCTTCCTTCAATATCGTGAGCACCCTGATCATGAAGGTCATGGAGAAGCAGAAGGACATCGCCATTCTCAAGTCGATGGGCGCGACCTCGGCACAGATCCTGCGGGTTTTCGTCTTCGGCGGCTTGATGATCGGAACCGTCGGCACCCTCCTCGGCGCCATTCTCGGATGGGGAGCCTGTCTCGCCCTCCAGCGCTACCAGTTCATTTCTCTGCCGAGTTCCGTCTACTACATCGACACCTTGCCCGTCGAGGTCGAGGCCGGCATGGTCGCTGTCATTGTCGGTTCAGCCCTCTTCATCAGCCTGGCCGCGACAATTTATCCCGCCTGGAAAGCCGCCCGCATGGATCCGATTCCAGCGCTGAGGTACGAGTAGGATGGGAGTCTTTCTCGAAGCCCGCGACCTTTCCAAGAGTTACCTCTTCGGGGATCGCCCGCTCTCGATCCTGGAGGGACTCTCCCTCGTCGTCGAAGAAAGTGAAATGGTGTCGATCGTCGGCGCCTCGGGCGTAGGCAAGAGCACCTTGCTCCACCTCCTCGGAGGGGTGGACCGGCCCTCCTCGGGCGAAGTGCTCTACCGTGGAGCGCCGCTCTCCCGGATGGGGAACGGTGAACTGGCCCGCTTCAGAAATCGTGAGGTGGGATTCGTCTTCCAGTTCCACTTTCTCATGCCGGAGTTCACCGCCCTGGAAAACGTCACCATGCCGCTGCTGATCGGAGGGGAGCGCCCGGCCTCCGCCCGGCGCCGTTCGAAAGAGCTTCTCGCCGACGTGGGGCTGGACGAGCGCTTCGACCACCGGCCCGGTGAGCTATCGGGAGGGGAACAGCAGCGGGTGGCAATTGCCCGGGCCGTCGCCTGTACACCCCGGGTGCTCCTCGCCGACGAGCCGACCGGAAACCTCGATCAGAAGACGGGGAGAGCGACCTTTGCGATTTTCGAGAAACTCAATCGTGAACGCGGCCTGACCATGATCCTGGTCACTCACAACCCCGAACTTGCCAAGACGGCCGGCCGCTGCTTCCACCTCTCCGAAGGCAAACTGACCCCCCTTCAAACCACCTAACCCGCCAAGAAGAACGCACCCGGGCTTTTCTCGGGAGAGATTCTGTTTCATGGCAAGGCGCCGCTCGAAGTGAGCGAGGAGGCAACGCAGCCATGGAGCAGAAGATCCCCGAGAATAGCCTGGGGGGGGGTAGTTGAAGCGTATATTGTCCTCGCGAACGTTGCTCTGGTGGCCGTTCCGGTCCTCGAGCTGGACGGTCACGGTGTAGTTCCCACTGCTCCGATTCAGGGCACAGTCAAAGCTGTACGTATAGATTGCTCTTCCGGGAACGGAGAGATCGAGCGTGCCGCCAGAGACGTTGCCCCCGTCCATCCAGAGACCGCCGGCCTCGAAAGAGAAGCCGAGTTCATGTGTGAAAGTGACTATGAGTTCCTCGATGTCCTCCTGGGGATCGATATATTCGAAACTGATGGTGAAGGGCGTGTTGCAGCTGACGGCTTTGGGCGAAATGCGCAAATTGGTGACGAAGGGGTTGACCCCGCCCTCGGGGCCGGAAGACTTGAAAAAATCGCACCCCCAGAATGTCGTCAGAGCAACCAGAAACACTCCGATCGCAAAATTGAAACTCTTCCTCACAACCTGCTCCTTCCCCTGTTGCGGTACCTGCTCTCACGGGTCAGGATCTGCCCCCTGCACCCCTCGAATGCTCTGATGGCTAATATAGCGCAGTCACCTTTCCATTTCAAGATTTCCGCCGAGGGGACACTCACCGCACCGAGGGCGGCGGGGACGGCAGTATTCCTTGCCGAGCTTTACCAGGAGAGCGTGAAATTCGTTGTAGAGGCCGGCTTCGACGGGGATGCGGTGGACGACGAAGTCCTGGAGACAGTCGTAGGTCACTCCTTCATCGATGAATCCGTGCCGCGAAAAGATCCGACGAGTGTAGGCGTCGATAACGAAGGATGGGTAGCCGACAGCGTAAAGCAGTATGGAGTCGGCCGTTTCGGGACCGATCCCCTTGACGTCGAGAAGTTCCTCGCGAAGACGGGGTGAGGGAAGGGACGCCAGACGTTTCATGCTCATTCCGTGACTGCGGTCGAGGTATCGGAGAAAGTGTCGCAGCCGGTCCGCCTTCACGTTGTAGTATCCCGCCGGACGTATCAGCGAGGCAAGACTCTCCCGGCTGAGGCCGGCCATTTTCCGGGGGGAAAGCACCCCCTCCTCCCGGAGGTTGGCGATCGCCCGCTCCACGTTCATCCAACTCGTGTTCTGCGTGAGAATCGCACCGACAGCGACTTCGAAGGGCGTCTTTCCCGGCCACCACCCCTGGGGGCCGAAAGCGCGGAACAGTACCCGATAGAGGTCGAGCAGGGAGACCTTCCCCGGCCTTACCTCGACACTCCCGCCCCGGCCTTCGCGTGAACCTTTCGAGCCGCCCATGTGAGACAGAATACACCAGAAAAGCCGCGATCCCGCACCTTGACTTCAGGTGGTTACTGCCCTATCTTAAGCACAAGGTAATATATTCAGGATACTTGAAGTGCAGGGGCCAATAACTAAGAGAATGAGCATGAGGAAACGATCTTCCGCGACCCTTCTCGTCAACTGCCTCCTCCTGGCGGCACTTCTCTTTCAGGTAACACCATTTGTCATCCCCCCGTCCGCGCTTTCTGTCGATGCGTCGGCCGATGGGGTCAGTCAATATTTCGAGCCATTGCAGGTCTGTAACGATCTTCAGGGTCCGGGGAATCTGCTCAACGACATCCCCTGGATACCCCCTTCACCTCAGGGAATCTCTTCCCTGGCCGAGGGCAAGCCCTTATTCACGGCGGTGTGTCAAATCTGCCGTGAGGGCTTTTCTTCTTCTCCCTACCGGCCTCCGCGGCCCCTTTCCTCGCACAGCTGACATCACCCGCCGAGGTGAGCGGCGCCACCGCTCCCGGCACCACTGATGAGACTGCCTTTGTCCCTCGCACTGTAAGACACGAGGACGGCGTCTCACAATATAATCGGACCGGAGACAAATGAAGATAAAACGACCCGATGCTCGTTCACTCCCCCCTCTCGTCCAGGAACACCTGCGTTTTCAGGCGGTAAACGCTGTCCTCGGCGGCCGCAGCATGGTAAACGTGGCGGCCTCCTTCGGTATTACCCGTCAGGCGGTGCACAACTGGATGAAGGCTCATCGCCGCGGCGGCCCGGAAGCACTGGCGGCCAGGCCCAGAGGCCGTCCCCGCACCGTGGAAACTCCCTCGGTCGGTGTTGCGACCTGAAGAGCGCGGTGGAGGCCAAACCTTTGCGATCAAGAATGCCCTGTCGCCCTATGAAAGCGACCGGGAGATTCCCGTTCTCTCTGACCGGCGTCCTGCTCACGGCGGCGGTCCTGCTGACGGGATGCGGACGGGCACCCCAGGGAGTCTATCCCGTCCTCACGCCGGATGAAGGGGTCATCAGAGTCGACCTCTCCATCATCGAAAACAACAGCGGGAGCTTTTTCACCTACCCGTCGTCATCGGGACGAAATGTCGACTACTTCGTCTACAAGGACAGCTCCGGAACGGCCAGGGGAGTGCTTGACGCCTGCCGGACCTGCTATCGCTGGAGAAAGGGGTATCGCCTCGAAGGGGATCACGTCATCTGTCGCAAATGCGACATGAGATTCTCTCTCGACGGACTTCACCAGGGGACCGGATCATGCGTCCCGATAAGGATCCGGAGCACCCGCGAGGACGACACGCTGATAATCCCCGTCACCGAACTGGATAACGGGGCAAAGTACTTTTAAGAGTGTCCGTCAATAACCTGAAAGGAGAAGAAGATGAAGTTTCTGACAGCCATTGTGACCGCCGTTCTGCTTCTGCCGGCGACGGGGACCCTCGCCGCCGACGACATCAAGGAGATCCCCGCCTGCCAGTACTGCGGGATGGACCGCGACCAGTTCGGCCAGACCCGCATGCTCATCGAGTATGAGGGAGGGTCGAAGATCGGCGTCTGCAGCATCCATGACGCCGGCGTCGATCTGGCCCAGAGCATCAGCAAGACGATCAGCGCTATATGGACCGCCGACTACAACAGCCGCAAACTGATCGACGCCGAGAAGGCGACCTGGGTCATCGGCGGCGACATCCCCGGCGTCATGTCGAAAAAGAGCCGCGTCGCTTTCAGTGACAAGAAAGCCGCCCTCGCCTTCCAGAAGGAGCACGGCGGCGATATCGCCGACTTCGACCAGGCAATCGACGACACCTATGACGAAACGTGGAACGACATCAAGATGATACGGGAAAAGCGGGCTAAAATGAAGAAAATGAAGGGCGTGAAGGGCATGCACTGATTCACCGCTTTATCTTGACATGATGGAGGGAAATAAATAGCATAGGCCGGTTCCTGCCACCAGGGATAAATTTCCCCGGGCGGTGTAGCTCAGTCGGTCAGAGCATACGGCTCATATCCGTAGAGTCGGTGGTTCGAGTCCACCCACCGCCACCATTACAGCCCCTCAGGCAACGCCCGAGCACAGAACCTCTCCGTACGGGGAGGGAAAACTTCGATCCATAGGGCCCGCGCAAGTAATAAGTACGCAGAATTCGCGCGGGAGAAAAGGTGAAGCTGTTTTTGCGCGGGCCTTCAGGAGAGGGCGTAGAGATGGGAGAGGGATTTATCCGCCTTGCGCAGCCGACGAGCAAGGATGCGCGTGATATTCATGCTCAGTACCACGAGGATCTCCCGATCCTCGCGAAAAAGTTCCGCCAGGGGCAGCTTGTTCAGGCAGATCGCCTCGCTGTCCCGGCCGGCGACAGCCGTGGCCGATCGGGACTCGTTGCTGAAGAGAGTCACCTCCCCGATCACCGCGCCGGGCATGAGGGAACTGAGCTTGACTTTCCGGCCGTCCTCCATCTCCTTGTAGATGTCTATCTCCCCGGACTCGAGAACAAGAATGTACTTGCCCGGATCGCCTTCTTGGAAGATGGTGTCGCCGGCCTGGTAAGTTATTTTCCGGGCAATCGAAGCGACTTTTTCGAACTGCTCGTCGCTGAGACCGAAAAAAAGCGGCTTGCTGTTGAGCACTCTTATGATCTCTTCGGCGTCCGGGGACGAGGGCTCGGCCTTTGACCGTTCCTCACCGTGACCTTCGAGGAAACTGAGTAGGCTCTCGTCGTCCTCGCCGTCGGCGGGATACACGGCCTGAGAGAACTTCACGTCCAGGGACACCTCGGCGCCGAGCGCTCCCAGTTCCTTCATTGCCTTCTTGACAGAATTCTCGATCCGCGGAATGGCGCTGATCGTGCCGTCTTCCGCCTCGGGGAGAATGATCCCGAACTTCATTTCACCGATTCTGGCGATAACGTCATACTCACGGAGGGCATCGCGTATCGTGTGCGCCAGTTTCCTCGTCACCTGCCGTGCCCGGCCTCGGCCCTTGAGGTCGTCCGCCGTCGGTAGGGAGGCCTCGCAGTTGATCAGCACTACCTTGCTGTTGAACCTCCTCGCGCGGCTGATCTCGGCAAAGAGGCGAGCGCGGTACTGTCTCAAATTCGGGAGCCCCGTCACCTCGTCCCTCTCCTCGAGATCCCGGCTGCTCTTGAAGGCCATCGCATTGGTGATCGCCTTCTCCACGTACTTGACGAGCCTTCGAAAATTACCCAGATCGTCTTCCGTGAAACAGGACGGGGAAAAAGTGTTGGCTGAATTCTTGTTGAATATGGTGATCGTGCCGATCGTCCCCTCTTCACTGCTGATCGGGTGGCAGACGAAGGAACTGGAGAAAGAGGAGAACTCGCGATAATTCACATTCTCCGAAAGATCGCGAACGAGAACGGGAGCGCTTTTATCGAGGACCTCAAGGACCGCCTTCCTGTCGAGAAGCAGGATATTCCGGCGCACTTCCTTGTCCTGAAGACCGTAGCAGTCACGAACCGTGTACTTCCCGACCCCATCGTCGTAGAGGCGTATGACGCAGCTTTCAGCGCCCATGATGAGGGATGTCATGGCCGTGACCAGCTGAAAGAGGTCGGAGAGCTCGTGGGTGGATATGAGGGTGACACCGGCCTCGTTTATCGCCGAGACGATGGTGATTTTACGGGAAACTTCCTCCTCGTTACGGACACGGTTGATCTCGGCGGCGAGGCATTCGATCGCCTCCCTTGCCGGGGCAAGCTTCCCTTCCGTGAGAGCCTTCTCCGACACATGCTGAACGGATACGACACCGGCGACATCCCCTGTCGCCATGAGTGGAAACACATAGTACTCGGCTTTGCGTCTCCTATCGGCCTGCAGGCCGAATTCCCTCAGCGAGAGGGGTCGCTTCTCCTCGACGGCAAGGGAAAAAATTGTTCCGGCGACCGACTGGCGGCCGGCATTGCCGTTCTGCCGATACCGCACCGTCGTCCCCTTGAGGAGCAGTTCGCCCATTTCTTTCTCGAAGAGGAAGACCGAGATCGACGAATCTTGGAGGAACGCGGCAAGGTGGGAGGTGAATGATTTGATTTTCCGGTCGATAGTGGTCGGCTCGCCTAGTATCCTGTCGACGCCGACCCTGAACTTCTCCTCTTCTATGCGAAGTTCGACTTTTCCATCAACCGTCATTTTGTTCCCTTTCACGGAGCGGGAGCATTTAAACACTTTCTGCGCTATATATATTACCTGGCACCCCTCCTGTCAAGAATGATGAAAGGCGGCGATGGCACCGCCGCTGGACAAGACGTGATGAATCGACTATTATATTTGACTTTTGGAAACAAAGTTCGCGGCTTCCAGATGGGGGGGGGTAGCCCCGCTGAGTGCCGCCCGAGGAAAAGGATTCAAGATGAGCGCACAGTTGCAGAAAGAGATAGGACAACGACGCACCTTTGGCATAATCAGCCACCCCGATGCGGGCAAGACGACTCTCACCGAAAAGCTCCTTCTCTTCGGCGGCGCCATCCAGATGGCCGGAGCCGTGAAATCGCGCAAATCCGCCAGGCACGCCGTCAGCGACTGGATGTCGATCGAGAAGGAACGCGGGATCTCGGTCACCACCTCGGTGATGAAGTTCAATTACCGCGGTTACGACATGAACCTCATGGACACCCCCGGCCATCAGGACTTCTCCGAGGACACCTACCGGGTGCTCACGGCGGTGGACAGCGCTCTCATGGTGATCGACAACGCCAAGGGGGTGGAGTCGCAGACGGAGAAGCTGATGGAGGTCTGCCGCATGCGCAACACTCCCGTCATGACCTTCATCAACAAGCTCGATCGGGAGGGGATCGACCCCCTCGACATTCTCGCTGAAATCGAGGACAAGCTGCAGATCGAGTGTGCCCCCCTCTCCTGGCCGATAGGGATGGGGAAAGACTTCAGGGGCGTCTACGACATTTTTCGTCACCGCCTGCACCTCTTCACGCCGGGGGAGAGCACCCGACCGCGTGAAGGTGTCGTCATCGACGATCTGGCCGATCCGCTCCTCGACGAGCTGCTCGACCGTCAGGCCGACAAGCTCCGGGAAGACATCGAACTTCTCAAGTGGGGATCCAATCCTTTCGAGCACCACGAATACCTGAAAGCCAGCCAGACACCGGTTTTTTTCGGCAGTGCCATAAACAACTTCGGGGTCAGGGAACTGCTCGAATCCTTCGTCGAACTGGCCCCCCCGCCCGGCCCTCGTCCGACCACGAGCCGCCCGGTATTGCCTGAGGAGGAGCACTTCTCAGGCTTCACCTTCAAGATCCAGGCAAACATGAACCCCGCCCACCGCGACCGGATCGCCTTTTTCCGGATCTGCTCGGGCAAATTCACCAGGGGCATGAAGGTTTTCCACCACCGCCTCGGCAAGGAGATCTCCCTCGCAAACGCCACCATTTTCATGGCCCAGAACCGGAACAACGTCGATGAGGCCTACCCCGGCGACATCATCGGAATTCACAACCACGGCACCATAAAAATCGGCGACACCTTCACCAGCAGGGAACGGCTCAAGTTCACGGGAATCCCCAACTTTGCCCCCGAGCACTTCCGACGCGTTCAGCTGAAGAATCCCCTGAAGGCAAAACAGCTCAACAAGGGCCTGGTGCAGATGGCCGAGGAGGGCGCGCTCCAGATGTTCAAGCCCATAAGCGGCAGCAGCTGTATCCTCGGGGCCGTCGGGGTGCTTCAGTTCGACGTGACGATGGCCCGCCTCAAGGCGGAATACGGCGTGGATGCCGTCTACGAAAACGTCAATTATGCCGCCGCGCGCTGGATCAGCTGTGACGACCGGAAAAAACTGGAAGAGTTCAAGGATAAAAACCATGACAACCTCGCTCTCGACGCCGAGGGCCACCTCTCCTTTCTCGCGGACAGCCAGTGGCGGCTGTCACGAGCGATGGAGCTCTTCCCGGATATCACCTTCCACAAGACCCGGGAACACAGCTAGCCCGACCTGACGTACACCTTGCTTGAACGGCTTAATCGACATGTTCTTTAATCCGTGTTGAGCCGTGCCCGGAGGGCGGTCGTGCGTCCCTGGACTCGCTACGCTGCGCCGCCGGGTCTCCCCTGTAAGCGTCCCCTCGAAGGCCGGAACTCGGCGTTCCGCCTCAAACAACGGCCTTAGCCCCTTCGGGTACGGGGCCGCCCACAGTGGATCCTTCTTCCGGCGGCTCCGCTATGGACTCGCTCATGGACACACGACCGCCCTCCAGGCATGGCACGTGCTGAGAAAGATAGGGGCAGGCGCTGACAAAACCCCGATGTACCCGAAACAAGCCCTGCATGCGTGAACAAGCAGGGACCGGTTCAGATTCGGGAGATATTTCGGTTCGTGGCAAGGCGTCGCTCGAAGCGCCCGCGGAGATGTACGTCCGTACATCGCACAAGGAAGCGAGAGCGCAACGCGGCCACGGACCGAAAGATCCCCGAAAATGAAGCCGGGCAAAAGACAGGGAGGCCGAACGGGCGGAATCGCCTATCTCGAAGACAGACGGCTGGCAACTGCCTGGGGGGCGATCCGAAGTAACGGAGACACCCCCTCCGATGTCCCGCACGTTATACGTTACGAGGGGCAGCTCTTCGCAGACTAAAAATCGGCCCTCACTGTTTTCGGACGGATCAGGAGAACATCAGTTTCCGCTCGAGGTCCGTCGAGCCGGTAACCCTCTTGGCCTCATCGACGGTTATGATGTTCTGCTTGCAGAGGTAGACGAGGTGCTGGTCCATCGTCTGCATTCCGAACTCCCTCCCCTTCTCGACAAAGTGCTCAATTTCCTCGAGGCGGCCTTCACGTATGCACGCCTGAATGGTGGTCGTCGAACGCATCACTTCCACCACGGGAAGGATCTTCTCGCCGCTCACATCCTTGACGAGCCTCAGTGACACGGTGGCCACCAGGATGTCGGCCAGCCTCTGACGAACGATCTCCTGGGCGTCGGGGGCGAAGTGCCCCACCGTGCGGTTGATGGTGGAAGCGGCGCTCTGGGTGTGAAGGGTCGACAGGACCAGGTGCCCCGTCTCCGCCGCCTTGATGCAGGCATCGATGGTTTCAAGGTCCCGCATTTCTCCGACCATGACAACGTCCGGGTCCATCCGCATCGCCGCTCGGAGGGCGGTGCTGAAGCTTTCAGTGTCGATGCCGACTTCCCTCTGAATGACGCAGCTTCTCCCGGAAGAGAAGAGAAACTCGATCGGATCCTCAACGGTGACAATATTGAAGTTGTTGGTTTCGCTGATGTGGCGGATCATCGAGGCCATGGTGGTCGACTTGCCGTTGCCCGTGGGACCAGTGACGAGGATCAGCCCGTTAGGAGCCTTCGCAATCTCTCCCAGGACCGCTGGCAGCCGCAGGTCCTTGAAACTCCCGATGTGGGGGGGGATGACGCGCATCACGATCCCGACGTGCCCCCGCTGGCGGAAGATGCTGGTGCGAAAACGCCCCCCGTTCGGCAGGGCATAGGACACATCAAACTCGCTGAAATCGTCGGGCAGCTCCCGCTTGTTGAATTTCATGATGGTCCTGGCGATGAACTCGGTGTCGGCCGGGGAGAGGCTTTCCATCTTGGAGCGGACCAGCTGACCCCGGGCCCGGAACATCGGTGGAATGTCAACTTCGAAGTGCGCATCGGAGACTTTCTTGTCAAAAGCGATTTGCAGGATCTGATTGAACCTTTCTACATCCATGGCATTCCTCTTTGTGTTCTCCGAAGTTCCCGTGACGTCGACATATCCCGGCTCCTCACGACTCCAGCCGGGTACGCCCCTTAATATACTATGCCGCGTCCAACTTCTGTCACTTTTTTACACCCCTCCGTCCTTCTTGAAGGTACTCATGTTTAATAGGGTCTAGGGCCGTTTCCGTGAGCGGAGGCTGTCGACAACCAACCCCGCCTGCTCGGCGGCCATTGCCAGAGCGTCGATGGAGAGGGGAACATCTTCCTTTCGCCCGAAGTCACCGTAGGTGAGGGCGACGGTCTGGTTGCCGCTCTTCAGGGGAAGAAGGAGAATCCTGCGACTGCGAGGAGTACCGATCTCGCTGAAGAGGTACACGTCGAGGGAGTCGTCTTCGCTCTCCCCGAAAAAGACACTGCCCTCCTTCACCGTCCGGCTGAGAAGAGAATCACCAGCCAGGGGAATAATGAACTTCAGGGCAGGTGACGGCCCAGCCGCTTTCCCGCCTTTTATCCCAATGCTCCTTTCCGCTATCAGCTCGTCCTTGCGGACCACGAAAGTCATCGCCCGTTCGACGAAAGCGGCCACGTATTCCAGAAGAGCCAGGGAGATGTCGGCCGGACCTCCAAGTTCATGGAGGTTGCGCATAAACACCTTGAGCCCACCCAGGTGGTGACTCTCCTGCTCTTGAAAAAATTCCCTGGCGTAGGACCGGAAACACCCGAGAAAATCGATGATCTCTTCGACATAGATCGGGTTGCCTGCATCTCGCAGCGGCTTTGGGATAACCGCCCTTACCCTTTCCCCATAGGACTGCCAGGAGAAGGCGTGATCCTCCCGGGAGACGAACTGGACCACGGGAAGGTACGGATAGGCATCTCTCACGCGCCGACGAAGACTTTGGACCTCGTCATCCGACAGCCCGCCTCCCGCACCTCCCGGTGCGTCAAAGACGAGAAGGGGGCGGATCTCTTTCGAGTGGTAGCGATCGATGACGGGGACCAGGTCTTCCTCGTCACCGGTCGAGAAGACGAGGGCGCCTTCCTGTTTACAGACGGTCATGATGGAGTGCTTTATCAGCTCGTCGCCGCTGAAGAAGACAATGCCACGAGCCCTGCCCTGGGTGACGGCGACCTCCGGTCCGCTCCCTGAGAATTTCGACAGGAAGGTGACGAGATCCTCCTGCTGCTCTTCCGCCCAATCCCGAAGGGCTCCCCTTACGACCTGCCGATGGGCGTCGGCCGGATCGACGTGTTTAAGTCCCATGAATACTCTCGGGATCTCCCTCTCAACCTTGTCGATATCGGCCAGTCCAAGGTCATCCGCCGTCAAGCCACCCCCCCCCGTCCCCGCCCTTTCCGCTCTCTTCTTCCGGCGGGGGAGCTTCGGCGGCAAGCTCTTCATAGGAAAAAACAAGCTCCTTCGAGGTGCCGTCCCGGTTTTTTTCGTCGTAAATCCGAAGGGCATCCATCAGGACCATCTGGGAATCAAGCAGGATTTCCTGTTCCATTTTGTCGGGGCTGTAAAGAACCTGATCGGACACCGGGATCGCCTCCGTTTCGAGAGCAAAGGACCCACTGGTCCAACCCACCAGTTCGACCACTGTCAACTCGACAAGTTTTCTCAGGCCCTGCTGCGCCTGCTCTTTCTTCAGTTTGCCGAGCGCAATGAGAGTGGCGATGAGGGGCTTTCGGTTCTCCCCGGCATTTTTCTGGGCCTCCAGTCCGATGTCGAGGTCTCCGGGCGCAAGAAATCCCATTTTTTCCAGGACACGACCGATGCGCACCTGGCCGTTCAGATAGTTGGCGCTGACAATGTTTCCTTCACTGAAGACGAGCCGGCTTTCGCCCTTTTCTCCCTTCACGGAAAGAATGCCCGACTTCCTGGTCGAATAGAGCAACTGGACGATATCCACCAGGGGCAGATGTTCCAGTTCGCCGTAAAAGGCCATGTGCTGCTCGCCTCCCGTTCCGCTTAACTCGACACTTCATCCCGGCGGCGGCCTGCTTCACTTCCCGCACCTCCCTGCCGGCGCCGATTCCTCTTTCCCGGATTCCGACCGGGAAAAGACACTGTCTATTTTCCCCACGCGCGCGAGTCTGTCAAGCCGCCGGATTGACAGCAAAATGCTATCGAGCTATCGTCAGTAGGGAGAGTGCGATGGAAGAACTCGCCGACAACATCACAAAGAAGCCATTTCCCGCCGAGCGCCGCGATGCCGCCCGGCGGCAGGAAGACCTCAGGCTCATCAAGGTGGAGCGGGAGCTGGAGGCCGCCCGGCGAATCACGGCTGTCCTCTTTGAGCACCTCGAGCCCGACGAAGTAGCGAGGAGGGCACTCAAGACCGCCCTGGAGGTGGTTAATGCCGAGAGCGGTTCCATTCTCATAGCCACACCGGAGTCCCGCCAGCTGGTCTTCCGCAGCTCCATCGGAAAAACGCAGATCGAGACCGGCACCGCCATCCCCTGGGACGTCGGAATCGCCGGCGCCGTCTTCAGCTCCGGAGAGCCGGTCGTCGTCGACAACGTCAAGCAGGACAAACGTCACTTCAGCGGAATCGACGATCTCAAGCAGCACGTCACGGTGGACATGATTGCCGTACCTCTCAAGAGGTGGGACGGGAAGGCGATCGGCGTCCTCGAAGTCCTGAACAAACGGAGCGGCCGCTTCGAGGAGAACGACCTCTCTCTCCTCATGATCGTCGCGGCTATTTCAGCCTCCTCCTACGAGCGGGCGCGACTCGAAGAGGAAGCCAAGTTCGCCGAAGTGGCGAAGCTCCTCGGCAACATCAGTCACGATATCAAGAACCTCCTCACTCCCGTTGTCTGCGGAGCGGAAATCCTGGAATTTGAACTCGAAGAACTCTTCAACCGCCTGTCGGATCAGGGAAAGCAGGAATTCGAGAAGAGACGGCGGAAGTGCCTGAGAATGATCGCCGGCATGAACGACACGAGTCGGCGCATCCAGGACCGGGTAAAGGAGATATCGGACTGCATCAAAGGTCTCAGTTCGCCGCCCAGATTCCTCCCCTGCAGCATCGGCAGCGTGGTCTCCGAGGTCATCGACACCCTCACCACTCTGGCACAGCAGAAAGGCATCACCCTCAGCAGTCGGAAACTCGACAGCCTTCCAAATATCATGGCCGACGAGCACCGGCTCTTCAACGCCTTCTACAACCTGGTCAACAATGCCATCCCCGAGGTCTCTCCGGGAGGCAGGATCACCATCACCGGCGAGAACATGACCGACGAGTCAGGAGTGCGGATCAGCGTTGCCGACACCGGTCGCGGCATGCCTCCCGAAGTCCGAGACAGCCTTTTCACCACTCAGGCCATGAGCCGGAAGAGACTCGGCACCGGACTCGGCACCAAGATCGTCAAGGACGTAATCGACGCCCACCGGGGTCGGATCTCCGTGGAAAGCGAAGTGGGGAAAGGCGCCATCTTTCAGCTCTTTCTCCCCCTCACGCAGGAAGAGGCCCCGACTCCCTGACCGTCCGGCGACAGGTGCGCCTTCCTACCTCACCCTCCAGAGAATAGAAAAAAGCGCGAGCAGCACGACTGTTCCGACGGCAATCTGCGTCAGTTCCCGACGGTCCGGCAGGATCGCCCGGAAGTTCAGGACCAGGACCGCCGCCGCTATGAAGGGCAGCGCCGGCATGCCCCTCTGCAATACCAGGGCGCTCAGGACCGAAAAGGCAACCGCCGCCGCCATTCCCATGACATTGCGAGAGACGGGAAAGTGGAACCGGTGCGCCAGAAAGAGGAAAAGCGCCACGAAGAGAAAGTCGGTCGCACCTATGAGGGGATAGGTCACCCCGCCCTTCCCTGCCAGCGGCCAGTTGAGGAGAAAGTAGTAGCTGCTGCCGGGGGAGGAGACAATTTCTTCCGTCACGCCGACGCCGACGCTCCACAGATCCATCACCGACCCGAGGACGACAATGGCGAAGATGTGGCTCGCCTTTTCCACCTGCTTTCCGACGAGCACGCCGAGAGAGAGGGCGGCGGCCAGAAGCAGCACGTTGATCGAAAAGGTCTTCGCCAGCCAGAAGTGCTTGGTGTAACTGGCAATGACCCGATCCTCGCCGGGCTCATCCCCGGTCTTCTCGACAAAGATGACCCTTCCCGCCTCCTCGACAGAGAAGACGCTGCCCCCGACGGGAGGAGTGGTCTCGAAATTATACAGCGAGCGGTTCAGGCCATAGACTCCCAGGATGGAAAAGAGGGCGGCGGCGAAAAGGAGGGCGTTGGAGGGGCGTTTCGCCTGCAGTGCCTGCGCCGCCCTTCCGAGGAAGAGAAAGGAAAAGGCGACCACGCCGGTGGCACCCACGAGCAGAGAGAAATCCGTCTCGGGAAGAAAAGGCGTGAGCAGGTAGAGGACCAGTGCGACGAGAAAGACGAGGCTGAAAAAATGACGGTTCTTACCCATGCCTCCGACTCACCGCCGCGCCCGCAACGGCCAAGGGGGCGCTCAGCGAAAAAATGATGACCACCAGCCGGAAAAACACGGACTCATCACTCCCGCGGCTCCCTGGGAAAGTCGGTAAAGAGGACTTGTCCGGTGCCGCGCTTCAAATCGCACCAGTGGCCGATGTTGAACTCGAGACCAACCACACCACCGGTGGGAATGTTGCCTAACACCTCCCCGGAGAGGTATTCGACCAGGTCGGTGAGGCCGGGATTGTGTCCCACGAGCATGACGTGACCGGCCTTTTCGTCGAGGGCGCGGAGAAGGTTCGCAAGGGTGGCCACTCCAGCCTCGTAGACGGCCCCGTCCTGACCGATCGCGTCTTTGTCCAGGCCCAGTTCCTTCGCCACGACCTGTGCCGTCTTCCTCGCCCGCCTGGCGGGACTGGTGACGACGAGATCGGGTTTGACTCCCCGGGCGGCGAGACGCCGTCCCATTTCAGGGGCATCGGCCTTCCCCCTCTTGTTCAACGGACGGTCGAAGTCCGACAGAGACGCCTCCTTCCAGCTCGACTTGGCGTGGCGCACGATCGTCAGAAACTTCACGTCCCCTCACCTTCCCGGCCGGCGCCGACGGCGCGAATGAGCACTCGCAGATCCTCCTCTTCGATCCTGGAGACGGCCTCTTCGATCCCAAGCCACTCGCGCCGCCGGGTGCCGCTCTCGGGCCAATGATCCGCTTCGTCCGCGACGGTGAGAAGATAGACCCGCACCGTGCAGACACCGCCCCACTTCTCGTACCGGTAGCGGCCGGTCTCTCCCGGCGATAGTCTCCCGCGGACCCCCGCTTCCTCCCAGGCCTCACGGGCGGCTGATTCCGCCGGGGAAGATCCCTCGTCGATCACCCCCTTGGGAATGACCCACCTCTTCCCCTTTCTGGAAGTGACCAGGAGCACCTCGGTCTTCCCCCCCCGGCGCCTCAGGGGGATCACCCCCGACTGCCGGTAGAAATGATCCGGTACCGACCCCACTTCTCACCTCACCTCTTCGAGTACGGACGGGCAACGAGGGAGACATTCTCGAAGCGAGAGTCTCCGGTCACTTCCTTCCCCGCCCACTCCGGCACCTCGATGACCTCGGCCGGATCCTGCAGTTCGATCTCGGCGAGGACAAGACCCTTGTTTTCACCGCTGAAGACGTCGACCACCCATACCTTGCCCGCGAAATCGACGGTGAAACGTTCCTTCTCAATCAAAGGACGGAGGCAGAGGTTTTCGAGAAGGAAAGCAGCGTCTTCGACGGGAATGGGGTACTCGTATTCCGCCCGCACACTGCCCTCGGACCGGCCCTTGACGGTGAGGTAGGCCCTCTCTCCCATGATCCTCACCCTCACGGTTCGATCGATATCGGTACTCAGGTACCCCTGACGACAGTCCTCGCCCCGCGCTCCCTCCCGCCACCGGCTGTCGCGCACCAGGAACTTCCGCTCGATTTCCCTCTTCACCGCACTCTCTCCCTCACCTCTCGCCACAGCGCCTCGAATGCCTGTGCCGAGGGGCTGCGCGGGGCGTAACGGCCGAGCGGTTCGCGGAAGACACCCATCTTTTCGACATCGCTCGCAAAGGGGATGCGAGCGGAGAGGAAGCCGGGGCTCTCCCGGGGGAGGAGTTCGATCAGCCGCCGGTGCATCTCCTTGCGACCGTCGACCATGGAGAAAAACGGAAGGACCTGCACGCCCCTGACAGCCTTCCTTTCAAGAAAGGACAGCAGCTGTTCCAGGGTGCGACGGGAAAAGGTGGTGGGGATGATCGGAACGAGAAGCGCGTCGGCCGCCTCGAAGATCGCCTCGGACAGGAGGGTAATTCCCGGCGGGCAGTCCAGGAAGAGGTAGTCATACTCCCTCTCCAGGGGCCGGATGACCTTTCTTATCCTGTCGAGGGGACTCTTCCCGCCGTCGAGCAGCAGGTCCATGTGACGATAGGAAAAGTCGGCGGGCAGCAGGTCGAGGCCGTCGAAGTCCGTCCCTTTTACGAGCAAGTCGATCCCCCTCTTCCGCCTGAGAATTCTTCTCCCCCCGCCCTTCACCTTCGGCTTGATCCGAAAGGTGTAGGTGGCGGCACCCTGAGGATCGAGGTCCCAGAGGAGTGTCCGCCCGCCGTCCCCGCCGGCAAGGTAGGCGAGATTGACCGCGGCCGAGGTCTTTCCCACCCCCCCCTTGATGTTGTATAGGGCCAGTGTCTTCATCCCGCCGCCCCTCCTTCTTCCGGTCGGGGAGAGAAGAGTCGCGCGAAGAGCCGGCGCCTCTTCGGCCGATGGAATTGCCCGAAGACGGGCGCGAACTCCTCACGCACCCGGTGCTGATGTTCCTTCTTCGCCTCGACGAGCATCCCCATGGAGAGGAACGTCCGCCCGGGGACATTCTCTTCTTCCTCCATTCGCCGGCTGAAATCGCCGATCTCCTTGCTCTGCACCTCGAGATCCTGGAACTCGCCGAGATTGTTCTGCAGCAATTTGAGGGAATCAACGAGTCCGGCCACCTTCCCCCGGGGAAAGAGGTGCTGAAAAAACTCCAGCAGATAACGGAGTTTCTTGCAGGTTTTGCGCAGTTCGTGAAGATCCTCGGGGGGAGAACGGTCGCCGATCGACAGGCCCTCTCTTTCCGCCCGGCGGTACATTTTCCAGATCTTCTCCCGGGCCACCTCCTTCACCGCTCTCAGGTTGTCGGGCGGATGAGCACCTCCCGACCTTCGCGGCTTCTCCAGGTAGTTCTTCCACTTCCGCAGGAGCTCGCGGTACCGTCTCGAGGAAAGCTTCCTCCTGAGCGCGGCGTACTCCTTCCCCTGTTCCTCCCGCAGAAAGGTGTGCAGTGGATCGAGATCCCCGCGCACCTCCTCCGGAAGACTCTCGAGGAAGGCCGGAAAGTCGAGGAGGTAAACGTCCATGTCGCGCGGACGGCTCGTAATCTCACTGAGCCAGGCGAATTCCGGCTGGAAACGTTCCCGGATCACCGTCGGAAAGACGGACTTCATCTGGCCCAGCATCGATCGCGTGCGCCGCACGGCCACCCGAAAATCGTGGAGAAACTCCGAGTCGGCGCAGTCTCTCACGCCTTGCTCGTTGGCCTTCATAATATCGAGAAGGCGCCCCAGGACCGTGCGCGCCGCCTCTCCCGCGAACAGGTCGGGATCAAAAGAG
>PVMK01138307.1_pt1 | contig 30151 bp, 19 predicted proteins | sample 1853481 | NCBI WGS metagenome assembly PVMK01 (sample SAMN08533507, study PRJNA380276) | Marine sediment metagenome, whole genome shotgun sequencing project.
GGTGGTTTTATCTGCGCAAGGGCAAGTCTACTGAAGTTGAGTGCCCGAAATGTGGTGAAGAGTTTGAGCTGGAAGATGAAAGACACTTTTACAATCCCTAGAGTGATGAGAATCGACGACATTTAAGTGAAACCCGCTGGCCAGACAATACCCTGGCCGGCCCACAAACAGAGAGAGAAGACGATGAGCCATTTACTGGATCGCCTGCAGTTCTTCAAAAAGACCAAGACCGGCGAATTTGCTGACGGCCACGGTGAGACCCGCAGCGAGAGCCGCGAGTGGGAGAACAGCTACCGGCAGCGCTGGCAGCACGATAAAATTGTTCGCTCCACCCACGGGGTCAACTGTACCGGCTCCTGCAGCTGGAAGATCTATGTTAAAAATGGCCTGATTACCTGGGAGACCCAGCAGACCGATTACCCGCGCACGCGACCGGATCTCCCCAACCACGAGCCCCGCGGCTGTCCGCGAGGCGCCAGTTATTCCTGGTATATTTACAGCGCCAACCGGGTCAAGTACCCCAAGGTGCGCAAGCCCCTGTTGAAGCTGTGGCGGGATGCCCGCAAGCAGTTCAACAACCCGGTTGATGCCTGGGCATCCATTGTAGAGGACCCGGTAAAGGCCAAATCCTACAAAAGCGTACGCGGCCTGGGTGGCTTTGTGCGCTCTTCCTGGGATGAAGTGAACGAAATAATCGCAGCGGCCAACGTTTATACGGTGAAAAATCACGGCCCTGACCGGGTAATCGGCTTCTCTCCTATTCCCGCCATGTCGATGGTGTCCTATGCCGCCGGTTCACGTTACCTGTCGCTAATGGGTGGCGTCTGCCTGAGTTTTTACGACTGGTACTGTGACCTGCCACCGGCATCACCCATGACCTGGGGTGAACAAACCGATGTACCGGAGTCCGCCGACTGGTACAACTCCAATTATATTATCGCCTGGGGATCCAACGTTCCCCAGACACGCACCCCGGATGCCCACTTTTTTACCGAAGTGCGCTACAAGGGCACCAAGACTATTGCTATCACACCCGACTACTCGGAGGTCGCCAAGCTCACGGATATGTGGCTGAACCCCAAGCAGGGTACTGACGCCGCGTTGGCCATGGCCTTTGGCCATGTCATCCTGAAGGAATTCCACCTGGAGAAGCCCAGCGAATACTTCACCGACTACGTGCGCCGCTACTCCGACATGCCCATGCTGGTGAAGCTGGAAGAATACGAGGGAGGCTTCAAGCCCACCCGCTTCCTGCGTGCATCCGACCTCGCCGACGATCTCGGTGAAGAGAATAACCCGGACTGGAAAACGATCGCCCTGGATGAAAGCAGTGGACAGCCGGTGTCTCCCGACGGTTCTCTCGGCTACCGCTGGGGCCAGTCAGGCAAGTGGAACATCGAGCAGAAAAATGGTGCATCCGGCGCCGAAATCAAACTGAAACTATCTCAGATAGACGGCTGCTCGGAACAGGCAGCGGGCGCTAACACTGCATCCGTGGCCTTCCCAAACTTCGCGGCGGACAAGTCTAACGAATTCTGGAACCACTGCGAAAGTGATGACATATTGTTTCGCAACGTGCCCACCAGCGAAATAGTCACCGCTGACGGGACTACCGTGAAGGTCGCCACCGTCTATGACCTGATGATGGCCAACTACGGTATTGCTCGCGGCCTGGGCGGTGACAATGTGGCCAGCAACTACGATGAAAAAATCCCCTACACCCCGGCCTGGCAGGAGAACATTACCGGCGTCAGCCGCGAAAAAGTGATCCAGGTGGCCAGGGAGTTCGCCGCTACGGCGGACAAGACCAAGGGGCGTTCGATGATCATCCTTGGGGCCGGCCTCAACCACTGGTATCACATGGATATGGCCTACCGTGGCATTATCAATATGTTGATGATGTGTGGCTGCATCGGCCAGACCGGCGGTGGCTGGGCACATTACGTCGGCCAGGAGAAACTGCGCCCGCAGACCGGCTGGCTACCGCTGGCATTCGGCCTGGACTGGAGTCGCCCACCACGCCAAATGAACGGTACCTCATTCTTCTATAACCACTCATCCCAGTGGCGTCACGAGAAGGTCAATATCCACGAGGTGCTCTCGCCCCTGAGCGACAAGGGCGAAATGCCGGAACACATGCTGGACTACAACATCACGTCCGAGCGCATGGGTTGGCTGCCCAGCGCACCGCAGATGAACAAGAACCCCCTGGACATTGTGCGCGACGCCGAAGCCGCCGGGAAAGACCCGAAGGATTACCTGGTCGAGCAGCTCAAATCCGGCGATATACGTTTCGCCGCGGAGCAGCCGGACAACCCGGACAATTTCCCGCGCAATATGTTTATCTGGCGCTCTAACCTGCTCGGCTCCTCGGGCAAAGGGCACGAGTATATGCTCAAGTACCTGCTGGGTACTAAAAATGGTGTGATGAACGACGACAACGGCGTGACCGGCGGCATCATTCCCGAGGAGATAGATTTTGAACAGAAGGGCTTTGAGGGCAAGCTGGATCTGGTCATCACGCTGGATTTCCGCATGTCATCGACCTGCGTCTACTCGGATATCGTATTGCCCACAGCGACCTGGTATGAAAAGGACGACCTCAATACCTCCGATATGCACCCCTTTATCCACCCCCTGTCACAAGCGATCGATCCCGCATGGGAGGCGCGTTCCGACTGGGATATTTACAAGGGGCTGGCGAAGAAATTCTCAGAGATCGCTGTCATCGAAGACAACCTCGGTGTTGAAAAAGACATCGTCACCGTGCCGATGTTGCACGACACCCCGGGAGAACTGGCCCAGCCGTTTGACGTAAAAGACTGGAAAAAGGGCGAATGCGAACTGGTGCCGGGCAAAACGGCCCCCAACATGGTGGTCGTGGAGCGCGATTACCCCAATCTCTACAAGCAGTTTACCTCTGTCGGGCCCCTGCTGGAAAAACTCGGCAATGGCGGCAAGGGTATCAGCTGGAATACAGATGACGAGGTCGCGCTGTTGCGCGAACTCAACCACACCGTCGACGCCGAAGGTGTCAGCAAGGGACAACCAAATATTGACTCGGCGATTGACGCCGCGGAGATGATACTCACTCTGGCCCCGGAAACTAACGGCAACGTCGCGGTCAAGGCCTGGGAAGCCCTGGGCAAACTCACCGGTCGCGATCACAAGCACCTGGCCGAGCCAAAGCACGATGAAAAAATCCGCTTCCGGGATATTCAGTCGCAGCCGCGCAAGATTATCTCTTCACCGACCTGGTCCGGGCTGGAAGACGAGCATGTGAGCTATAACGCCGGTTACACCACCGTGCATGAGTTCATTCCCTGGCGCACCAGTACCGGCAGGCAGCAGTTTTACCAGGATCACCCCTGGATGCAGGCCTTCGGCGAGCAATTTGTTTCCTATCGGCCGCCAGTGGTGACCCACACCATCGAAGGGCTTAAAGGCAAAAAGCCGAACGGCAACAAGGAGATTGTGCTGAACTGGATCACACCGCACCAGAAGTGGGGTATCCACAGCACCTACTCCGACAACCTGCTGATGCTGACCCTGTCGCGCGGTGGGCCGATTATCTGGCTCAGCGAAGTGGATGCCGCGGAAGCGGACATCGAGGACAATGACTGGGTCGAGGTGTTCAACGTCAACGGCGCCATCACCTGCCGCGCGGTGGTCAGCCAGCGCGTCAACCAGGGCATGGTCATGATGTACCACGCCCAGGAGCGCATCGTGAATGTGCCGGGTTCTGAAACCACCGGAACCCGCGGTGGACACCACAACTCGGTGACCCGGGTCATCATGAAGCCCACGCATATGATTGGCGGCTACGCGCAGCAGAGCTACGGTTTCAACTACTACGGGACGGTCGGTTGTAATCGCGACGAGTTTGTCGTGATTCGCAAAATGAGCAAAATTGACTGGCTTGACGGCCCCGACGGGGACGGCCTCCCCCAACCACTTCCCCAGACCGTTTAAGGAGTCGCCGCAATGAAAATACGCTCACAAGTCGGCATGGTGTTAAACCTCGACAAATGTATCGGCTGCCACACCTGCTCTATCACCTGCAAAAATGTGTGGACCTCACGCGAGGGTGTGGAATACGCCTGGTTTAACAATGTTGAGACCAAGCCCGGTATCGGCTATCCCAACGAGTGGGAGAACCAGGATAAGTGGAACGGGGGCTGGAAGCGCAAGAGAAACGGCAAGATCGAGCCCCGTATCGGCGGTAAATTGAAGGTGCTGAGCAAAATATTCAGCAATCCGGATATGCCGCAGATCGACGAGTACTACGAGCCCTTCGATTTTGACTACCAGCACTTACACACGGCGCCCATCAGCAAGCACCAGCCCACCGCGCGGCCTCGTTCACTGCTCACCGGCAAGCGCATGGAAAAAATTGAATCCGGACCCAACTGGGAAGAACTTCTCGGCACCGAGTTCTCCAAGCGCTCCCGCGACAAGAACTTTGAAAAAATACAGAAGGAAATCTACGGCGAGTTCGAACATACCTTCATGATGTACCTGCCGCGGCTTTGCGAGCACTGCCTGAACCCGACCTGTGTCGCCTCCTGTCCTTCGGGAGCGATTTACAAGCGCGAGGAAGACGGCATTGTCCTGATCGACCAGGACAAGTGCCGCGGTTGGCGTATGTGTGTCTCTGGCTGTCCTTACAAGAAGATCTACTTCAACCACAAGTCCGGAAAATCCGAAAAATGTATTTTCTGTTATCCGCGGATTGAAGCGGGTGAACCCACGGTCTGCTCCGAAACATGCGTTGGCCGTATCCGTTATCTGGGCGTACTGCTCTATGATGCGGACAAGGTTGAGGAAGTGGCTTCTACCGAATCCGAACAGGATTTATACCAAAAGCAACTGGAGATTTTCCTGGATCCCAACGATCCCGAGGTGATCGCCCAGGCCAGGCGCGATGGCGTTGCTGATTCGGTCATCGATGCCGCCCAGCGCTCCCCGGTTTACAAACTCGCGGTCGACTGGCAACTGGCCCTGCCACTGCACCCGGAATACCGTACCCTGCCCATGGTCTGGTACGTGCCGCCCCTGTCACCGATTCAACAGGCCGCGGATGCGGGCCATATCGGCTTCGACGGTGTTATCCCGGATGTCGACAGCCTGCGTATCCCGATCAAATACCTTGCCAACCTGCTGACAGCGGGCGACGAGGCGCCGGTCAAGCTGGCACTCAAGCGCTTGCTGGCCATGCGCGCCTACAAACGCGCGGAGACGGTTCACGGTGAAGTCGACCTGGAGGTACTGGAGGACGTCGGCCTCAGTGAAGCACAGGCCAAGGAGATGTACCGTTACCTTGCTATCGCCAATTACGAGGATCGCTTCGTTATTCCCACGGCACACCGCGAAGAGGCCATGAGCGACGCCTTCGCCGAGAGCGGCGGCTGCGGCTTCAGTTTCGGTAACGGTTGTTCATCAGGTGAAAGTGATACCAATATGTTCGGCGCCAAACGCACCGACAGGCGCGACATTATCCAGACCGTTCAGGTGGAGGAGTGGAAGCCATGATTGAACTCAAAGCTATTGCGCGCCTGATGGACTATCCCACGGCGGAAGTCCAGGCAGGCGCGGCGGAACTCAACGAGATACTACTGGACTGCCCCCTGTTGAGCTTCAAACTCAAGGCACGACTGAAGAACTGGCTGGCGGACTACGAGAGCACCGACCTGATGGATCTACAGGAGGCCTACGGCGGCTTGTTTGACCGGGGCCGGGCCACTTCATTGTTGCTGTTCGAGCATGTACACGGCGAGTCTCGCGATCGCGGTCAGGCCATGGTTGATCTCATGGCCCTGTACAACAGCCACGGTTTCGAGATCAATACCCGTGAGTTGCCGGACTATATTCCTATGTATCTGGAATACCTGTCCTATCGACCTCAGGAGGAAGCGGAAAACGGCATCCTGGATGTCGCCCACATCCTCGCTATGGTCGGGGCAAGGCTGGAAGACAGGCAGAGCGGTTACGGCCTGCTGTTTCGCGCCCTGCTGGATCTCAGCCAGGCCGATATCAGCGTCGATGAATTCCTCGACCAGGCATCGAATGAGGAGCGTGACGACAGCCTGGAAGCCCTGGACAAGATATGGGAAGAGGAAGCGGTCACCTTCGGCGCCGATGACAAATCGGCCCAATGCCCATCAGCCGGCCCAGCGGTTCGGCCCAACGACAACCAACAGACTACCCCCGTGCACTTCGTCAACGACAGTGCACCGGTAGCTGCAACCAACCCTTAAGGAGTCGGCCATGAACACAAGCAACTTTTTACTCTTCGGAGCCTATCCTTACATTGCCATGGCGGTTTTGATAGTGGGCAGTTGGGCGCGCTACGACAACGAGCAGTACACCTGGAAAGCGGGTTCTACACAGATCCTCAACGACAAGGGGATGCGTATCGCCAGTAATCTGTTCCATATCGGCGTGCTGTTTATTATATTCGGCCATTTTATCGGCCTGCTGATGCCGGAGTCCCTCTATCACCATGTGATATCGACGCCGGACAAGCAATTGCTGGCAATGGTCTCGGGCGGGTTCTTCGGCATCCTGGCTTTTATCGGCTTGACGATGTTGATCAAGCGTCGTTTTACCGATGACAGGGTGCGTGCAAACGGCAGTCGCGGGGATCAGATGGTATTGCTGCTGTTATACGCGCAGTTGATCCTGGGTCTGATCTCGATTGTGGTCTCCGCCGGGCATATGGACGGTTCGGTGATGGTTTTACTGGCCACCTGGGCACAGAGCATTGTCACGTTCCAGCCAGCCGCCGCCGCGGCGGCTGTTGAAAATGTGAATATTGTCTACAAACTGCACATATTCCTGGGTATGACGCTGTTTGTCGTTTTCCCCTTTACCCGACTGGTTCACATCATCAGTGGCTTCGCGGCGCCAGTGAAATATTTACTAAGAAACTACCAGATAGTTCGCAGCAAATAGGATGCATTTGAGAGTAAAATTTGCGCAAGATTTAACCCGTTAGAGGATAGGTGGCACAAGGGATCTGGCAAACCTGACACGACGGCCCGAACGGCATTCCGGTCAGAAAACCCCGCAACAATAAGCGGGGACATGCGAGATCCATCACATATAGCCAATGGAGAAGTACAATGAAACATATCACAAGTAGCTGCTACATCTTACCCATGCTGTTATGCGCGGCCGGTGCAGTACAGGCCGCGGATGGTACGGCCGACAGTTTCACCGACATGTTCACCAAGGGTACCGCAAATATCGACCTGCGGTACCGTTACGAGAATGTGGATCAGGACGGTATCAACCGCACCGCGTCGGCCAACACACTGCGCTCACGGTTGACCCTGGCCACGGCGGCCTGGGGCGGCGTATCAGGATTGGCTGAAGTCGACAACGTCTGGGACTTCGGGTCCGATAACTACAATTCCACCGAAAACGGCAATACCCAGTACCCGGTCATCGCCGACCCCACTGGCACCGATCTCAACCAGGTCTGGCTGAAATATGACGGCGGGAAATATGACGGTACGCTGGGACGTCAGCGCATCAATCACGGCAACCAGCGTTTCATCGGTGGCGTGAGCTGGCGTCAGAACGAGCAGACCTTTGACGCTTTTCGCGCGACCTGGAAGCCGATAGAAATCCTCAAAGTGGACGTGAGCTACGTCAACCAGGTGAAGCGTATCTTCGGGCCGGACGACGGTGCCAACCCGGCTGATTGGGAAGGCGACAACTACCTGGCCAGGGTCGACTACAATCTTAACGATCGCAACACAATCTCTGCCTTCGGTTACTGGCTGGATATCGACGACGATGGCCCTTACGGCCCGGCCAAAACGGTAAACAACTCCACCGACACCTACGGCGTCGAATACCATGGTAATTTCGACAGGTTCTCCATCGCTGCATCCTACGCCACTCAGTCAGAGGCCGGCGACAGCGAACTGAACTACGATGCGGACTACTACATGGTTGAACTCGGTGCCAAGGTCAGCGTTCTTAATCTGAAGGCCGGTTATGAAGTGTTGGCTTCAGATAACAATGTCGGCTTCAAGACGCCTCTGGCAACCCTGCATAAATTCCAGGGTTGGGCTGACAAGTTCCTGAATACACCGGGAGACGGTATCGAAGACCTCTATGGCAGTATCGGCACCAAACTGGGACCAGTCAAACTGGCCGTGATATACCACGATTTCCAGGCCGAGGACTCCAGTGAGGACTTCGGTAAGGAATGGGACCTGGTAGCCACCTATGCGTTTAGCAAGAAGTTTTACTTGCAGGCCAAGGGCGCCCACTTCAACTCCGACAGCGATCGTTACTCGGACACGGATAAAATCTGGTTTACTGCGCATTACACATTGTAAACCCTTCCTGTAGGGTCGAATTAATTCGGCCCTACAGGGTAACCTCATCCGGATCGGATTAATGCGGCCAAACGGTATTGGTCGCATTAGCTCGGTCGCCGATTATTAAGACCTTCCAAGCCGGCTTTTCCCGAAAGCCGGCTTTTTCTCCTTCCCCTGTAGGGTCGAATTAATTCGACCAGATGGCCGAATTAATTCGGCTCTACAACGACAATACCCCTCCTCACCTGGGAAAGACCCATATTCTGGACCCGATAATTCGCGCTTCGCCATTTATCTCTCCCTCGCATCTGGTTAGACTAATGCGCTTATTCCACTGCGGTAACGGAGGGCATTCCCCATGAAAACTCGTGCAGCTGTCGCTTTTGAAGCGGGCAAACCCCTGGAGATTGTTGAGGTTGACCTGGAGGGCCCAAAGGCCGGTGAGGTTCTGGTAGAAATCAAGGCCACCGGCGTCTGCCATACCGATGCCTTCACCTTGTCCGGTGATGACCCGGAGGGTGCTTTCCCCGCCATCCTGGGACATGAAGGGGCTGGCGTGGTAGTCGAAACCGGCCCCGGCGTCACCTCCGTCAAGCCCGGCGATCATGTGATTCCGCTGTACACGGCGGAATGCCGGGAATGTGATTTTTGCCTTAACCCCAAGACCAACCTGTGCCAGGCCGTGCGCACTACCCAGGGCCAGGGCCTGATGCCGGACGGCACCAGTCGCTTCTCCCTGGATGGTAAACCCCTACTGCATTACATGGGCTGCTCCACATTTTCCAACTACACCGTACTGCCGGAAATCGCGGTGGCCAAAGTGCGCGAGGATGCCCCCTTCGACAAGATTTGCTATATCGGATGTGGCGTGACCACGGGTATCGGGGCGGTCGCATTCACCATGAAAGTGGAGCCTGGCTCAACCGTTGCCGTGTTTGGTCTGGGAGGCATAGGCCTCAATGTCATCCAGGGCGCCAAAATGGTCGGTGCCACCCGCATTATCGGTATCGACCTGAACCCCTCCAAAGTGGCGCTGGCGACGAAGTTCGGTATGACTGATTTCGTCAACCCGTCCGAAGTCGACAACGTGGTGGACCACCTGATCGATATGACCGGGGGCGGCGTAGACTACAGCTTCGAGTGTATCGGCAACGTCAATGTCATGCGCCAGGCCCTGGAGTGCTGCCACAAAGGCTGGGGCGAGAGCTGCATCGTGGGTGTGGCCGGCGCCGGCCAGGAAATTTCCACCCGCCCCTTCCAACTGGTGACCGGTCGCTCCTGGCGGGGCACCGCCTTTGGCGGGGCACGGGGCCGCACCGACGTGCCGAAAATCGTCGATTGGTATATGGAAGGCAAAATCCAGATCGATGACCTGATCACCCACACCATGCCACTGGATGACATCAACAAGGCCTTCGACCTGATGCACTCCGGTGAGAGCATTCGTTCCGTGGTCTTGTACTAACGTATAAGGGGTCGCATTATGGAACAGATTGGGGAAAACAAATCCTTTGGCGGGCGGCAGCTGCGTTTCACCCACGCGTCACAAGCACTGGACTGCAGCATGAATTTTTCGGTGTATCTGCCACCGGCGGCTGAAGACGACAGGGTACCTGTACTGTACTGGCTGTCCGGCCTGACCTGCACCGATGAAAATTTCGTAGCCAAAGCCGGTGCCCAGCAATATGCCGCCCGGCACGGTGTCGCCATTGTCGCGCCGGATACCAGCCCCCGGGGAGACGGCGTGCCCGACGACCCGGAAGGGGCCTACGACTTCGGGCTGGGCGCAGGCTTCTACGTCAACGCGTCGCAGCAGCCCTGGGCCGCTCACTACCAGATGTACGACTACGTGGTGACGGAATTACCCGCGCTGATAAGCGCGAACTTGCCCATTGACGGCGCCCGGGCGGGGATTTTCGGTCATTCCATGGGCGGACACGGGGCCCTGACCATCGCCCTGAAAAATCCGGACAGCTATCGCTCTGTTTCAGCCTTCTCACCCATATGTTCGCCGCTCAACTGCCCCTGGGGCGAAAAAGCGCTGGGCAATTATATCGGGCACGAGCGGGAGGCCTGGCTGCAGTATGACACGGTGGCCCTGGTACAAGCCGCGCAGCAACACCTGCCGATACTGGTGGATCAGGGGGAAGCGGATGACTTTCTGCAGGAACAGTTGAACACACCGATGCTGCTGCAGGCCGCTGCCAGGGCCGAATACCCGATGACGGTGCGTATGCAGCCGGGCTACGACCACAGCTATTTCTTCATCGCCTCATTTATCGGCGAACATATCGCTTTCCATAGGCAGCACCTGTAGCCGCCACTACCACTCTCTCCGCCGAAGCGGCCACCGATGCGCAACGTATCCGGCTGCTGGAGGAGCAACTGGGCCAGCAAAAAGCGATGATGCAGCAGCGACAGCGGAAAAATGCCGGTACTGGTCAGCGGGGACAAGCTGCAAGGCCACCCGCTTTCGCATTAGTTGAAGTTGTATCCCACCGCCATGCCGTAGGTGCGCGGCTCGATGGTGAATACGTTGGTAAACAAGCCCGATGAAGCACCGGTCAGGTACTGGCCTACCATATTGTCGTCATCCTCAATGTTCTTGATGAAGGCGCGCACATACCAGGAATCATCGGCTGACATCAGGGTGGCCTGCGCATTCCAGATATGCCAGTCGTCTATCTTGTCGACCTCCCGGTTGAACAGGCGCGCGTACATTTCGTCCTGCCAGTAGTAATCCACGCGCATCGACAGCCGGTGGTCCCGCGGCAGGAAAAAAGTGTATTGCCCCCCCAGGCTGACTGACCACTCCGGGGAATTCTGCAAATGATTGCCATCGAGATCCACGACAATACCTTCCGCCATCGGCAGCCCGGCATCCGCCAGAGCGCTGCAGGTGCTGCACAGCGACCCAGCGACGGCGGCAGGTGTTTCCGGGTCAATCAACGCCACGCAATTGGCGGCGTTGGTGATATCCTTGATGAGGGTCACATCGCTACGTCCATCCGTGGGGTCGCGGGAGTCAATGCTGGAAAAATCTGTGGCTTCGGTGTGCAGGTAGGCCGTATTGGCATTCAACAACCAGTGTTCATCCGGCGCGAACACCAGCTCGGCCTCTACCCCGTATATTTCAGCATCGGTATTTTCATTAAAAGACGTGCGATTGAATATTTTGGAAATTTGCATGTCTTGGTAATCATAGTAAAACGCCGTAAAGTTCGCCTGCAGGGTGCTGTCGAACAGCGTGTTTTTTATACCGATCTCATAGGCATCAACGAATTCAGGGTCGAATTCAGTCGCCGTGCCGGGGAACTCCACAGGATCGAAAGGCGGGTTAAAGCCGCCGCCTTTATAACCCCGTGAATAGGATATATAGGCCATGCTGTTATTGTTAATGGCCCAGTCCAGCACTGCCCTGCCGGTCCATTCCTTCCATTCCTTGTCGGTATCGCGCTGGGGAACCGCGATCGGCAAATCGGCATTGATCGCCTGAATCAGCGGCTCACCGGTAATGACATCCCTGTTGGCCAGGTATTGGCGATCCTTGATTTCCTTTTGATCGATTGTATAGCGGGCACCCAGGGTGAGTTTCAGGGTATCAGTAAAATCGTAATAAAGTTCACCGAAAATCGCCTGCGACTCGATAGTGTAATCATCGGTGGAGTTGTTGAACATCGGCGCCACCCAACCAGCACCATCTACCCCCGCCAGCCCAAAGGCCGCGATCGCCGCAAAATAATCCAGGCCCGTTTGGAAAACCCAGTACTGGTTGTCTATATCGACATCCATGTAAAAGCCGCCAAGCAGAAAGTTTAACGGGCCTTCGTAATCGGACTGTATTCTCGCTTCGGCGGAGTACTGTTCACTCGTCATATTGGATTGATCGTAGGCTGTGATACGCGAAGAGCTGCGGGCGATATGGCCGCCAATACTTCCGGTGGAGTGTTTCGAAGGCGCGGAAACCGGTAGCGTACCATCGCTGTAAAATGCGGCGTAGGTCTGCGACGCCAGTATAGAGACCAAAGCCGGCACTTCCACTTCCGGCCCCACCGTCCAGGTGTAATCCATTTTGGAATTGACGGAGGTGTCCTGGTAGCCGGCGACCAGAGCCAGTGTGTAGTTGTCCAAATCGTGGTTAATATGCAACGTAACCAGTGTCTCGTCCGCATCGTAGTCGGGGTCGCGCTCCGCATTTACCGTGCGCAAGTTCCTGGGAGTACCGAGGTTGGGATTGGCGCCAAGCTCCCAGATAGCCAGAGGCCCCAGTATCGCGTCAGACGCGAGGATATAGCCCAGCGTCGAGGAGGGGTTGGGCTGTTCGAATTCGAGGCTATCCGGCAGGCAGCCGAGTAGCCCGCTGGGGTCGTTGTGGCACATGGTTTTCTGGCTGCGGCTGCGGGTGCTGCTCTCGTCGAAGTAGGACACCATGAGGTCGATTGAGGTGTTGTCACCCGGCGTCCAGTTTAAGGAGCCGCGCAAGGCATATTGATCGCGCCCGTCGACATCATTCCCCGTAAACTTGTTATCCGTGTAGCCGTCGCGATCGAGGTACAGGCCGGCGAAGCGCACGGCGAACTGTTCACCAAGTGGTATATTGATGTGGCCATTGAACTTGGTGTGATCGTAGTCCCCATACTGCCCTTCGATATTGCCTTCCAGTGCGTCGCTGTGGGCGGGCTGCGTTATCATATTCACCGCGCCGCCGGTGGAGTTGCGACCATACAATGTACCCTGTGGCCCACGCAGCACGGCCACCTGCTCCACATCGAAGTACTCGGTTTCGAACAGGCGCGGCGAGACAATCGGCACCTCGTTCACGTGTACGCCCACCCCGCTATCCGCGGACGCGGCGACGAGATTGGTGCCCACACCGCGAATCTGGAAGTTGTTGCCGGTGAAGTTGGCCTTGGTATAGGTCACGTTGGGTGCCGCGAAGCGCATATCCGCAAAGCCGGTGATCTGCCGGGCGGTCAACGCCTCCGAATCGAAAGCGGTGATGGCTATCGGCACGTCCTGCACCGACTCCGCGCGCTTTTGCGCGGTCACAATCACCTCCTCCAATTGCGCGCTGGCATTGGTACTGATCAACGCCGCCGTGGCGACCACGACGGCAAAGGCGAGAGGGTTCTTCATCGGGTTATTTTTTACGGTCATAACAGCTCACTGATTATTAGTATGTGAAGCCTGGATACAAAAACTACAGCCCTACCAAGTACAGGTCAATAGATAAATATCACTTACTTAAGCGAAGCACCACACCCTCCAGCCATCCCTGGCCGAATGAATTCGGCCCTACACGGTTTACGTAACTGCCATTCGTCATTGGATAACTTACACATAGTGGACCTCAAAGGAGAACCCGGACAGCAAAAAGGATATACTGCGCTCCGGCAAATTTCTGGAAACTACCCCGCATGAAAACAGCGATAGTAATCGGCGCAACCGGTGTTACCGGAAAACACATAACCAGTAGTCTCCTGGCGGATGAAACCTACGGGCAGGTCATCGTCTTTTCGCGCAGGGCGCTGGCCCAAAATCACCCGAAACTGCTTGTGCACCTGGTCGATTTTGACCGCATCGAAGACTGGGCGGAGCTGATACGCGGGGACGACCTGTTCTCGGCACTGGGCACCACTCTCAAGCAGGCGGGGGGCAAGAGTGCCCAGTACAAGGTGGATTACACCTATCAGGCCAATGTTATCGAGGCCGCGGCGAAAAACGGGGTAACACGTCTTTTTCTTGTTTCATCGCCCCAGGCCACCTCCCGTTCACCGATCTTCTACAACCGCATGAAGGGCGAGCTCGATGAATTCGCCACCACGCTGGGGTTTGAGACCCTCGTCTACTTCAAGCCATCCATCATAACAGGGGACAGGCCGGACCACCGCACCGGAGAAAAGATCGGGGGCGCGGTGGTAGGAGTGATCGCAAAATGGGTGCCCGGGGCGCAGAAGTTCCGCCCTATCAGCGGGGAGGAATTAGGCGCAGCCATGGTCAATTGTGCCAGCAGTGATCTCCCCTTGGGCAAGCATACCTACGAACTGGACAAGATCTTTGACCTGCTGGCAAGCTGAGTAAGCATCACTGATTCACCACACCGGGAAAGACGAACATGCACGAAGTAGTAAAAGAGTATTACGGCAAGACCCTGGGCGGCAGCGACGACCTGAAAACCGATGCCTGCTGCACCACGGACGCCATGCCGGACTATCTCAAGCCCATCCTGGCAAAAATACACGACGAGGTCCTGCAGCGCTATTACGGCTGCGGGCTGGTCGTCCCGGAGGCGGTCCAGGGGCTGCGTATTCTCGACCTGGGCTGTGGCGCCGGGCGGGACGTCTACGCTCTGGCCGGCCTGGTGGGAGAACAGGGCTGCGTGGTTGGCGTGGACATGACACCCGAACAACTGGCCGTGGCCAGGCAGCATCAACAGTACCACGCCGATGTGTTCGCTTATGCCTCACCCAACACGGAGTTCCACCTGGGCTATATCGAGCGTTTGGAAGAACTGGGCCTCGCTGACAACAGCTTTGACCTGATCGTGTCCAACTGCGTGTTGAACCTGAGCCCCGACAAGGCCGCCGTGCTGCGGGAGGCCTGGCGCCTGCTCAAGCCCGGTGGCGAGATGTACTTCTCCGATGTCTACGCGGACCGGCGCATCCCCTCCCCCCTGTTGTCCGACCCGGTACTGTATGGCGAGTGTCTCAGCGGCGCCCTGTACTGGAACGACTTTCTGCACATGGCGAAAGCCGCCGGCTTCACAGATCCGCGTTTGGCCAATGACCGACCGCTGGGAATCGAAAATGCAGAGGTGCAGGAGAAAGTCGCCGGCATCCATTTTTATTCCGCCACCTGGCGCCTGTTCAAAATTCCCGAGTTGGAGCCCGCCGGCGAGGACTACGGGCAGAGCGTGGTTTACCGGGGTACGATAGACCAACACCCGGAAGTATTTGAGCTGGACAAGCAGCACCGCATGGAAACAGGTAAACCCGTTGCGGTATCGGGTAATACCTGGCGCATACTGTCTACCACCCGCTTCGCACCCCACTTTGAATTTTTCGGAAACCGGGATACACATTACGGCATCTTTGAACACGGCGCAGGCGGCATGCCTTTTACCCTTGATGAGGCCCCGGCGGTATCTTCCGGATGCTGCTAACAACCCTCAAGGTTTCCAGTTCCTGTACCTGATATGCGCAGGTTCAGTTACCAGGCGCTGGCCGCCATCTCGGCAGTCTGCTGGCTGGCCAGGTACTCCTCGTAGGTTCCCTGGAAATCCACCAGTTCGGTACCCTTGATATCAATAACCCGGGTCGCCAGGGACGAGACAAACTCCCGGTCGTGGCTGACAAAGATCAGGGTCCCGTCGTAGTGCTCCAGCGCCAGGTTAAGGGCCTCGATGCACTCCATGTCCAGGTGGTTGGTGGGTTCATCCAGCAGCAGGACATTGGTGTCCATCATCATCAGCTTGCCAAACAGCAGGCGGTTTTTCTCACCGCCGGAGCACACCTTCACCTGCTTTTCAAAATCTTCAGATGAAAACAGCAGGCGGCCCAGGGTGGCGCGCACGATCTGGTCGCCGTGGCTGGGCTTACGCCACTGGCTCATCCAGTCGAACAGGTTCAGGTCACAGTTGAAATCGGTTGTGCTGTCCTGTGGGCAATAACCCAGTGTGGCGTTCTCCGCCCATTTCACGGCGCCCTTATTGGCCTTTATCTCATCCATCAGGCAGCGCAGGAAGGTGGTCTTACCCGCGCCATTCTCGCCGATCACAGCCAGGCGCGCGCCCGCTTCCAGTATAATATTGCCCTCGTCGAACAACGGCTCGCCATCGAAGCCGTGACCCAGGTGCTCCAGTACCAGAGCCTGGCGATGCAGCTTCTTTTCCTGCTTGAAGCGGATATAGGGGCTTACCCGGCTGGACGGTTTAATATCCTCCAGCTTGATTTTTTCGATACGCTTGGCGCGGGAGGTCGCCTGCTTGGCCTTGGATGCGTTAGCCGAAAAGCGGCTGACGAACTGCTGCAAATCGGCGATCTCCGCGCTCTTTTTGGCGTTTTGGGAACGCTGTCGCTCACGGGCCTGGGTGGACGCGATCATGAAATCGTCGTAATTGCCAGGGTAGACGCGCAACTCACCATAATCGATGTCGGCCATGTGCGTGCATACGGCATTGAGGAAATGCCGGTCGTGCGAGATGATGATCATCGTACACTTGCGTTCGTTGAGCATCGCCTCCAACCAGCGGATGGTGTCGATATCCAGGTTGTTAGTGGGCTCGTCCAGCAGCAGTATATCCGGGTCTGAAAACAGGGCCTGGGCCAGCAGTACCCGCAGCTTCCAACCGGGGGCCACCTCGCTCATGGGGCTGTAATGCAGTTCCTGGGCGATACCCGCCCCCATGAGAATTTCACCGGCGCGGCTTTCAGCGCTGTAACCGTCCATTTCGGCGAACTGGATCTCCAGATCAGCGACTTTCATGCCGTCCTCTTGCGACATTTCGGGCAGTGCGTAAATGCGATCGCGCTCCTGCTTTACCTTCCACAATGCCTTGTGGCCCATAATGACCGTGTCTACGACTGAGAACTCCTCGAACGCGAACTGATCCTGGCTCAAGGTACCCACGCGTTCATTGGGGGTGACGGACACATTGCCCGCCGTGGGGGCCAGGCTGCCATCCAGTATCTTCATGAAAGTGGACTTGCCACAGCCATTGGCGCCGATAAGCCCGTAACGATTGCCGTCGCCGAATTTAACCGAGATATTCTCGAATAAGGGCTTGGCGCCAAACTGCATGGTGATGTTCGCGGTTGAGATCAATTGATTATTCCTGATATTTAAACTGTGGTAATGATTGCTACTAACGTTCGTTCGTTAGCTACGTCCCGCTGCTCCCGGGAGTTTTTTTGCCTTGCTCAGTTAGAACTTCATGCCTTTGCAAGGCAAAAAACTCCCGGAACCAGCTACCAGCTGGAGCAACTAATAGGCTTGAGTACAACATTGGTAGCTGCTAATGTAAGCGCTATTTGCGCAGCAACAAAAAAGTGGTTTTCCAGCAGGTCGCGTACTGTAGTGATTTAGTGGCGCCAGGTCGAGCTTGATCTGCGGTATTAATCCAATTCTTCGGCGTCGCGCATGCGCTCCTGGCGCTCCTGCTCTTCCCTGAGCGCCTCCTTGATCTGGAGCATCACCGAGTCCACATCGGCGGTATGGGTATCCTCCTCGGCATAGCCGGTAAGCTCCATATCCGGGTGCAGGTCACCTTCCTCGTAGTGCTCCCATATCTCCTGGGCGTAGCGGGTCTTGAGTAACTGCGGGGCGAACAGGCCGTAGTAGGCGGTCATGTTCCCCACATCGCGCTCCAGCATGGCATGGGCGTTGTTATTGCCCGCCGCGTTCACCGCCTGGGGCAGGTCAATAATCACCGGGCCGTCTTCATCCACCAGCACATTGAATTCAGACAAATCGCCGTGCACCAGGCCTACGCAGAGCATACGCACCACATACTGCATGACCAGGGCGTGGTCTTCCAGCGCCTGCTCGGAGGACATGGAAACGTCGTTCAGGCGCGGCGCCACGGCGCCGTCCTCATCGGTAATCAGCTCCATCAGCAACACGCCATCGAAACAGCCGTAGGGCTGCGGCACCCGCACACCGGCACTGGCCAGCCGGTAAAGGGCATCCACCTCGGCATTTTGCCAGGTTTCTTCCTGTTGCCTGCGACCAAATTTCGAGCCTTTCTCCATGGCCCTGGCACGGCGGCTATTGCGTACCTTGCGGCCCTCGGTGTACTGGGCGGCCTTCTTGAAGCTGCGCTTGGCGGCCTCCTTGTAGACCTTGGCGCAGCGAATCTTGGAGCCACAGCGCACTACGAAGACGTCGGCCTCTTTGCCGCTCATCAGCGGGCGGAGAACCTCGTCGACCAGTCCGTCGTCGACCAGCGGTTGTATGCGTTTTGGGATTTTCATCGCGCTTTTATACAGGACATTTACAGCTTTCGCACCTTGAACTTGCGCCCCTTGATCCTGCCGTCGCGCAATCGCCCCAGGGCGGTGTCTGCCACACTGCGCTCGATAGCCACATAAGCGGCGTAATCCATCACCGTAATTTTACCCACGGCGTTACCGTTAATCCCCGCTTCCCCGGTGAGAGCGCCCAGAATATCGCCGGGACGGACCTTTTCCTTGCGCCCACCGGCGATACACAGTGTGACGAAGGCCGGTGTGGGCATCACTTCACCCCTGACGGCGACAGCCTCGATCGCCTCAAACTCCAGTTCACGCCGTAAGTAGTCGCCAATACTTTGCAGCTTGTAGCGCTCCGAGTCGGCGAACAGACTGAGCGCCAGCCCCGCTTTGCCGGCACGCCCGGTACGCCCGATACGGTGTACATAAACCTCCGCATTGCGCGGCAACTCGAAATTCACCACCACAGGCAAGTCGTCGATATCCAGACCCCTGGCCGCCACGTCCGTGGCCACCAGTATGCTGCAACTGAGCTGCTTGAACTGGATTAACACCTGGTCGCGGTCGCGCTGCTCCATATCCCCATGCAGGGCCATCGCGTGAATTCCGGCCTGGTTGAGGTGCTCGCAGACGTCACGGACCAATTGTTTGGTATTGCAAAACACCACCGCCGCGCTGGGCCTGAAGTGTGCCAGCAGCTTCACCAGGGAATCCAGCCGCTCACTTTTCTGGCAGATAAAAAACTGCTGGTCTATTTGCTGCTCACTGTGCAGAGACTCCACACTCACCCGCTCCGGAGCCTGCTGAAAGCGCCCGCTCAATGACTGGATATCATCAGGGTAAGTCGCTGAAAATAAAAGGGTTTGTCTGGATTTTGGCGTTTTTCCGATGATTGTCTCTATATCATCCATAAAACCCATCTCCAGCATGCGATCCGCCTCGTCCAGCACCAGCGTATTGACTCGGCCAAGGGACAGGGTCTCCTTGCGCAAATGATCTTTTATGCGGCCCGGCGTACCCACCACGATATGTGCACCGTGCGCCAGTGAGCCTATTTGCGGGCCGATGGACTGACCGCCACACAAGATAACCACCTTGATATTTTGCTGGTAACGGGCCAGGCGCCGGATTTCACCGGCCACCTGGGTCGCCAGTTCCCGGGTGGGGCACAGAATCAGGGCCTGTGTGCCAAAATCCCGGGGGTTGAGCTTGTCGAGCAGGGGCAGGCCGAATGCCGCCGTTTTGCCACTGCCGGTCTTCGCCTGGGCGATCAAATCCCTGCCGGCCAGGGCCAGCGGCAACGCTTTCGCCTGGATCGCAGTCATTTCCAGGTAGCCAAGGCTGTCCAGGTTACTCAGTTGGGCGGCTGGCAGTGCCAGAGTGGAAAAAGACAAATCGCTCACGTTGGGGGCCGTATTGGGTCTAGTAATCAGGGGCGGCAGTGTAACAGAGTGGCCTGTACCTGTATGGCTTGAGTCCCGCTGCACGGAGCGGGTGAAATTCCAACTGAGCAGGGCAAATAAACTCCCGGAAACAGCGGGACAAACCCACATCCTTTGGCTCGGTTGACTTATAGCCTCACAAGCAACTAATGTTGAACACGACACACACGCAATAACGAAGCGAGCAAGAGAGACTCACGATGTCCACCACACACAGACAATTCAGCCGCCGCCAGATTCTGCAGTATATGACCACCCTGGGCATACTCAGCGCCCTGCCCGCTGGCGTCCTGGCGCAGATTATTACCCGGCAACCGCCGCGCAGCCCTTTCGACGCCGATTCCACGGCAGAGGAAGTGACCGAGGGTCTCGATTTGAGCGGCATGACCATCGCCATCACCGGCGCCAACTCGGGGTTGGGCTACGAGACCATGCGCGTATTGGCCATGCGCGGCGCCCACGTGATTGGTATCGCGCGCACGCAGGCGAAAGCGGACAAGGCCTGCGGCAGTGTTACTGGCGAAACCACGCCCATGTTCCTGGACCTGGCCGATTGGGGCTCCGTGGTGGTCTGCGCCGAGCGTATCCGCGCCATGAATATTCCGCTGGACGGCCTCATCACCAATGCCGGGGTCATGGCCCTGCCGGAACTGCAACTGGTCAACGGGGTGGAGCGGCAATTTGCGATCAACCAACTCGGCCATTTCATATTGATCAATCAATTGCTGGAGACAGTGCTGGCCGCTCCCCAGGGGCGTTTCACCCTACTCAGTTCCAGGGCTCACGACCGGGCGGAAAACGGCATTGAATTCGACAACCTGGACGGCAGCCAGCACTACGAGCCCTGGAACGCCTACGGCGTATCCAAGCTGGCCAATGCGCTCTGCGCCCGGGAACTGGCGCGGCGCATCTCCGACACCAACGCCACGGCCAACAGCGTACACCCCGGGGTGATCCGCACCAACCTGGTCCAGCACCTGCCCACCTGGCAGCAGTGGGCGGCCAGGTACCTGGGGTGGGCCTTTATGAAATCGATTCCCGAGGGCGCCGCCACCACCTGCTACGTGGCCACCAGCCCGGACCTGGTGGGTGTGCGCGGCTTCTATTTCGACAACTGCAATATTAGCGAGGGGGAGACCCCCTACCTCTATGACGACGTCATGGCGGCGAAACTGTGGGATGTATCGGAACAACTGACCCGGGATTACCTGCCCGCTCCCGCAGCGACTTGATGCAGATCAGCGGGCCGTTAAATTGCGCCTCCCCACCAACAAAAGGAGTGGCAGAATAGCTCAGTACCGACTAGATTAAATAGTAAGAGTGCACGACAAGACCCGCGCCAGGATCGGTAAGTGAGAGCATGATGAGACGCAACAATGGAAAAGGCAAAGCCATGTATGGCATTTCACGCATTGATGATGATGTGTACCGGACGCATGCGTGGCGAGTCAGCCTGTGCCGACGCGGTGAGCGCCACGTAAAAAACTTCGCAGACAAAAAGCTGGGCGGTAAAGGCCGCGCCCTGACCAGTGCCAAACAGTACCGCGATACCTTGCTGCGCAAGCACCCTCCCCTGTCACGCAAGGAGTTCTGCTCCACCCTGCGCAGCAACAACAAATCCGGCATTACCGGCGTCTACACCTATGCCAAGAGCTTTACGCTGCGGGACGGCTCCATAAAAGAAAGCTGGTACTGGGAAGCCCACTGGCCCACAGATGAAGGCGAGCATGCGCACCAGTGTTTTCCCGTTAACGAATACGGTGAAGAAACCGCTCGGGAACTGGCCATTCGCGCCAGGAAAAGAGCAATGCGGCGCCTCGACGGCGTCTTCTGGGCCTCAGACGGGGCGTTGTTGAGCCTAGTGTCCTGTGACGGCTAGTAACGCTACTCGGGAGCGCTGGTGCGCCCACCGTGTACGCGCTCGCGCAGCGTCTGCACCAGTTTGAAGAAAATCGGCACGAGTATGGTGCCACCGATGGCCGCCATGAGGGCGCCGCCGAAGATCGTCAGCCCCAGTGAAGACACGGCTGGCCGCGCCGGCGCCGGTGGCGATCACCAGGGGAAACACCCCCACCACAAAAGCCAGGATAGTCATGCACACCGGACGAAAGCGCAACCGGGCCGCCTCTACGGTGGCCTCCTGCAGGTCCATCCCCTCCACCTCGCGCAATGACTTGGCGAACTCCACGATCAGGATCGCCACCTTCGCCGCCAGCCCAAGCAGCAGCACCATGCCGATCTGGCCGTACAGACTCAGCGGCTCGCCCGCCACCGCCAGTGCGAGCAGGGCGCCTATCATCGCGATGGGCACGGACAGAATAATGGCGATCGGGGTGAGGAAGGACTCATACAGGGCGACCAGAAACAGGAACGTGAACACCAGCGACAAGCCCATGGCGATAGGCGCCATATTGCCCGACTTGCGTTCCTCGTAACTGGAATCGGTCCATTCGAACTTGTAGCCGGGTGTGAGCGCTGAGTTGGAAAGCTCTTCCATGACGTCCATGGCAGCGCTCGAACTGTAGCCCTGCGCGGCATTGGGTTGGCCGTTAATAACCGCTGAATCATAGGTATTGTAGCGATAAAGCACATCGGCGCCCTGCACTATGCGGGTGGTGATAAAGGCGCTCAGGGCGATTTGCTCCCCGGCATTATTTTTCACATAGAGTCTAGTCAGGTCGGCCTCTTTTTGTCGGTACTGGGCGTCCGCCTGCACCATGACCCGAAACGTCTGGCCGAAAAGGTTGAAGTCGTTGACATAGTACCCTCCCATCTCGGTTTGCAGGGTGAGGAATATATCGTTGATGGCGACACCCAGGGTCTTGGCCCGTGTGCGGTCTATCTCCAGCCATATCTGCGGATAATCCGCCCGGAAGGTGGAGAATGCGCGGGCGATCTCCGGGCGCGGGTTGGCGGCCACGAGCAGGCTCGTGGTCATGCCTGACAGTGCCTCGACGCCCTGACTGCTGGTATCTTCAAGCACGTAGGAAAACCCGGCCACCGCGCCAAGACCCGGAATCGCCGGCGCACCGAATACCAGGCTGCGGGCCCCGGTCATCTTGTTCAGTTGTGCCTGATATTTTTTCTGCAGGGCGAACTGGTGCTGCGCCGGGTCCTTGCGCTGCGACCAGGGCTTGAGTTTGACGATGATCATGCCGGCGTTGGACTGCAGCGCGGTGTTGAGCAGGCTGTAGCCGTTTACCATGAGAACATTCTCTACAGCCGGATCCTGTTGGAGAATCTCGCTGATGTCGTCCATTATCACGCCCGTACGATTGAGTGATGCCGCCGCCGGCAGTTGCACATCGACCAGGAAGAAGCCCTTGTCCTCGTTCGGGATAAAACTGGTAGGCACGATGGCGTACAGGGCGTAGAGCAGGGCGAATAATCCGGCGATGAGCACGCAACTCGCCACCAGGTGGCTGGCCAGCCAACTCACCAGGGCGACATAGCCCCGTGTCACCGCGGCAAAGCCCCGGTTGAAACCCCGGATCAGTATGTTGGGCTCGTGCTCACCGGGCTTCATCAGCAAAACGCACAGCGCCGGGCTCAGGCTCAGGGCATTGACCGCGGAGATCAGCACCGACACCACCAGGGTCACGGCAAACTGGGTAAACATCTGGCCGGTAATACCCGGCAATAACAGGGTTGGCCCGAACACCGCCACCAGCACCAGCGAGGTGGCCACGATCGGCGCCGCCACCTGTTTCATGGCCAGTTCGGTGGCGGGCCGCGGCGCCAGTCCGTCATCGTGCATCAGGCGCTCCACGTTCTCCACCACCAGGATGGCGTCGTCTACCACGATGCCGATGGACAGGATAATGGCGAACAGCGTCACCGTGTTGATCGTCATGCCCAGCAGGTACAGAACCGCCAGCGTACCAATTATCGACACCGGCACGGCGATAGTGGGCACCAGGGTAGCGCGGAAATTCCCTAGAAAAACATAAGTGACAAGAATCACCAGAAGGATGGTGAAAACCAGGGTGAGCACGGTTTCTTCCAGCGAAGCACGGATAAACTCGGTGGTATCGTGCCCGACGACGTATTCGATACCCTCCGGAAAATAGGCCTTGAGCTCCTCCATCTTCTCGCGCACGGCGGCCGCGATCTCCAGTGAATTCCCACCCGACAACTTGTAAATCGCCAGCAGCACCCCGGGTTTGTTGTTGAACTCACCGTAGCCTTTGTAAACATCAGCCCCCAGTTCCAGCCTCGCCACATCACGCAGGCGCAGTATGGAGCCGCGCTCGTCGCCGCTGAGAATGATGTCGCCAAACTCCTCGGGGCTGACCAGGCGGCCCTTGGTCTTCAATACGTACTGGAACTGCGTGCTAGGCGGATTGGGCGGGCTGCCCAACTGGCCGACCGCGGCCTGCACATTTTGCTCCCTGATGGCCGCCAGCACCTGGTTGACACTGATGTTATTGGTCGCCAGTTTTACCGGGTCCAGCCACACGCGCATGCCGTAGTCCAGGGCGCCGATAATGGTGGCCTCACCCACGCCGCTAACCCGGGCCAGTTCCGGCTGTATATTGAGGCTGGCGAAATTGGACAGGAAGACACCATCGAAACGGTCGTCAGGCGAGAAAATATTGACCACCATCAACATATCCGGTGAGCGTTTCTTGACAACGATGCCCCGCTGCCTGACTTCCTGGGGCAATGAGGGCTCGGCCAGCGCCACCCGGTTCTGCACATCGACCTGGGCCAGGGAAGGATCGGTGCCTATCTCGAAGGTTATGGTAAGGGTGTAACCGCCATCACTGGCGGACTTGGAGGACATATACACCATGCCCTCGGCGCCATTCACCTGGTCTTCGATAGGCGCCGCCACCGCCTCCTTGACGGTCTCGGCACTGGCGCCCGGGTAATTGGTGCGCACCACGACTTTCGGCGCGGCGATATCCGGGTACTGGTCGACCGGCATTACAATCGCGGCCATAACGCCCAGCAGGGTGATCAACATGGAGATGACCAGCGCGAAACGCGGCCGCCGGATAAAGAATTGCGGGGTCATGGGCGCTCCCTGTCCGTTTTATCCTGTTACAGTGTATTGCCGATAGTGGCCTTCATGCCGGGCGCCAGCCTCTGCGCCCCCTCGATGATGACCCGATCACCCGCATCCAATCCCGAGCGCACCGCCCAGTCGGCGCCATCGCGCAGGCCCACCTCAATATTCTTACGGCGCACCATATCCTCGCTATCAATGACCAACACGAAATGCCCCTGCTGATCCTGTAGCACCGCTTTTTGCGGGACGAAGATGCGATCGATGGCCTTGATGGCCCGCCCGTGAGCCGTTACCGTCTGCCCGGGCAGCAGTATTCCGTGCGGATTGGGAAACAACATCCTTGCGGCAATCATACCGCGGGAACTGCCGGCGGCGTGATCCCAGGCCTCGAATACACCTGGGTGCGGGTACTCCCCCGCGCCGGTCAACTCAATGGTCACTTTGAGCTCCGGGATATCTATTCCCTCGGACTCGAGAGTCTGCCGCAACATGGTAAACCGGTTATACATACCCAGCTCCACGCTGGCGGTGACATAAATGGGGTCCAGTTGCGCCAGATCAAACAGCGGAGTTAGCGATAGAGGGCCAACCTGGTCACCTACCGCATGCCCGGGCTTGCTGATACGACCCGCAAACGGGGCCACTATTTTTGTCCGATCCACCCTTAGCTGGGCTGAAACCAGATTTGCCTCGGCCCGGGCGACAGCGGCACGCGAGGTTTCCACCGCTGCTTTGGTCTTGTCGTAATCGAGCGCCGAGATATACCCCTTTGGCATCAGATCCTCGGCGCGCGCCCAGTTAGACTCAGCCTGTAGCACACCGGCGTTCGCAGATAGCAACTCAGCCTCAGTGGATTTGAGTTCCGCCTGATACTTGGCGTCATCGAGTTCAACCAGTAGCTGCCCCTGCACAACCATATCGCCAGCCGTGAAGAAATTAGCTGTCACTGTCGTGCTAACTTCAGGTTTAACCCTTGCGCTCTGCAACGTCTCGATAAGAGCGGGGAGCTCAAATTTAGGGTAGACGCTGCGTACTTCCGCCACCATCACCGCCGAACCGGGCAACATCACAGGCTTGGGACCTTTATCGGCTGTGGACGCCTCGTCCGCAGACTTGCCGCAAGCGGAAAGTGTGACGACCAGCAGTACTGACAAGACCAGTTTGTAACCAGAATTCATCGATTATTCTCCTTGCTGCCGTTTTTTAATTATTTGTATACGATGGAAACAAACCGCGACTAAATAGAGCGTCATAGACGCTTGTCGTATACGGCCATTGCTCGAACGAATTCGATCCTATGTAGGGCCGAATTCATTCGGCCTCATGCGGCAGCATTTTTGTCTTCGTGTATAGCAACGTATTCACCTTTGAATTATAGACCCTAATCTATCATTGCGAACAGGTTTAAACCTCCCACCGGGTAATTACCCCGCCCTACTCCTGCGACAACTGTTGATGCAGCTGTTGATACGCCTGGTTCCCCGGCGCGATTTCCAGCAGCGTCCGGACGTAACCCAGCGCTTTGTCCCGCTGACCCAGTTCCGCATTGTAATTGGCCAGAGCCGTCAACACCTCCTGATTGCGCGGTACACTGCGCAATAGCGCCTGCAACTGCGTGATAGCCTCCCGGGGCTGCCCCAGGTCGTGCAGGGCTATGGCATAGATAAAGCGGTGACGGGTACCCATGGTCTCCACTGCCGCCGCTTTTTGCAGGTACTCCAGCGCCTTTACCGAATTCCCGGTACGCGTTTCCAGCAATCCCAGGGAATGCAAGGTCGCGCCATTGTCGGGGACAATGTCCAGCGCTTGTAATAGCAGCTTCCGCGCCTCCTCCTCCCTGGTCTGGGCGCGCAACATATCCGCCAGGTTGAGGTAAGCCGGCAACAGTTGTGGGTTGAGATAAAGGCCCTCGCGATAGGCGGCCTCAGCTGCGGGCAGGTCACCGCGGGTCACGTAAAACACACCCAGTTGCAGTTGCACGCCGGGCATGTCCGCGTGTTCCCGCTGGATACCGATGTACTCGTCAAATAGCGTGCGCAATTGATTTGCCTGCTGCGGTGTCACCTGGTCCAGGGGTACGCCGGCCAGGGACATGGCCACTTCCATACGCACAGAGGTGATGTCATCGTCGAACAGGGGTTGCAGTAGCTGCATGCGCTGGTGCAGGGGTAAAAACTGCAGGGCGCGAACGGTACTGACACGCAGCAGGGGATCATCGTCATACAATAATGTGGTCGCGGTTTGCAGGGCATCCCGGCCACCCACCTCCCCCAGCGACTCCATGGCGGTAGCACGCCAGATGGGCGCCGCGCTGCCGTCATTGGCCAGCTGTGCCAGAGAGGGCAGCGCGCGACTGTCGCCCCGGTCAAAGCGGTAAAAGGCGCGAGCCGGGTGACTGCCGGTATCCCTGAACTGCACACCCCAATCCCGTAGGGCATCCAGCGCCCAGGGCGCGTCGCGGTCCGCGTGACACTGGTTACAGGCATTGGGCGTGCCCATGACGATACTCAGGTCCGGGCGTGGTATGCGCATGCTGTGATCCCGTCGGGGGTCCACGCCCATGTAGGTGGTTTCCGGCATATGGCACTCAGCGCACTGGCTGCCGGCAGACCCACCGGCGTGATGATGATGCTTGTCTGTATCGTACTGCTGTGGCTGGTGACACTGGGTGCAGACGCCGTTGCCCGGCGCGCGCAAGGCCAGGCTGTGAGGCTCGTGACAGTTGCTGCATACCACACCGGCCTGATGCATTTTGCTCTGCACAAAGGAGCCGTACACGTAGACCTCGTCGCGAACTTGTCCGTCGTGGTAGTACAGCGGCGATTGCGGCAGCGACAAGCGATGGGTGTCCAGCAGGTCCGCGCCGTAGTGGTAATCCCCCAGGGTGCCCCGGCGTGCGTGGCAGCGGCCGCAGCTGTCGATCTGTGCGCGCGATTGCAAGGCTGAACTACGCTGCGCTATGGTCTTGCCTGCGGGGAATGCCCATTCACCGCGCTGAGCGAGGGCAGTCGGAAAGCCGCCATTGACTGCGCTTTCCAATTTTTCTTCCTGCGCCAGCTCCAGGTGTTTTTCGCCAGGCCCGTGACAGGCTTCACAGCTGACATCGATCTCTTCAAAGGTGGTGTTAAAGGAGCGGATGGCCGCGTCGTAGTTTTTCCTGAGGTCCGTGCTATGGCATTCCGCGCAGCGGGTATTCCAGTTCTGGTAGGGTCCTGTCCAGTGCAGCGGATCTTTGTGATCGATCACCTCCTCGGGATACAGGTGGTACCAGCGCTGCCCGCCCTCCGCTTCCGGGCGGCTGTCCCAGGCGATACTCAGTGCCTGCAGGCGGCCGCGTGACAGTGGCAGGAGATATTGTTGCAGCGGATAGACACCGAACACGTAACTCACCGGGAAGTCGGTCAGTGCGCCGTCCTCCCCGTCGGTGCGCACCATGAACTTGTCACCGTCGCGGGAAAAACGGGTGGTGATGCCGTTGTAGATGAAGCTGGCGTCATCGAAATCGCCCAGCACGGTATCGGGCGTGGGTAACTGCATGGCCAGGTCGTGATGCGAGCCCTGCCACAGAGCGTATTCACTGGCGTGACAATTTTTACAGGTGTCGGAGCCGGTAAAGGCATGAGCGGCGACACTATAAATCAGCAGCGCAGCCAACAAAAATCTGAAAAACAACAAGCTGGCATAACCTTGTAAAAGCGGGAGGGCTCACATTACCCTATCTGCCGAAAATACAAAACCACTGGCAACATTACAGCCATGGCGATGCCGCTGAATCAGTCCATAGAAAATGGGAGGCCCGGCCACAACACCCACCCGAGGTCACCCTGGCGCACAAGGGATCAAAAGGGTCAGACTCGATTGGAGTCCATAATCAATCGGTTCTGACTCTTTTGCTTTTTTTGCGATTAATATTACTGAAAAATTCCACCAGGACATCCGCCACAACTTTTACCCGCCGCACGCCTCGCAGGTCCGGATGGGTCAGCAGCCAGAGGTCCAGGGTGAGTTCGTCGATATCGGGAGTCAAGCGTACCAGGTCATCGCGTTTGTCAGCGGACCAGGGGGCGAGCACGCCAATGCCCGCGCCACCGGCCACCATATTTTCCAGCGCGAAGTTTGAATCAACCCTGGCGCCGGTCTCGCTGTCGGGGTAGTTCTCCTGCACCCAGGTATCAAGCCTGTTCTGGTTCCATGGTGCACGCCAGCGCACCCAGCGGGCGGTTTCCAGATGTACACTCTGCGGTGTAAGACCCGAGGTCGCCGCCCCATACACCGCCGCTGGTATTCTCGCTATACGGCGCCCTACAAGATCTTCAGGGGGTCGGGCAACCAATCGCAAAGCAATATCGCTATCCAGCCGCATGATATCTGCCATGGCCGGGGTGCTCGACAGCTCAATAACAAGACCGGGGTAGGTATCCAGAAGCTCGGTGATAACCGAGCGGGCAAGCTTCAACAATATATCGGTCAGGGTAATGCACACCTTGCCGGTAACGGCTTGATCCGCACCCTCCACCTGTTTCAGTACCATTGCCAGGTCCTGCTCGATACGTTCGCCCGCCGCCAGCATGGCTTCGCCCGAGCCGGTCAGTTGGTAACCACCCGGGGTTTTCTGCACCATGCGGCTACCGAGCCGCTGTTCCATTCTTTTGATACGGCGGCTCACCGTGGTGTGATTAACCTGCAACTGGGTGGCCGCAGCGCGCACCGAGCCCCGCCGCACCAGCGCCAGCAGGTAGCGAATGTCATCCCAATCCATTTCCGGCGTCACACTGTTACCCTCCAGCAAACCGTGGTGCGTTTTTGCACCAGTGTACGCTCATATATACTATATACGCACTACCCTGATTCCCCCATGATGCCCAGCGGTAAATCTGACCCGGCAGCGAGGTGTTTAAAATGGATGTAAAAGAATTGGCACAGGGGAAATACATCTTGTGGGGTGCCAACTGGTCCCTGTACACGGCAAAAGTTCGCCCTTACCTGATCAAAAAGGGCATCGACTATATCGAGTTGAACCCCTCCCACCCCCATTTTCACGACAGGGTAGTACCGCAGATCGGGCATATCACAGTGCCGGTAGTTGAAGCGCCGGACGGTTCCTTCGTGGCCGACTCCACCGAGATCATGCTGCATTTCGAGCAGCGCTACCCGGACAAGCCAATGATCCCGGACAACCCGGTATTGGCTGCCCTGGCCTGGCTGCTGCACAATTTTGGCTCAGAAGGACTACTCAAACCGGCCATGCACTATCGCTGGAATACCCTGGAGGAAAATCGCCCTTTTATCGTGGATGAATTCAGTCGCGCGTTACAAATCAAGGAGGTCCGTGACCAGGCGGAGAAAACCGCCGGCCGGATTTACGCCGAACATATCTGGGACTATTTGCCA
>PVMK01141700.1_pt1 | contig 30141 bp, 29 predicted proteins | sample 1853481 | NCBI WGS metagenome assembly PVMK01 (sample SAMN08533507, study PRJNA380276) | Marine sediment metagenome, whole genome shotgun sequencing project.
CGGGCCGCAGCCAAAAGCTCGGTCACATTTTCTGCAGTAAGCTGCGGAGCGAGCAAACTCACGTCACTCTCGAGCGCTGTTTTCCGATTTTTGGCATTTGCAATGCTCTCGCCGAACCGTTCGACCGCGCGAATCGGCGGTGCAGAAAGCCGCCGCACAGACGAAGCAGCATCAGGCTTCGGCCGACGATCGGCCAACATGCGGCGGATCTCGTCGGCGGTCCGATGTCGAGCCGCAGCCAAAAGCTCGGTCACATTTTCTGCAGTGAGCTGCGGAGCGAGCAAACTCACGGCCGTCAGATGAAACGCACCCTCTCGCAGCGCCGTCAGAACCTCCGGGTACCGCCGCGCCGCGCGCGCCGCCGCGATTCGCTTGTAGGCGACCGCCTCGGCGAAGTGCAATACATCGACGCAGTAGGCGAACATCGAAGGGCATCCTTCGCGGAGATAGAGCCTTCGCCCATCGACCTCCGCCAGATGCGCAATCAGATCTGCCTCGAGCTCACACCCGCGGTGAATCAGCTCCAGCAGCCGCGTGAGCAATTGATCGCTCGAAAGTTCTGCCAATCCGGACATTGAAACATGACCTCACAGGGACACGCGGGGTGAAGTCGTAATACAGTTTACCATCGGTTCAAAGCGCTCCCGCAATCAAATCGCTACGGATCGTCGAGCGATTAGACTCCGATCAAACCGAAACAGCCGAAAACACTCCTCCTGCAACGATCATGCTCGCCTCAGCAGCGCTGAATCTGAACATCTCCTGTCGGTAATTTTCCCCTGGAAAACCTGTCAAGTGTAAAATGGAATTTCTCGCAGTTTTCTGTACGACCAACTGGATTTAGATCCAGTTGCCATTGGATTGATTGCGCCGATATCCTCTGGTTTTCGGGTTTCGGGACCATGCAAACATCCGAGCAGCTCACCGAAGTTCGCGAGGCGCATCGCTTCGATGAAGAGGCGCTCGATCGTTATCTCGCGGAGCACCTCCAAGGTTACCGAGGGCTCCTGCGGGTTCAGCAGTTCGAGGGGGGGCAATCGAATCCAACCTATCTGCTGAACGCAGGCAGTGGCGACTACGTGCTGCGCAAGAAGCCGCCCGGGGTGTTGTTGCCGCGTGCGCACATGGTTGAACGCGAGTATCGCATTCTCGCGGCGCTAGCCGCGACCGACCTCCCGGTACCGAAGGTCCACCTGCTTTGCGAAGCCCCGGACCCGATCGGCACGCCGTTCTTCATCATGGATTACGTGCGCGGACGACTGCTGCGCGATCCGACCCTTCCCGGCATGAAGCCCGCGGAGCGCCGGGTGATCTACGAGGAAATCCTGCGCGTCCTCGCGAGCCTGCACGCGGTCGACTACGAGGCGATCGGCCTCGCCGATTACGGAAAACCCGGAAATTACTTCGGGCGCCAGATCAGTCGCTGGAGCCAGCAGTACGAAGCGTCGAAGACGCGAGAAATCACGAGCATGGATCGCCTGATGAAATGGCTTCCCGCAAACATTCCCGATGACGACACGAGCTGCATCGTTCACGGCGATTATCGACTCGACAACCTCGTGCTCGCCGCCGACGAAGCGCGCGTGATCGCGGTGCTCGACTGGGAGCTCTCGACCCTCGGCCATCCACTCGCCGATCTGGCTCACGGCTGCGCGCAGTACTACCTCTCGATCGCGAATCAACCCACGCTTGCCAACGTCACTGACGGAGATGGCGCAGACGACTCCACCAGCGAAGCCAGCGGGATTCCAACCGAGCGGGAGTACGTCGAAACCTACTGCCGCTACACGGGGCGCTCGGGCGTGCCGCATTGGAACTTCTATCTCGCATTCGTGATCTTCCGCTACGCGGGCATCGCCCAGGGTGTCTACAAGCGCGGATTGCAGGGAAACGCGAGTTCGCAGCAGGCGACGACCCTAGGGGACATCGTCGAAATCGCGAGCGACAAGGCGTGGGAGATCTCGCAACGACCGGAGATTGATTCGTGATCATTTTGGCCGAATGGCCGCGAATCTCTCGGCGGCCGAGGTTGACTCGTGACCCAGTTCCGCCGAACGACCGCGAATCTCCCGGTGACCGAGGCCAACTCGTGACCCAGTTCCACCGAACGACCGCGAAGCGCCCGGTGACCGAGGCCGACTCGTGATCCAGTTCAGCCGAACGACCGCGAAGCGCCCGGTGACCGAGGTTGACTCGTGATTCATTTGGACCCAACGGCTCCCAACGCAACCGAGACGATGTAGTAGGCTATCGGGTCGAGCAGTGCTTTGATGACCGATAGTTAAAACGGGAGAGATCTCAATGGACTTCGAATACAACGAAAAAACAAAGTACACGCTGGACCGTATTCGAGCGTTCATGGATGAGCACATCTACCCCGTTGAGGAAGACTACTTTCGCCGGCTCGAGGACCCCAAAACCGATCGATGGCAGATATCGCCGCTCATCGAGGAACTCAAGGTAAAAGCCCGCAAGGCTGGCCTCTGGAATCTCTTTCTGCCCGACAGCGAACGCGGCGGTGGCTACACGAATCTCGAGTACGCGCCGATGTGTGAAGAAATGGGGCGCGTCGTGTTCGCGTCGGAAGTCTTCAATTGCTCGGCACCCGATACGGGCAACATGGAGGTGCTCGAGCGCTACGCGAGCGAAGAGCAGAAGAAGCGCTGGCTCGAACCGCTGCTCGCGGGCGAGACTCGCTCTGCATTCGCAATGACCGAGCCGGACGTGGCGTCTTCAGATGCGACGAACATCCGCACCGAAATCCGACGCGACGGCGATGATTACGTGATCAACGGGCGCAAATGGTGGACGTCGGGGGCCGCCGACCCGCGCTGCAAGCTGATCATCGTGATGGGCCGCACGAACCCCGATGCAGCGCGCCACGTGCAGCAGAGCCAGATCCTCGTCGATCGCGACACACCGGGGGTCACGATCGAGCGGAATCTTTCGGTCTTCGGCTACGACGACGCGCCGCACGGCCACGGCGAGGTGACCTTCGAAAACGTGCGCGTGCCCGCCGAGAACATCGTGCTCGGCGAAGGGCGCGGGTTCGAGATTGCCCAGGGGCGGCTCGGACCCGGGCGCATCCACCACTGCATGCGCACGATCGGCGTTGCAGAGCGCGCACTCGAGATGATGTGCGACCGACTGCTCGAGCGCGAGGCTTTCGGCAAGAAGATCGGAGAGCACTCGGTCTGGGAGGAGCGCGTCGCCAACGCGCGCATCGAGATCGAATGCGCACGCCTGCTCACCCTCAAGGCCGCCCACATGATGGACACGGTCGGCAACAAGGTCGCGCGCGCCGAGATCGCAATGATCAAGGTCAAGGCGCCGATCGCAGCGCTGCAGGTGATCGACGACGCAATCCAGGCGTACGGCGGCGCCGGAGTGACGAAGGACTTCGGGCTGGCTTACGCCTACGCGGGCGTGCGCACGCTGCGCATCGCCGATGGGCCCGATGAAGTACACCGCCGCGCGATCGCGAGGCTCGAATACCGCAAGGCGAAGACGCGCGGCGAGAGACAGGTTGCTGGATGATCTCGCGCTCGCCACGAACGTGGCGAGCGCCCAGACGGGGTGAACATTGTGAGATCGATCGAGATTGCACGGAACCAGCTGACGGTAATTCGCTCAGGGTGAAACATCAGGGCGCAACTGGATTTAAATCCAGTTGGAGGAAATCTGTAACCGGGCGGTAATCAGAAGTGAAACTCGCAGGCAAACACGCAGTCGTCACAGGCGGAGCAAACGGCATCGGCCGCGCGCTAGCGCAGAAGTTCGCCGCCGAGGGCGCGCGCGTCGTCGTCGCAGACCTCGACATCGAACACGCGAGCGAATTGGCCTCCGAGATCGGCGGGCTCGCCGTCGCAGTCGACGTGAGCGACGAATCCTCACTCCGCGCGCTCGTCGAGCGCGCAGAAGATAAAAACGGCCCCATCGACCTCTTCTGCTCGAACGCGGGCATCGGATTTTTCGGCGGTATCGAAGTCGCAAACGAAGACTGGCAGAAAATCTGGGATGTCAACGTGATGGCCCACGTCTACGCGGCCCGCGCCGTGCTGCCGTCGATGCTCGAGCGTGGCGAGGGGTATCTACTCAACACCGCGTCTGCGGCGGGGCTGCTCACCCAGATCGATTCCGCCTGCTACTCGGCGACCAAGCACGCGGCCGTCGGCTTCGCGGAGTGGCTCGCCGTCACCTACGGCGATCGCGGCATCGCGGTATCCGTGCTCTGTCCACAAGCGGTGCGCACCGCGATGACGGCTGATTTCGAAAACGGTGGAGTCGCGGGCGTCGACGGAATGATCGAACCCGAAGAAGTCGCCGATTGCACGATCGAAGCCATTGGGGAGGAGCGCTTCCTGATCCTGCCGCATCCGACGGTCGAGAAGTACCTTCAGAACAAGGTCAGCGGTTACGATCGCTGGCTTGCGGGGATGCGCCGCCTGCGCGCGCGATTTCAGTCCAGCTAGGAGCCTGACCCAAGACTCACGAAAGGGCGGAAAACGTGCGCTCTAACGTAACGACAACACTCATGAGCACCCTCAATCCACATCTTGGGTCAAGCTCCTAGTCGTCTGCGATCTTGACGAGCTGTTTCCCGAAATTCTCTCCGCGCAACATGCCGCGAAATGCGGCGACGGCCGAATCCAGACCGACCGCGATCGATTCGCGGTACTTCAACTGACCGCTCTTGATCCATTCCGCGAGCCGCTGGGTGGTTTCCGCGTGCTCGTCGTTCCACTCGAAGACCAGAAAGAAACGGTGCTCGGGAGGCGTCGGCAACGCGCTGAAGACTTCGAAGGGAGACTCGGCGCTCGCAATATCCGTTGCATTGTACTGAGAGATATAACCGCAGATCGGAACCCGCGATCCCGCGTTCAGCAGGGGGGCGACCGCGCGCGAGACTTCACCCCCGACGTTTTCGAAATAGACGTCGATGCCGTCCGGGCACGCCGCCGCGAGATCGGACGCGAGGTTGCCCGCCTTGTAATCTATGCAGGCATCCAGACCGAGCTCGTCGACCGCGTAGCGGCACTTGGCTTCGCCACCCGCGATGCCCACCGCGCGGCAGCCGATCATCTTGGCGACCTGCCCCACGACAGAACCCACAGCGCCGGACGCCGCCGATACCACCACGGTTTCTCCGGCTTTCGGATTTCCGACGCGGGTCAATCCCAGATAACCCGTCCGGCCCGGCATGCCCGCTGGACCGAGAAACACCGAAAGCGGCAAGCCCGCGGGCTCCACCTTGTAGAGCATGGGTGTTTCGTCGGAGGCGATCGCGTACTGCTGCCACCCCGTGTAACTCGTCACGAAGTCGCCAATCGCGAATTTTTCCGAACAAGACTGGACGACCCGTCCCGACGTTCTCACCCTGAGCGACTTCGTCGAGTTTCATCGGCGGCATATAGGACTCGACGTCATTCATCTTCGGGCGCATGTAGGGGTCGAGTGACAGCCACAGGATCTCGATCAGGATCTCGCCGGGCTGCAGCTCGCGAACGACCTCGGTCTCGATGCGAAAATCTTCGTCCCGAACTTCACCTACCGGGCGCCGGGCCAACACGACTGAGCGATTCTGGTATTCGGACATGGAAGTGGGGGGCTCCTCATTTCGGAATCAAGCTTTTGCGGTTGCGCCCCCGTCGAGTGGGACGATCGCGCCGGACACATAGGCGCCCGCGCGTGAACAGAGGAACAGGACCAGGCCGGCGGCATCCTCCGAAGTTCCCCAGCGCTTGAGGGGAATCTGGTTGGCAATCGCCTCCTTCGACGCATCGTTCTCAGAAACATGCGCGGTCATTTCGGTCGCGAATGGGCCCGGCGCAATCGCATTGACGGTGATGTTTCGATCGGCAAATTCGTTCGCGAAAACCCGCGTAATGTGATGTAGCCCGGCTTTGCTCGCCCCATAAGAGTAGGCGGTCCAACTCACCGTGACCGTCCCGAGCATCGAGCCGATATTGACGACGCGCGCGGGGTCTTCGGGGGTGCCTGCGCTTTCGAGCAACGGCAATAGCTCGCGAGTCAGCGCGAACGGTGCGGTCAAATTTAAACCGAGCACCGTGTCCCAGGCCCGCCACGGAAATTTTTCCAACGGCGCGCCCCAGGCAACTCCCGAATTATTGACGAGGATGTGCAGCTGGTCTTCCCGCTGCTTGATTTCATTGGCAAGTTCGACGACGCCTTCTTCGGTCGAAAGATCCGCACCCAGACCAATGCAATGGTCGTCGCCTCCGAGTTCCGCCGCGACCTTCTCGCAGACTTCGCGCTTGCGCGACGCGATGTAGACCTTGGCTCCCGACGCGACGAGCGCTTCCGTCATCATCAGGCCGATGCCCCGCCCGCCTCCCGTAACGAGAGCGACCTTGCCGGCAACCGAGAAGAGTTGGTCGAGTCCAATCATGGGTGCGACTCCCTGGCAGTGAGCTGGCCCGCCCATCCTACACGACTGCGCGGATGGGTTGCCTAAATTCGGTGAAGGGCGCCGGTTTGCGGGCGGAGGGAACCTCGGTTGGAATCGAGAGGGCGCGCCATCCCGGCGCCGATCGACGCCATGGCCGGGCTACTCATCCCCGAAACTCGTGTAAACGGAGCGCGCCGCTGCGATCAGAGGGTGATCCGGCGGCACCATCCGCTGGCGCCCGGCGGGCTCGGAGATATCAATGTGGGTCACGCGCCCCTGCTGCATCGCCACCATGCGGTTGCGCTCGCCGGCCTTGACGAGCTCGATGGCGGCGTCACCGAACTGGGTGGCAATCACCCGATCGCTCGCCACTGGTGTGCCGCCGCGCTGAACGTGGCCCAGCACGACGTGGCGTGCCTGCACGCCGGCGCGCTCCTCTACCCACTCCGCCACCAACGCCGCGATGCCACCGAGCTTGACGGGATCGGGCGAGCCCTCGTCGTGCTCGCGAACGACCCGCACGCCGCCACGCGGCCGCGCGCCCTCAGCGACGCAGATCACCGTGGAGCGCTTGCCGCGCCGACGCCGACGCTCGATTTTTTCACACACCCGGTCGATGTCGAACGGGATCTCGGGGATCAGGATTACGTCGGCGCCACCCGCGATGCCCGCGTGCAGCGCGATCCAGCCCGCGTTGCGCCCCATGACCTCCACCACCAGCACGCGCCCGTGACTGTCCGCTGTCGTGTGCACGCGGTCGAGGGCCTCCGTCGCCACCTGCACCGCGGTGAGGAATCCGAACGAGATGTCGGTGCCGTAGATGTCGTTGTCGATCGTCTTAGGCACGCCGATGCAGTTGAGCCCGCTCTCGAAAAAGGGCCGAGCGCAGGCGAGGGTGCCGTCGCCGCCGATGACGATCAGCGCCTCGAGTCCGCGCTCGCTGGCGTGCGCCAGGGCGCGGGCGGTCACGTCCTCGAAGACGGGCTGGCCGTCGGAGTCGCGCCCCACCTCGAAGCGGCGCGGGTCGGCCCGGTTCGACGTGCCGAGAATCGTGCCGCCCACCGTCAGGATGTCGGACACGTCCTGGTAGCCGAGGGGGCGCGCGCGATTCTCGATCAACCCCAGGAAGCCGTCCTCGATCCCCACCACTTCGATGCCGTGGAAGATCGCGTCCTTGGTCACGGCGCGCAGCACCGCGTTCAGACCGGGACAGTCGCCACCCCCAGTGAGGATGCCGATGCGTCGGGGGAGATTGGCCATGCGCAGAGTCTAACCGGTGGACATCGTCTGGCTCAGATCGGGTGCGGTCCCGACCCGGACACCGAGCACATGTGAACGATCAGCCGTCTTCAGCAAGCCCTACCCCAGATTCTCGAACACTGCCGCCGCGCCCATACCGCCGCCGATGCACATCGCGACGATCCCGTACTTGCCACCGCGTTTTCGGAGTTCGTAGACGAGCTGGGTCGTCAGTTTGGCGCCGGTGCAGCCCAACGGATGCCCCAAAGCGATCGCGCCGCCGTTGACGTTGACCTTCTCCTCGTCGATCCCGGCCTGCTTTACCGAGTACACGAACTGACTCGCGAAGGCCTCGTTGACTTCGAGGAGGTCGATGTCGTCGAGCTCGAGGCCGGTGTTTTTCAGAACCTTGGGAATGGCCAACGTCGGACCAATTCCCATTTCGTCGGGCGCGCAACCCGAGACCGCAAGAGCTACGAAGCGAGCCATTGGTTGGAGGCCTTCGTTGCCCGCGCGCTCAGCGCTCATGAGCATCACGGCCGCCGCGCCATCTGACATCTGGCTGGAGTTACCGGCAGTGACCGTGCCCGTCGTGCTGAATGCCGGCCGCAGCTTGCCCAGCACTTCCGTGGTGGTGCCGGGGCGAGGGCCCTCATCGACGGCGAAGGTGAACGTCTTCCGCTCGCCGTTGCCATTGGGGCGCCAGGCCTCGACGGGAACGATCTGATCCTTGAAAGCGCCCGACTCGTTGGCCGCCGCAGCCCGCTCGTTGCTGATCACCGCCCAGCGGTCCTGCTCTTCGCGGCTGACCTCGTAGCGTGTCGCAACGACTTCTGCCGTGTGTCCCATACCGATGTAGGCGTCGGGGAACTCGAGAGAGAGTTCCGGGTTGGGCGCGAGTTTATTGCCGCCCATCGGCACCATCGACATGGATTCCGTCCCGCCGCCGATACCGCACTCGATCTCGCCGACCTGGATGCGGTTGGCGATGATCGCCACGGCCTGGAGGCCCGACGAGCAGAAGCGGTTGACGGTGCAGGCCGGCACGCTGCTGGGCAAGCCAGCGATGAAAGCGGCGAGACGACCAACGTTCATCCCCTGTTCCGCTTCGGGAAACGCGCACCCGATCTGGATGTCCTCGATGATCTCCGGCGCAACCCCGGCTCGCGCGACCACGTCCTTTAGCACGATCCCACCGAGGGTATCGGGACGGACGTTGACGAGGCTGCCTCGGCCGGCCTTGCCGACGGCGGTTCGGTTAGCCGCAACAATTACTGCATCTTGCATGGTCGTATCCTCCCGATTCCTGAAATCGGCTAGTTGCGCAGTGGTCGATTCGTCTTCAGCATGGTCTCGATGCGAGCCTGGGTCTTCTCTTCGCCGCATAGGCTGAGGAAGGCCTCGCGCTCGAGATCGAGCACGTACTGCTCGTCGACCAGCGTATTCTCCGGGACGTCGCCGCCGGTGAGGACCTTGGCCAACTTTTGGCCGATCGCTACGTCGTACTCGGTCGCGAAACCCGAGCGGTGGAACCCATCGACGCCGAGCACGAGCGCGGCAAAAGCGCTGCCACCTGCGAGCTTGATCTTACGCCGCACCGGCGGCTCGTAGCCCGCGACGTGCAGTCCCATCACTTCTTGCTTGGCGCACTGGATGATGTGGTCACGGTTGAGCACGACCCGCGTTTGCCAGGGCAGCAGGTGTCCGTTCTCGATCGCCTGCTTGCCGCTGGTGCTCACCTTGGCGGTGGCGATATTCTCGAACGACTTCTGGACCAGGTTGAGCGGCGGCACCACGACATCTCGCGGAATGCCAGCCTGGAACTTGCAGATCATCTCCTTGACTCCGCCGGCCGCCGGAATCAGACCGACGCCGACCTCGACCAAGCCGACGTAGGCCTCACCCGCCAGAACGACGCGGTCGCAGTGCATCGGGATCTCGCAGCCACCACCCAGCGCCATGCCACCGACCGCCGCCACGACCGGAACGTTCGAATACTTGAGGCGCATGTTGACGTTCTGGAAGCCCGTGATCATCTCGCCGAGCTCGCCCCAGTTCTTCTTCTGTGCGTGCACGAAGACGAGAAACAGGTTCGCACCCGCGCTGAAGGCATCGGCGTGGTTGCCGATGACGACCCCCTTCCACCCCTCTGTCTCGGCCTTCTCCACGGCGGTGTCGAGCATCGTCACGATGTTGGCGTCGACAGCATTCATCTTGGTCTGGAATTCGACGAGCAACACGCCGTCGCCCGCATCGAGCAGCGTGGCGCCGTCGTTGCTCTCGATGACGCCGCCGGTGCTGCGCTTGAGGTCCGGAATCCAGATGCGCTTCGGATCCCGATCGACCGCCTTGTAGCCGCCATCGACGAGGTCGTAGTAGTAGAGCCCGTCATCTCGCTGCTCGTAGAAAGTCTTGGCTCCGCTCGCGAGCATCTTCTCGACGCACTTGGGCACACCGAAACCGTCCTTCTCCATGCGCTCCGCGGATTCGGCGACTCCGATTGCGTCCCACGTCTCGAAGGGCCCGAGTTCCCAGTTGTAGCCCCAGCGCATGCCGCGATCGATCTCGACCAGGTTGTCGGAGATCTCGGGGATCATACCCGCACTGTAGGCGAGCGTGGCAGCGGTAACGTTCCACGCGAAGGCGGCACCCTCGTCGGAGCCCTCGTTCATGATCTTCTTGATACGCTGAGCGGTGTCCTCGATGTCCTTGGCAGCATCGGCTGAAGCGAAGCTCGGTCGTTCCAGAGGCTCGTACTCGCCGGTGGTGTGATTGAGGACGAATCGATCGCCGCCCTTCTTGGAATAGAAGCCGCCCCGTGTCTTGTTCCCGAGTCGGCCGGCCTCGATCATTTTCTCGATGAACCCCGGCACCTGATAGGCCTCACGCTGGGGGTCGTCGGGAATCGCGGGATAGATGTTCTTGGCTACATGAGCGAGCGTGTCAATGCCCACCATGTCGGCGGTCTTGAAGACGGCGGTCTTCGGGCGGCCCAGCGGCTTACCCAGAATGGCGTCCACCTGGGCGATCGTCAAACCGTCTTCGAGCATACGGTTGACGGTGTACATCATCCCGTAGGCCCCGATTCGATTGCCGATGAAGTTTGGCGTGTTCTTGGCAAACACGATCCCCTTGCCGAACACGTCTCGCCCCAGCTCGGCCACCCGCTGGGTCACGGCCGGGTCGGTGTCCTTGCCAGGGATGATCTCCAGCAGCTTCATATAGCGGGCGGGGTTGAAGAAGTGGGTGCCGAGCCAGCGCGACCGGAATCCGTCGGGCAACCCCTCTACGATGGCGTCGACGTCGATCCCGCTCGTATTCGTGGAGACGATGGCCGTGTCGTTGACCTGCTTGCTGACCTTGGCCATCAGCGCCTGCTTGATTTCCAGGTTCTCGACGACGACTTCGATCACCCAGTCGCATTCGGCGAGCTTGTCGAGGTCGTCCTCGAAGTTGCCAGTGGTGATCAGCTTCGCATCGTCCGCACTATAAAAAGGCGCCGGCCTGGCCTTGAGCGCGGCTTTGAGATTGCCGTTGGCGATCGCATTGCGGTCACCTCCCTTCGCCAGATCCCCAGGCACGATGTCCAGGAGGTAGGTTCGCACCCCGGCCCCGGCCAGCAGCGCAGCGATGCCACTGCCCATGACTCCGGAACCCAACACCGCGGCGGTTTTTACCTTCTGTACCGACATGGTCTCTCCCTTTCGTCTGAGCCGCTCGGAAAACCACGCGGCTCCGTTCTTGGGCCGCGCTCCTAGCGGGCGCCGAATCCCAGTGAAGTCGCCATTCGTTCGCGGTGAAAGCTCGCATTCCCGAAGAGGATCTCGCTCGCTTTCGCCCGCTTGAAGTATAGGTGGGCGCTGTGCTCCCAGGTGAAACCCATTCCGCCGTGAACCTGGATGCTCCGATTCGCGACGTGGAGATAGGCGTCCGAGCAATAGGATTTCGCCATCCGCGCCGCGATCGATGCGGACTCGGGATCTTCGTCGCTCGCGAAAGCCGCGTTGTAGACCGCGGACCGCGCGAATTCGACCTCGACCAGCATATCCGCACACTGGTGCTTGATGACCTGAAACGAACCGATCGGCCGCCCAAACTGGAAGCGCGTCTTCGCGAAGTCGACCGTCGTCTCGAGAACGCGCTGCGCGCCGCCGAGTTGTTCGGCCGCCAATGCGACGATGGCCCGATCGAGCGCGCACTCGAGCTTGTCGGAGACATCTCCCGAGGAAATTCGCGACGCGGGCGTGTTCTCGAAGCGCAGTGCCGCGATCCTGCGGGTTGGATCGAGCGGTGGCAGCACCTCGCGGCTGAGGCCCGATGCATCTTCCGCCACGTGGAACAACGCGAGCTCACCCTCTACTCGCGCCGCGACGAGGATTTCGTTCGCAATGTTACCATCGAGCACGTAGGTCTTTTCGCCGCTGAGCTGGAACGCGTCCCCGTTCGGCTCGGCGGTCATCGCAATGGCGGAGAGCTCCCAGGGGTTCGCGATCTCCGAAAATGCCAGGGTTGCGATGGCCTTGCCCGAGGCGAGCTTCGGAAGGATCTCGTTCTGGGCTGCCTCGTCGGCCGCGAGTTCGAGCACGTTCGTCGCGAGCACGGCACTCGAGAGATACGGAGCGCAGAGCAGCACGCGACCCATCTCTTCTGCGACGATCGCAAGTTCGACCATCCCGAACCCCGCGCCGCCGTGTTTCTCGGAAACGATCAGCCCGACGAGCCCGAGTTCTTCGGCCATGCGGCCCCAACACGTCGGATCAAAGCCCTGCTCGCTAGACATCAACTCGCGAACGCGGCTCTCATCCGACTCCTTCTCGAAAAAATCCCGGACGGTGCGCCGCAGTTCGCCGTGCTCGTCACTGAATTCGAAGAGCATGTCCCCTTCCTCCGACACTCTGGATCGTCATACCCGATTCGGTACTGCCAATGACAATGACCAACAATGACCTGATTTAACTACGCCGAACTTCCTTCCAAGGAATGTCCTTGTCGACGCGAGGCTCACCGGGCAAGCCGAGCACGCGCTCACCCAGGATGTTTCGCATGATCTCCGATGTGCCACCCTCGATCGAGTAGGCCCTCGATCGAAGCAGGTTGTACTTGGCTTGCAGCTTGCTGTCGGAGACTGTGGTCCTCCCCTGGCGCAGCTCGTAGCCATGTTCGTAGACGAGCGCATCGGCACCGAGAACTTCCGAACAACACTCCCAGATCGCCTTCGAGATGTCGGCCTGCGCGACCTTTCCAATCGAGCCCTCCGGCCCGGGCCCATCGGAGTGCCGCGCGGCCCTTGCGCGGAGACCGGTCAGTCGCAGCAGCTCCGACTCGATGTACAACTTCGCGACGCGATCCCGAAGCAGCGCATCTTCGGCCGCCGAACGCTGGGACTCGACACTCTCGAGCAGTTCGATCAGGACCGCGATGGATCCCCCGCCCTTCTTGCTCGCTCCGCCGCCGAGGGCAACCCGCTCGTTCATCAAGGTCGCGATCGCCACCTTCCAGCCCTGCCCTTCCTCGCCGAGCATCTGATCGTGGGGAACCCGTGCATCATCGAAGAAGACTTCACTGAACTCCGCCTCTCCGGTGATCTGATAGAGCGGCCGCACTTCGACGCCCGGTGAGTGCATGTCGATCAAGAAGTACGACATGCCGTCGTGCTTGGGTAGGTCCGGATTGGTACGCGTGACGAGCAGCCCCCACTTCGCGATGTGCGCGAGTGTCGTCCAGACTTTCTGACCGTTGATCACCCAATCGTCACCATCGCGCACCGCGCGCGCCGCGAGTCCCGCGAGATCCGATCCCGCGGAGGGTTCGCTGAACAGCTGACACCAGATCTCTTCGCCCGTGAAGCAGCTGCGCAGCAACTCCCGCATGCCCTCTTCTTTTCCGTACTTGAGCACGACGGCCGCGCCCATGCCGATCCCAATCGGGTTCACCAACATGTCTTCGTAATAAGTCTTGGCGCCCTTGTGCAGTTCGTCCTGAACGATGGTCTGCAGCTTCGGCGCGAGGCCCAGACCGCCGAGGCCTTCGGGAAAACTCACCCATGCAAGGCCGTGATCGAATTGCGCTCCGCGAAACGGGATGCGTTGGTCGCCCTCGGCGTCCGGGTTGACTTCTGCAAGCAAAGCGCGCGTGCGCTCGCGTAGCTCGGACTCGTTCATCGTCTCAATCCCCTCAATTGGTACGACCCGTTCAGCTATCGCGGGCCAAGAAGTCGAGCACTCTGGAGGTTGCCAATTTCTAAGCCGACGCTAAGTTAATACCTCGAACCCGGTGCGTCAAATCCGGCGCGCCGGGTGGCAAAGCCCTCTCTGGAGCGCGAATGACCGCCAATCTCGCCAGCGTGCCGAAGCGCGGCCGCCCTTCGCGGCGGGATCCGATCTTCGCATCCGCACTCCGGCTGTTTCGCGAGCGCGGATTCCACGCAACCGCGATCAACGAGATCGGCGCCGATGCCGATGTGACCGGCCCCGCGATCTACTCCCACTTCGAGAGCAAGGGAGAATTACTCGCGGAGGCGATCCGCGAAGGGTGTTACCGGATCGGAAACGCGCTCAACGAAGCCCTTGCCGAGGAGGACCTCAGCGCCGACGAGGAGCTCGACCGGCTCGTCCGCGCCTACGTCCGCGTAGCGCTCGAAAACGCCGACATGAACGCCTGCTACGTGCTCGAACTGCGAAACGTCGAAACCGAACGGCGCGGCCCGCTGCAACGCGCCGCGCGACGCCTTTGCGATTTGTGGCGTGAGAAGTTGACCGCCGTGCGGCCCGAACTCGGGCGTGAGCAGGCCGACACCATGGTGCAGATGGCGATCTTCTCGATCGTCTCGCTCTGCATGCTGCCGAGCCGGATCAATCGCGAATCCCTGATCGAACTCGCGTCTCAACAGGTGATGCACGGCCTGCTCGGCGCCGACCCGATTCCAACCCGCAGTTAAAGTGAGATCTCAAAACCGGTAGGGGGTGAAACATGCACAGCGCAGTCATCGTCGATGCGGTTCGAACACCGGCCGGACGAAATGGGGGCAAGCTCAAGGATTGGCACCCCGCATCGTTGGGCGCTCACGTTCTTCAGGCACTCGCGGCGCGCAACCCGATCGACGTCGAGATCATCGACGACGTGATCTTCGGTTGCGTGATGCAGGTCGGACCCCAGGCGCTCAACGTCGCGCGCAACGCGGTCCTCACTGCGGGCTGGCCCGAGTCCGTTCCCGGCACGACCGTCGACCGTCAGTGCGGGAGTTCCCAGCAGGCCATCCACTTTGCCGCGCAGGGTGTGATGTCCGGTGCCTACGACGCCGTCGTCGCGGGCGGCGTAGAAGTCATGTCGCAAGTTCCGCTCGGCGCATCAATCAATAAAGACATGGCGTTTCCGTTTCCGCCCAGCATGCTCGACCGCTACTCGGAGACCGGGCTGCCCCACCAGGGAATCGGTGCTGAGATGATCGCCGATGAGTGGGGTTTTTCGCGCGCCGACCTCGATGCGTTTGGCGCGCTCTCCCAACAGCGCGCCGAACGCGCAACCGCCGAGGGGCGCTTCGAGCGCGAGATCGTCGCTGTCCGGCTCGTTACCGAAGACGGCGAAGAATCGATGCGAATCGACGAAGGCATTCGCCCCGGGACGACTGCCGAAAAACTCGCGAAGCTCAAATCCGCCTTCAAGGAAGGAGGCAAGCTCACCGCGGGCAATTCGTCGCAGATCGCCGACGGAGCGTCCGCTGTGCTGATCATGAACGAGGAGAAGGCGAAGGCACAGGGCCTGCGGCCGCGGGCGCGCTTTCACTCGTTTGCGCTCGCGGGCACCGATCCGGTCACGATGCTCAAAGGGCCAATTCCCGCGACCTTCAAGATCCTCGAGAAGAGCGGATTGTGGATCGACGACATCGACCTCTTCGAAGTGAACGAGGCCTTTTCTTCGGTCGTGCTCGCGTGGCAGAAGGAGACCGGGGCCGACATGGATCGGGTCAACGTCAACGGGGGCGCGATCGCGCTGGGGCACCCGCTGGGCGCGACGGGCTCCAAACTCATGGCCACGCTTTTATGTGAGTTGGAGCGAACAGAGGGCCGCTACGGGATGCAGCTCATGTGCGAAGGCGGCGGCCTCGCGAACGCCACCATCATCGAGAGGATTTGAATCGTGGAAATCAACGGCGCTTCGGCAATCGTCACGGGCGGCGCATCGGGTATTGGCGAGGCGGCCGCCAAGCGACTCAGCGCGCTAGGTGCACGCTGCGTCATCCTCGATCTCGATGAAGCCAAGGGCAAGGAGCTCGCGAGCGCGCTCGGGGGTGAGTTTGCCAAGGCAGACGTCTCCAACGCCGAGGAGGTGCAGGCGGCGGTCGACGCCGCGGTGGCACTCGGCCCGCTTCGGGTGCTCGTCAATTCGGCGGGCGTCGGCTCCATCGGTCGCACGGTGGACCGCGAAGGCAAGCCCTTCGACCTCGACGCGTTCGAGCGGGTGCTGCGGATCAACCTGACCGGATCGTTCAACTGCCTGCGACTCGCCGCGGCCGCAATGGCCAGGACGGATCCGGTCGATGCAGAGGGGCAGCGCGGCGCCATTGTGAACATGGCGTCCGCGGCCGCGTTCGACGGACAGACTGGCCAGGCCGCCTATTCGGCGTCAAAGGGCGGGATCGTCGGGAATGACGCTGCCGATCGCACGCGATCTGCGCGCAATCGGAGTGCGGGTCAACACGATCGCGCCGGGTCTGATCGACACGCCGATCTACGGCGAAGGGCGAAGGCTCTGAAAAATTCAAGGCACACCTCGCACAGAACGTGGTGTTCCCGAAGCGACTCGGTTACGCGGAAGAAATCGCATCGATGGTCATCGAACTCGTCACCAACGATTACATGAACGCCGAAGTCGTGCGCGTCGACGGCGGTGTCCGCCTCCCACCCAAATAGAGGAAATCCCAATGGCCGACGACGTTCTCTGCGAAATCCGTGGACGAGTGCTGCTCATCACCCTGAACCGCCCCGATGCCCGCAACGCAGTGAACTCTGCGCTCGCACAAGGGCTGCTCGCGGCCGTGGAACAGCTCGACGAAAGCAAGGGGCTGACGGCAGGAGTCCTGACGGGCGCGGGCCGCGGTTTCTGCTCGGGGAATGGACTTGAAGGCGTTCGCTGAAAGCGGCTTGCCGCGCGGCTTCACAGAGCTGCTCCAGCGCGAGAGCGCCAAACCACTGATCGCCGCAATCGAGGGCTTCGCGCTCGCGGGCGGCCTCGAGATTGCGCTGACCTGCGATCTGCTCGTCGCAGCGCGCGGCGCCAAACTCGGCATCCCCGAAACCAGCGTCGGCCTGTTCGCGGCGGGCGGCGGGTTGATGCGCCTGCCCCGGCACCTGCCGTACGGCGTGGCAATGGAGATGGCTCTCACCGCACAACCGATCCTCGCCGAGAAGGCACACGAGTACGGTCTCGTGACGCACCTCTGCGAACCCGGCGAAGCCGTCGACAGCGCACTCGAACTCGCGGAACGCATCGCCAGGAACGCACCGCTCGCGGTTGCTGTTTCGAAGCAGATGATCCGTGCGACTCAAGGCCGAACCGAAGCCGAACTCTGGGAACTCCAAAAGCGCTCGGCGCAAAGGTGATCAACTCGAAAGACGCCAAGGAGGGCCGCTGGCATTCATCCAGAAACGAGCTCCGAACTGGCAGGGCGAATAACGCCGAAACCAGATTCACGCGCGAGTTCGTTGTTCGGATGCGCCGCTTGCGTCCGGATCTCCAGCGCGAGAGCCGCGCCACGCGTCGGATTCGCCTGAGCATTGCCGGGTCCGGTGAGGGGAGGCCATCGGGCTCTAACCCCATGTCGCCCGATGGCCTCCCCTCACCGAACCCAAGTGACGCTCTCTTTGGAGAGGGCTTTTGGTTACGCGGGTTTTCTTTCGCACGGGCAGCTCTGTGTAACGCTAGTCCGGATTCAGGTGACCGTTCCTTCTTATGTAGTTCAGGATCGGCTCGCGCCATACCGTGTCGATCGGGTGGATTCTCTCGGCTGGCAGGCCGAATCGGTCCCGCATGCGATCCCCCGCGTAGCTGTTCGTGATGACGGAGTAATACTCCTTGGGCTCCTGGAACTCGGCGTCCGGGATGATGGTGCGGACCTGCTCCGCCAGGAGATCGACGACGACGAGAGTGTTGTCGAAGGGCATTGCGGTCCAGATGTGGCGGACCAGGATGTCGCCCGCAGGAAGGTAGGCGCGCGTCCCGCCCGGGTTCTGGTACGCGAAGTCGGTTCGATAGGTCGCGAGCCAGGCCCTTTCGATGTTCTGCTTCAGCGTGGATTTGGGCTGCTCCGTCGGGTTGTAGCCGATCTTCACGTTCATCGGCCCAGCCACCCGACCTTCCCACTCCTGAATTACGGCGAGCGCCTCGGGGTCTGGAATGGAGCCGGGTGCGGGGACGGAGATGAGCTTGCCCTCGACCGAAAGGAGCTCTTCGGTCTCCATGTCGAGCGTCAGGTCTAACTCGCCAAGGAAGAGCCCCCGCGAGCCGGCCTGCACGATCCATGTGCTCCCCACCCTTACGGGCGCTTCGAGCTTCGTATTTGTATGGCCGCCGACGATGACGTCGATTCCCTCCGTCGCGATCGCGAGTTCCCGGTCGCGCTCGTAGCCGAGGTGGGACAGGGCGACTATGAGATCGGCCTGTTCGTCGAGCGCGGGAACATACTGGGCGACGACTTCCTCGGGCGATAGGAACGACAGGTCTTCCTGGTGGATTGACTCGCTCGTCGTGATTCCGATGATCCCGACGCGCACGCCATCGACATCGACCAAAGCGGTCGGAGCGTCTGCCACCAGCTCTCCGTTTTCGAGCACATTGGCGGAGAGCAGTGGGAAGTTGGCGATGTCTCGAAACTCTCGGATCTTGGACGTACCGTTGTCGAACTCGTGATTTCCCAGGACCGCAAAATCGTAGGCAGACGCGTTCATGACCTGGAAGATCGGCATGCCGTAGAAGATGCTGCTCACGGGAGTGCCCTGCGTCATGTCGCCGCCGTCCAGTACCAGGACGTCGGGCTGGCTCGCCTTCTTGGCTTTGATCAGGGCTGCGATCGAGGCCCAGCCTCCGCGGCCTCTCTCATCCGGCAGCAGGTGGGCGTGCACGTCATTCGTGTGGAGGATGGTCAGCGTCTCGATCTTCTGCGCAGATTCGGGCGGCGTCGCTGGCGCGCACGAACTCCAGGCCAGCAAACCGAGGACGGCCGCGGCGAAGATGATCCCAGGCACGAGAAACGCAGCGGCCGAACGGATCTTCAATTCACCTCCTCGCGCTCACCGAGGCTATCGGCGATCGACTCCCAGAGTGTCGCCAGGTTCGCTTTCATGAATTGCGCCCCCACTCGCAGTCAGCGCACACCGCTGCGCGACGCGCCGCGCCCTTCAGCGAGGCGATGCGCTCCCCCAGTAGTTGAAACCGGCCGGTCGCCAGCCCGGGAGGTACATCGTTTCCATCCGATCGATCTCGAAACCGCCCGTGCGAATCAAGTCGGGAATTGCGCGATTGAGATTGCAGCCGCCGCCGATTCGACTCCAGGCCGGGTTCAGGCGCTCCTGCCAACGCCGGACGTCGGCGTCGGGTGCGGCTCCGTGCTCGCAGAAGATCAGCTTGCCGCCTGGGCGTAAGACCCGCGCCATCCCGCGAAGTGCGGGCTCCGTGTCGGCAATCGTGCAGAGCGTGTAGGTGATCACCACTGTATCGACGCTGTTTGCGTCAAGCGGGATCTCTTCGCCCGGAAGGTCGATGAATTCGAATTTGAACGGAAGCGACTTAACCGCATCGCCGGCCAGCTGGCGCATTTCTGGAGACGGCTCCAGGCCCCAGAGCCGAGTGACGTGGCTCGGGTCGTAGAACGGGAGGTTGAGCCCCGATCCCACGCCGATCTCCAGCACTTCGCCGCTCGCGAGCGGTACGATTTTTTCGCGCTGCCGCATGCAGGGTTTCGTTCTGCAAGTGAAGTCGACGACGCGAGGCAGAATGTATTTCGAGTAGATACCCATGCGCGCTCAGCCCAACGCGACTTCGATGTCCGCTTCGATCTGCTCGGGTTTCGTCGTCGATCCGTACCGCTCGACGACTTCACCCTCGCGATTGACGAGGAACTTGGTGAAATTCCATTTGATCGGCTCGCTTCCGAGCAATCCGCGCGCTTCGCTTTTCAGGTGCTGGTAGAGTGGATGCGCGTTTTTCCCGTTCACGTCGATCTTTTCGAACATCGGGAACGTCACGCCGTAGTTTACGCTGCAGAACTCGGCAATCTCTTCGGCGCCGCCGGGTTCCTGCTTGCCAAATTGATTGCACGGAAAACCGAGGATCTCCAGGCCGCGCGCCTGGAACTTGCCGTAGAGCTTTTCCAACCCACTGTACTGAGATGTGAAACCGCATTTGCTCGCGGTGTTGACGATCAACAGGGCCTTCCCCCGGTACTCGCTCAACTTCGCAGGATCGCCATTCAAACGATTGACTTCGAAATCGTATACGTCACCCATGGTCTGAACTCCTCCAGCTCTTGCAGCGACTGCACCGCGCTCGCCGAACAGACTCGCGTGGGTGCCGCACCACAGTGATCGACGAGCAACTTCACCCTACTCGACCGACCCACGTGTAATCAACGAGAATCTGTGGCCTGCTCGACCGACCCCGTCATGAAATCGGCGAGCTGCTGGCCCGCTTGTTCGAAATCGGCATCCGTCACCGCGATTGGGGAACCGCACGAGACGGTAATCGTCGACCACGGGAGGGGAATGACCTTCCGATCCCAGCCGGCGCGCATCGCCGGGCTCGCCGAGAAGCGAAGCGGCAGGATCGGCACTCCGCTGTCGCGAGCCAGGTGGAGCACGCCTTTTTTGAGAACCCGACACGGGCCTTGCGGGCCATCCGGCGAAATTGCGGTGGAACCGCCGTCGCGCAGATGGGCGGTGAGTTTGCGAGCGGCTTCGCGGCCTTCCTCACCTTCGGAACCAAGCAGGATCCCAATACCCGTCAGGCGCATCGCAACGTGCACGGGCTTCATGTACGCGTAGGGGTGTTGCATCCAAACGTGGCGCCGATGCGAACGCACGAAAGTGGCGAAGTAGAGAAACCACGACTCGTGCCAGAGGCTGTAGATGTAGTTTTCAGAGCCGACGCGAGGCGGCTCGCCCTCGAAGCGGATGCGGCAGGTGAGGTTGAGCAGATTCCACGTGAGCCAGAAACCGAACCCGATCAACCAGGAGCCGGCGAGCCAGAACGGGCGCCACCAGGCGGGAACGTTATCGACCCGGTATGCCGGCGATCGCGGCTTCAAACTTGAAAGACCAGAAGAGAATCGACGAATGGGTCGGGCAAAGGCTCACTCTCCTTCGATCAAAAAGAAGTTCCCCGGCTGCGGCGACTAGAGCCAGCGGCGGGTTTCTCGCCGGTAGTTCGAATACGATTCGCCGAATTTTCGGTCGAGGTAATCCTCTTCTTTCTCGATCACGTGCTTGTTTGCAATCAGAGCAAAGGCCAACACGCTGAAGAGCATCCAACAGGTGTTGAACGCGAGCGCGATCCCAGCCCCGGTGATCACAATCCCCAGATAGATCGGGTTGCGGGAATACCGGTAGGGGCCGTTCGTGATGACGCTGGATGTGGGGCGCCAGGGCTCGATATGGGTATGCGCCTGCTTGAACTGCTGGGCGCAGTAGATGATCAGGCCGAGGCCGAGCAGAATCAGCGCGCCGGAAAGTGCGACGCGCGGCCCGTACCAACCGGTCGCAGGGAGGATCAGCCAACTCTGTCCCTGATCCAGACACCAGCCCGCGATCAAGCAGACCACGATGAGAATGGGCGGCGGAATCCGGACCTGCGCGTTATCGGGCTCGTCCAACATCAAACCCCGCCGATGGCGGATCGCGAAAACCCACGACGAGCGGGCAAATCCTGCGGATTCGCTTGCGGCGTCGCCTGATCCGAGATTCGGGTCAGCCTCCTAATAATCGCCCGGGGCCTCGCCAAGGGGACGTTGGAAGGTCGCTTCGAAGGGCTCCGTCCAGAGCAGTGCGACGACATCCTCGTCGTAACCGCTTGCGATCGTGAGGGGATAGAAGACGAAAAACGGCAGACCGACCACGAACCGAGCGACGTAGAGAGGGCGAATGAGCAGAATATCCAGGAATTTTTCGATGTTGCGGGCCGACTCTTCCTCGAGTTCGGGCTCTTCTTCCACTTCGACCTCGGCCTCGACGACGGGCTCCGGCTCGGGCTCGGGCTCCTCGATCACTTCCTCGACGTAGGGCTCGGGCTCGATGTCATCGGCCTGCACGGGCAATGCGGGCAGCAAGAAGGCGGCTACCGCCCCCAACACCACCAGCGGCGACGCCAACAGCAGGTTGCGGCGAATTCGGCGAATCATCGGTTCTCTCCTCTCGGATCCTGGGCTGCGAATCGACCGCGGGCGCCCGTAGGGCCCATATCCGCCTGCCTCGAGCCGAGCATATCACGATTTTGGCGACCGTCCCGAAGGCCTCGCCGCGGGCGTCCAAGGGGACGCCGAGCCTTCACGACGCCGAAGCGCCCGGCGGCTCGCCGTCGCGCTTGTGCCGCTCGTCCCAGAGCGCCTGCTTTTGAGCGCGAGAAAGCCAGGCGAATGTGCACAGGTGCGCGGTGACGGCGCCCGCAAGCAGAAAGACGATCAGCAGGATCAGGGAGTTCGCGCTGTAGAGCAGCCAGATCTCCAGCTGGAGCGCGTACGCGACGAGAAGCTCGCCGCAAACGCAGGTGAGGATGCAAAAGTAGGCGGACATCCTCGCGAAGCGGCGGTCGACAACTCGCCCGAAGTGGCCCACCGCAAAGCCGCAAGCTGCACCGATCGCGATCGCGAGCCACTGAAAGGCGAAGCTCGTCGACAACGCGACGATCGTCCAGATCATCGCCCCAGCCATCGCGACCACCGCACCCGCGAGCAGCGCGTACCGGGGCCTCTGCTCTTCGATCAGACGCCGGCCGAGCAGCGGATCGACCCGCTTGCGGGGCCGCCACTGGAGCTGGCGTTCCTTCTTTTCGAGGCGATGTCGTTTGGAGGGTCGCATCACTCAGCCAACCGAAGATTCAACAACGCAGTAGGCGTCGCGGTCGAAGTGCTCGATATCCATGGTGAAATCCCTCTAGTGGGCCCCGATGATACTGCCGCGACGGCCTCCCGGGCCACCCAGAGCCCCCTCACAAGCGCGCAAAAAATCTCCCACCCGGTGGATTTTACTCAAGGAATCGAAACCGGGCGTCGAAGGGTGGATTTCATGCGGGCAGCGCAGCTCGAGCCCGCAAAGAGGAGACCTCGATGGCAACTCGCCCGCTCGCGTTTGGTGTTCGACTGCGTGATAAAGAAAAGGGCCGAACGGTCCGCGTGCTGCAGGACCAACGAGACCCGCGCCGCTACCGCGTCGAAGACTCCCGCAAGGGCGGCAAGACTCAACAGCGCGAGCACAGCTCGCTCGCGGGCGCGCTGAGCGACCACGACTCGAGGTTGCGCAACCGCCTCCACTGATCCGTGCCGCACCTCACGACCATCCGGTTGCGCGCCGATGCAACGGCCTTGCGCGAATCGATTCGACTGGTGGTTTGCCTCGTCGCACTCCTGGCCCCAACCGCCGCGGCGGAGAGCCTCGAAGAGCTGCTCGCCCGATCCGAAGCCATCTATGCCACGGGTCGGTTCGACGAGGCCGTTGCGATCCTCCAGGCGCGACTCGAAAAGCCCGAGCCCGATGACAACCTCGTCCCCGTCCACGGCACACTCGGGGATCTCTACCTGGAAATGGCCAACCCCGAGAAGGCGCTCGAGCATTTCGACTGGATCGCAGCAGAGCACCCCAGATACGCGCGCGCGCACTACAAGCGCGGGCTCGCGCTCGAACAGTTGGCTCGGTTCCTGGAGGCGATCGACGCCTACGCGCTCGCGGGCGAACAGCGCTACGACGAAGCCGAGATACGCGGCCGGATCGGGTTCAACTACACACTCCTCGCGAACCTCCCCGAAACATCCGCTGCCGACCGACAGCGCTACGGAGAACTCGCCCGCAAGTCGTTGACGCGCGCGGTCCAACTCGACCCGCACAACCACTCCGCGATGGGAAATCTGGCCGACATCAGCTTCAACCTCGGAGAGTTCCAGCTCGCGCTCGATTACTACAAGCGAACGGATCAGATGGAGCCCTCGCGACCGATGACGCTCGCGCGGATCGGAAGCACCCATCTGCAATTGGGGCAGCACGAGCCCGCTCTCGAAAACCTGCTTCGCGCGGCCAAGATCCTCGAAGAGTCGAAGCCCAGAACCCAGGCGGATGTCTACGTCTACCGCGACGTGGAGGCGTTCTCCCGGGTTCGCGCAGCGGAGTGCCTGATCGCGCTGAATCGCTCCACCGAGGCGCGCAACGAAATTTCGCGCGTTCTCGAGATTGCAAATTGCGCGGATTGCACGACGTCCAGCCGCGAGGTCGATCGCTCGAAATCGCGCGCCGAGGAACTCCTGCTTCAGCTCGACGCCACGCCTCCCGCCAATGCGGAACCCGCTCGCTAGCTTCAACGCGACTGACGCCGTCGCAGGCGGCCATTCAATCCGACGCGATCGGGCAGACCTGGCCTAGACGCCCGAGCCATCCGCGCCGACCACCCGCGACGGCGTTCCCCAGTGAATCAATCGCTCGCGGCTTCGGCCTTCTCGGTGTCTGCAGCCTCGGCCTTTTCGGCGTTCGCGTCCTCGTCGGCCGCGGTTGCGGGCGGTGCCGCATCGACCGAAGCGGCTTCGTCGGCATCCTTCTGCTCGGTATCACCCGCGCAGCCCACGCCGGCCAAGGCAATCGAGAGCAGTGAAGCTGTGAAGAAAGCCTTGGTGATCGACTGAATCGACATTGAATATTCCCCCTGTGCCGTGTGCCGGCAGATCAAGTGGAACATTCGCAGCGATCGCGTTCCGTGACGTGCGTCACGATTCGCAATCGAAAGCTGCATTTTCTGTCGTGGAAACCTGCCGCGCACCGGCGCGCCTGATCCTCAAGCGATCGAGGATCAAGTCAAACGCCGTTTGCCGCGGTGCGACTCCTGAGGAAACGCGCCGCCAGGCGCGATTGCTCAGGAGCATTTGTCTCCGCCCGAAGGGCGGTGCAGCGCTCAATCGATGTAGATCGTCGCTTTCTTGATGTACACCTTCCGCTTCGGCTTGCCCCGACTCGTGCCCGCGCGCTCCAGCTTGCTGAGCGTCGGCCTTCCCTCATCGAGTTCGCCAAAGATCGTGTGCTTCCCATTGAGCCTCGCAGCCGGACCAAAGGTGATGAAGAACTGGCTGCCATCGGTTCCCGGGCCACCATTGGCCATGCTCAAGATGCCGGCTTTGTTATGCGAGAGCCCAGCACCGAATTCGCCATCGTAGTGGTAACCGGGTCCGCCCCTTCCGGTACCGGTCGGATCGCCACCCTGCGCCACAAAATCCGGAATGATGCGGTGAAACTTCACGCCGTCGTAGAATCCCAGGCGAGTGAGGTAGATCGTGCTCAAAACATGCAGCGGCGCGGCCTCGGGAAGCAGCTCGATCTTGAGGATTCCCTTGTTGGTTTCCAGAACCCAGTAGTAGGACATGTCCGGATCGAATGATCCCGACGCGCCTGGCGCCGGCACCTTCGACTTCCAGTCCTTATCGCTCTTGTCTATATCTAGCGCGGCGATGAAGGCGTCGATCGACGCGATCAGCGGGTCCTCCTCTGGCTCGATATCGTCGGCCACGGCAGTCGCTGCAAAGCAGAACAAGATGGATACGAGCACGCTCAACCCACATCCCAGAAGCCTGGAGTCGTTCCGCAGTCCACTCATTTGCGTCATCCCTCCGATGAATGCTGCACCGGCCGTGCAGTCATGAATAAGTAAGCGCCGGTGCCCCCAAAAATCCAGCAAAATCGGACACGGCACGCGCTTTTCGCGCACGGTCCCTAACAGTTGAAATCGGACAGTGTGGGCGAGGACTTGACTCAAGAACCCGGGGGGAAAGAGACCGGGGACACGCGATTGCGCCGTCGGGTCGCTTTCTCGTCGTGGAGCACGTAGATACCGCTAGCGATGACCACCGCGGCACTCACGAGAACGAGTAACGTGGGAACGTCCCCCCAGACGAGAAAGCCGAACAGCATCGCCCAGAGCAGCGACGTGTATTCGAATGGAGCGATGACGGAAGGTGGGGCAATTCGGAACGCCTCGGTCAGACAGTACTGCGCAGAACCCGCGAGCAAGCCGGTAGCCGCCATCAGCAATAGCCCGATCAGTGTCGGCTGGACCCAGGCGAAAGGTGCGGCAATTAGCCCCACTGCGAGAAAGACCAGCGCGGAAAAGAAAGTCATCGCCCCAGCGCTCTCGGTGCTTCCGAGCCGACGCGTCAGGATCATCGCGAACGCATAGGTGATGACGGAACCCATCACGAGCAGTGCTGCCAGTGGATCGATGTCTCCCCCGGGCCGCACCATCACCAACACGGCGGAGAATCCGACCAAAACGGCCATCCAACGCCGGAATCCGACAGGCTCCTTGAGGAGAGGCGCGGAGAGCGCGGTGATCAAGAGCGGTGCAGACATCACGATCGCGAAGATGTCCGTCAACGGCATCAGCGGGAGAGCCGCGAGAAAGAGCATGAAGCAGGCCACCGCGAGGCACCCCCGGCCCAGGCAAACCCAGGCTCGCGATTTCCGAAGGCGGACCATGCCGCCCTCGTGGCGCAGGACGATCGCAATCGGCAGCAGCGAGAAGACCGTCCGCAGCAAGAGGACCTGGTAGATCGAGTAGTCCTGCATCACCCATTTGCTGATCGCGTCGTGCAGCACCCAGAGGAAAGCTGCGAGGCTCATCAGCAACACGCCGAGCGAGGAATTGTCGGTGCGAGAATGGGGCACGGAGAAGTCGGATCCTGATGCGCAATAGAAAGGGCTGGAGTGCCCGCTGGGAACGCGGTGGGTTCTAGCGAATCCGCTCGCGCCCGTCGCGCCGGCGGGCCAAAGCGAGCAGCCCCACACAGCCGGTGGCAAGCGCTAGCGCGCCACCGGGCTCCGGGACGAAGTGGAGGTCGTCGAGATCGACGACCGCTTCGACACCGTCCCCTCCCCCGTCGAGCGCGAAGCGAATCGCGTGGGTCCGGCCGGTGCTCGCCGCGGGGATTTCGAAAAATACGGTCTCCCAGGGAGGGTCGCGGTCGACAAATCAACGTCGGCCAGCGTTTCTTCGACAATCCCATCCGAGAGGACGATCTGAAGCCGATCGTTCGCAGAGGCGAACGCGATGCGCCGCGTGAGTTCGATCGCTCCGACCGATTCGTCGATGAAGATTCGGTTATGGGTCAGCGAGCTGTTGTTCGAGCCCGCGAAGAGTGTGAGGTAGTAGGTCGATCCCGCTGGAGGATCTGCGAACGACCAGGGAACCAGCGTCCCGGCCTTGTCTCCACCGTGAAAGCGCCAGCCCGCGTAACCAATGCCGAGGTTCGCAACACCGTCGTTGACGATCTCGAAATCGCCGTTGTAGATCTCGTGCGGCGACCAGGCGGGATCGAATCCGACGACGGGATTGGGACGGGGGCCCTGCGCGATCGCCGAATAATAGAAGCCCGTCATGTCTCGCGCGGGTACACCCCCGAAGTCGTACCAATCCGTAAAAGACTCATTGTCGATCCGGGTGCCGTCTCCGTCGTTGTTTGCCGTCCAGTCGATCGTGCCGTGGTACCAGGCGTGCGTCTCGATGTGCTCGTAGATGGGATCGAAATCACCGGGCCCCTCGATGGCATCGCCGAGATAAAGATCGAGGTCGACGTCGAGCGGCATCCCGTCGAAATCGAAATAGGCGGGAAACCCGCCACCATCGGCTCGCCAGTAATTGTCTGCAAAAGCCACGTTCGTCCAGGTGACCGGCCCGCGGTCGCCCCAGTCGAGCGGGCCGAGTGGATTGTCGAGGGTTCCATCCACGGGATGCGGATCCAGCGTCGTGACCTGATCGACCGCAATCCCCGCGGCCGCGAGGCGCTCCACGCAATCGCTGTTGACGACGACGCCGCGGCTGTGGCCGATGAAGTGGATGTCGCCGGCGAGTAGATCGACGCCGACGAAATTGCCCGCAAACCACGGGTCGCGCAGTGCGGCGTAGAGCGCGTCCGCAGCTGCCTCTGCAAACCCCTGCGTGCCACCGGTATCCGCGCTGTCGGACTCTTCGGCCCAGTTGAAGACCAGCGCGATTTCGCCGTTGGGGGTGTCGCTTCCGCAGTAGAAATCCCAGGTTCCGAAATCGGGTGAGTAGAGGAAGACCGTGCCGAGGGGCGTCTCGCCGCCGATCGCCCCGCAATCCGACAGGTCGCCGTCGGCCACGAGGATCGCCTCGGCCATCGTGAACGTCCACACGGCGGGCGTCGTTGAATTAGCCGCAAACCCGTGGGTAATCACCGTCGTCCCGGCAGCTGCGATGTACGGTGCACCCGCAATCAGCGATGAAACCAGCAGGGCGAATGTCGCTCTCTTCATCTGATGCCTCCCGGATGTCGGAAACGACTTCCGACCACCCGCTTGCGATCCGGATCCTGGTGCGGATTACGAGATGCCCGAGGCGCAGTGCCCGGATTCGCGGATCCGCGCCACTTCGCAGCAGCCCGCTTCATTTTCGCCCGGCGGACGTGGTAACGTCAACCGGTCGATGCGGCGCCCAGACAGAACGCGAAGCCCCACCTGTGACGGCCCCACCTGCGCTGAACCCGCGTTTCGAATGGCGTAGCCGAGCTGCGGCCTGGAATCTCGAATCCGGGGGCGATCATGCGGTGGCAAACGCGACTGCTTCTTCTGATCGAATTGTTTTTCGGCCTGGTGCCGGTGACATTCAACTTCCTCTACCACTTTCCCGTGGCCGTGTTCTGGACCCGAAAAGTGCTCGAACTGGCGGGCGACGGAATCGGAAACGCCTACACGAGCGGCATCGCGATCGCATTTGTCGCGGGCAGCATCGGCCTGCTCGCGGTCTGGATCGCACTCATCAGCCGACTGTTTGGCCGAACCGTATCCAACCGACTCGTACATGCGGGAGTCCTGGTCGCAGTCGTACTCGGAGTCGCGCTCATGGGGATACTGCCGATCGCACAGGCCTGGTGGACTGAATACTACCTGGTGGGAGCACCTCTGCTCGTCGCAATCCATCAGGGTTACACAATCTCTCGATCGGACATCGCACCGCTTGAAAACGCGTTGACTTGAATGAAGTGAGTATGCGAGAGGACAGCATGCCGATTCAAACGCGATCCATCCCGATTTGCCGCCAGATCATCGCCAGTGCAGTGGCGATCGCGATTGTGCTCGGATCCGCCATCGCTTCCCAGGCCGCAAACGACCATCCGCGCATCGCCGCAGAGTGGGAACCCGCGCTCGGCGCTCTCGTCGTCTGGCCTCCGGTGGTGCCAGATGCGCTGCTCGTCGAGATCGCAAAGGACGACCGCCTATTCCTGATCGTGCCAGATCTCGAGATGCAGGAAGAAGCGACTGCAAAACTGACGGAACTCGGAGTCGATCTCGAATCGGTCGAACTCATCGTCGATCCGACCCTCGACGGAGAAAACTGGACACGTGATTGGGGGCCGTCCGCCCTCTTCGATGCAGACGGGAACTACCACCTGCTCGATCCAACGTTCAACGGTTATCCGATGGCGATGCCGGACTGTGATGGGCGCCTCTACAACTTCCTCGACATGATCCCGTTCCTCGGTGATTGGGTGCCAGGTGGCGGGAACCGACCTGAACGCGGACAGCCTCGCAAAGGCACTCGGCGTTTCGACTCTCAAGGTTCCGTTTGGGCTGACGGGCGGGAATGCACTCGTCGACGGGCTCGGAACGGCATTTTCGACCTGCGTAATGCTGAAGGAAAACCGCGAGTGGTTCGGGCTCTCCGAGCAGGAATTTCTAGAAGCCGTCAAGATCCGACTCGGGCTGGACAACTACGTGGTGGTTCCGAACTTCGAGTGGTTCGGGATTCAACACATCGACTGCCTGCTCAAACCCCTCGACGCCGAGACGCTACTCGTCAAACGGGTTCCCGAAGGCCACCCCGATCACCGGCCGACCGAAGCAATCGTCGCACTTCTCTCCGAGTTGAAGACCCCCTACGGGCGCCCCTACCGGATCGTACGCATCGATGCCGCCCCGTACTACATGGGTCACCACGTCGCCAACTACACCAACTCGCTGATCTTGAATCGCAAGATCTTCGTCCCGCTCTTCGGGGTGGCCACGGATGAAAAGGCACTCGCCACATTCCGCGAAGCGATGCCGGGCTACGAGGTCATCGGCTACGAATACGACGATCCCATGGGATGGGCGTGGTACGACGCCCTGCACTGCCGCGTTCGCGCAGTCTGGGATCCGAAGATGCTCTACATGGCCCACAAGCAGATTCGCGATCGCGTAGCGCTCACCGAGTCGGTTCGCGTCGACGTCCTGATCCGCAACGCGACCCGTGCGGCTGTAGTC